>SKEO01002596.1_pt1 | contig 12282 bp, 10 predicted proteins | sample 4826801 | NCBI WGS metagenome assembly SKEO01 (sample SAMN11008807, study PRJNA524170) | human gut metagenome | biome: Human fecal sample; material: Feces; isolation source: fecal sample from pouch patient p3 | host: Homo sapiens | place: Israel: Tel-Aviv | collected 2016-02-25
ACAGAAGATATAACGGTTACTGTTAATAACAGAAAGAGTACAATTCTTAATATACAGGCTATGGCACAGGAAGCAGAAAACAAGGAAAACAAGGATGATATGGCATTTATGATTAAAGGTCTTGAAATGCTTGTAGGAAAAGATGCTTCAGATAAGATTGAGGCATTAGATCTTCCTATTCCTGAATATAAGGAAATGTATAATACAATCATGCAGGTTGCTATGGGAACGTACGGCGAGGAGCAGACACCCTCAGCATAATGAGGTATATTATGATATATGGGATGATTGGGAGCTGATAGAAGCCAGCTTCCTGTCCCAGTATGGCATACGATTGCGAACAGAAGATGATATGTCATGGGCTGAATTCTGTTCTTTATTGTCAGGAATAATGCCTGAAACACCACTTGGGAGAATTGTAGGAATCAGAGCAGAAAAAGATCCTAAGGTTATAAAGGAATTCACTAAAGAACAGAAGAAAATCCGCAATGATTGGATATTAAGAAGGAATAGAAAATTAATGGAAGATCCTGCAAATTACAATAAGTATTGGAGTGACTTCCAAAATTGGGCTAAGACCGCTTTCTCTAAGTAGAAAGTGGTCTTTTTAAATGCCGGAAAGGAGGGAGTATGTCGGATGTAGTAGGACAGATAGCTCTGGAACTTGGCATAGACAGTTCACAGATAGTTAATCAGCTTACTGGCGCTTCTAATAAGGCGGCTAAGCAGGCAACATCCATCTTTTCTGGCATGGGAAAGAAGATAGCCGGAGCTTTAAGCATTGCAGCATTTGCTAAATTTACAAAAGACTGCATAGAAGTCGGTTCAAATGTAACAGAAGTACAGAACGTTGTAGATACAGCATTTGGAGATTTAAGCCATCAGGCTGATTTATGGGCTTCTAACGCCATGACTAATTTCGGACTATCTGAATTATCTGCTAAGAAGTACATGGGTGTATTTGGCCAGATGAGTAATGCTATGGGCATTACAGGACAGGCTGCACTTGATATGGCAGAAGATGTTACTGGATTAACAGGTGATGTTGCATCATTTTACAATTTGAGTACAGATGAAGCATATACAAAGCTGAAATCCATCTGGACTGGTGAAACAGAGACACTTAAGGACCTGGGTGTAGTAATGACTCAGACGAACTTGGATCAGTATGCACTTAATAATGGCTTTGGTAAGACTACGGCTAAGATGACAGAGCAGGAAAAAGTAATGCTCCAATATCAGTATGTTACTAGTGCACTGTCCAATGCCACAGGAGACTTTGTTAAGACACAGGATTCCTGGGCAAATCAGACAAGAATATTATCACTCAGATTCGAACAGTTAAAGGCTTCTCTTGGTAAAGGCTTTATAGCATTATTTACACCTATATTACGAGGCTTAAATACTGTGCTTGCAGGCTTGCAGAAGGTTGCAGATGGATTTGCAACATTTACACAAATGCTTACTGGTGCAGATATATCCTCATCAGCTTCTTCAATAACAGGGCTTGGAGATATAGCGTCAGACACAGCAGACAATGTAAGTGGAATAGGAGATGCAGCATCTTCTACAGCAAAGCAGATAGAGAAATCGCTGGCCGGATTTGACCAGATAGAAAAACTTTCAGAGCCGACGGACAGCAGTAGTTCTAGTGGAGGTGGCACATCTTCAGGTGGTCTTGGTATAGACACAGGAGTAACATCTGAAACAACAAATGTATCAAGTGCAATATCAGATATGGCATCTAAAGTTAAAAAGGCATTAGAGCCACTTAAGTCAATATCATTTGATAACCTGATAACATCACTTGATAATTTAAAAGAATCAGCGCAACCACTGACAGAAAAGTTGTTTTCAGGTTTGGAATGGGCTTGGACAAATATATTTGTACCATTAGCTACATGGACAATTGAAGATGCGTTACCAGCTTTTTTAGATGTTTTATCAGCAGGGCTTGATGTATTGAACAGTGCATTAGATGCACTAAAGCCATTATGGGACTGGGCGTGGGATAATTTCCTTGAGCCGGTAGCAGAATGGACTGGTGGAATGATAGTTGATATCTTAAAAGATCTGGCAGCAGCTCTGGAAGGAATATCAACCTGGATTAGTAATAACCAAGGACCATTTGACGCAATAGTTGTAACGATATTAGCGTTTGCAGCGGCTTGGAAAGCTGTAGAATTAGCTGAGTTTATAACAAATGCGGGTGGTGTAATAGGGATTATAAAGAGCCTTACTACAACTTTATATGCATGTACAATTGCAAAGGTAGCAGATAAAGCTGAAACATTAGCAATATGTGCACTATATGCAAAAGATTTTATTGTTGGAATAGGGCAAACAATTGCGAAATTGGCTTCTTCCGCGGCAGCATGGGTAGCTGATACAGCAGCAAAAGTTGCTAATACGGCAGCAACAGCGGCACACACAGCAGCAACTTGGCTTGCTACGGCAGCCACAACAGCATTTGGTGTGGCAATGTCTATATTAACAAGCCCGATTACACTTGTAATTGCAGCTTTGGCAGCGTTAGGACTTGGAATATATGAACTGGTAAAGCACTGGGATACAGTAAAAGAGGCAGCAGGAATATGTTGGGACTGGATTGTAGATAAGTGGCAGTCTGCCGGAGAATGGTTTTCGGGTATCTGGGAGAGTATAACATCAGCCTTTTCTAAATTTGACGACTGGCTGCAGAATATCTTTAATATGGATTTCTCAAAGAGCTTCGGTTCATTGGGCGACATTATGAATGCATATGTTGCTAATGTGAAAAATATATTCGGAGATATTAAGAACATATTTGGCGGCTTGATTGATTTTATCACAGGAATTTTTTCAGGAGATTGGGAAAAAGCGTGGAATGGAATAATAGATACATTTAGCGGAATTTTTTCTCTGATAGCAGACGTTGCGAAAGCACCACTCAACCTTGTTATTGGATTTATTAACGGACTGATCACAGGTGTTCAATCTGGCATAAATGCAATAGTAAGGTCTGTAAATAAGCTTAGCTTTAAAGTACCAAACTGGGTACCGGGTATAGGTGGCGAAGATTTTGGATTCCATTTACCGGAAGCCGACTTCTCCAAGATTCCATACCTTGCACAAGGTGGATATGTTAAGCCAAACACTCCACAGCTTGCCATGATTGGCGATAACAGGCATCAGGGCGAAGTTGTAGCACCTGAGGATAAATTACTTGATATGGCACAGAAGGCAGCTGCTATGGCATCCAGTGCAGAACTGCTGGCAGAAGCCATAAGTATTCTTAAACAAATACTTAAGATACTGGAGACACTGGACCTTGATATACAGCTAGATGGAAAGAGCCTAAAAAAATATGTGGTTGATAAGATTAACGAGCATACAAAGCAGACAGGAAAATGTGAGATTATAACTTAACAAGGATGTGATGAATTGATACTGAGATGTGACGGGCAGGAGCTTCCGGCTCCTGTGTCCATCAAGGTGGATGATGAGATTATATGGTCTTCTTCTACAGGACGAGCACTTGACGGAACAATGTTGGGTGATGTTGTCGCTGAAAAGAAGACCTTATCTATTAATTGGGGAATATTGAAGGAAGATGAGATGGCACTTATTAAGAACAAACTCATCGCCGGATTCTTTCCAATAACATTCCATGACGATGGACAGGATATAACAATAACAAGCTATAGAGGTACATTGAGTAAAGAGGTGCTGGGTGATATAGGTGACGGTAACTATTACTACAGAAGCGCCAGCGTATCTATAATACAGCAGTAATAGGAGTAGATATGAAGATAACATTAAGCATTAAGGATATAGAAAAGCAGATTAATAGCTTACAGTCTATTAATAAAAAGCTCCCTCTGAGAGTTAACTGGGCGATTGTTAAGAATCTTAAAACACTTAAAGCAGAGCATTCATGTGCAGAAGATTTGAGAATTAAGATTCTTGAGACATACTGCATGAGAGATGAAAAGGGGAATTCTATTATAGAGAATGGTAATTACAGGTTTGAGAACGATGCAGAAGCAAGAACGGCAGTTAAACAAATTGAAGAACTTAATATGACAACTGCAGAGGTGGAAATTTGCACTATAAATATTGCTGATATAGAAAAGTGTAATGGAAGTGATTATGAAGCACTTACAACGCATGATATTGAAGCATTGGAATTTATGATACAGGAGTAAATTATGTATAAAAATGTTACAGAGCAGTTTGCGACAACTATTCGTTCCCCATCAAGGACATTTAATCTTAGACTTAATGTAGAAGGAATGTGGATAGACGCAGGCTTTAAGAAAATGACATATGAGAATGCTTCCTGTGCAGACGAATATTTACAATTAGGTTCAACAGTTGCGGCTAAAATTGAGCTTACTATAAAAAAGAGCGATATTCTTTTTGATGGTATAGAGTTACCGTTAGAAATAGGCCTTTTACTGCCAGATGGAACTTATGAATATGTTCCGATAGGAATATTCAAAGCTGAGCATCCAACAAGTGACCAGTATACGACAACATTTACAGCTTATGACAGAATGATACAGACGACAGGATTATATGCTTCTGAGTTAGAGTATCCGGCATCTGCAGTTGCAGTTATGAATGAGATAAGTGAAGGCTGTGGTATCCCTGTAAATACTGAAGGCTTGGAAGATATTATTATTGATGCCAAGCCTAATGGCTATGTATATCGCGAAATGATAGGATACATAGCTTCTCTTGCAGGTGGTTTTGCCTGTGTGGATAGAACGGGAACCATTGTAATTAAATGGTATGAGGATAACGATGTTAAATATAATTTATCACGAATAATGTCATTTGAAAAAGATGAAGGTGAGTTCAAACTTGAAAAATTAACATGCAATGTCGATAGTTCCACAACATATACAGCTGGCGACGGTCTTCTTGGTATAACCTTGAATAATCCTTTTATGCCACAGGCAAAACTAGAAAAAGTATATGCAAAACTAAAGGGATTTACATACAGAGGAGCAACAATAAAGACTTTGGGAGATATACGTCTGGATCCATGGGATATTATCACAGTAGAAGATGGAGAAGATGTATATAAAATTCCGGTAATGAATATTGTGCAGGAATATGACGGCGGTATGTCCATGACAATATCTTCTTATTCCAAAACAAAAACGGAAGAGGAGATAGACTTCAAGGGTCCTTCTATAACAGAAAAAGAAAGAACTTATACTGAAATACAAGAAACAAAAAATCTGTTGGCCAAAAAGGTAGATGCAGACTATGTTAATTCACATTTTACAAAAACAGAAGAACTGGATGCAACTAATGCTAAGATACGAAATCTCGAGACAAAAAAACTCGATGCAGAAGATGCTGCATTGAAGTATGCAAATATCGATTTCTCGAACATTGGAAAAGCGGCGATTGAATACTTCTACGCAACATCAGGCTTGATAAAAAATGTAGTTGTTGGCGACCAGACGATTACGGGTGAGCTTGTTGGTGTAACTATAAAAGGTGATTTGATAGAAGGTAATACTATTGTTGCCGATAAACTCGTAATAAAAGGCGAAGATGGTCTGTATTACAAGCTTAATACTGACGGAATGACCACTGAGGCTGAGCAAACAGATTACAACAGTATTAATGGACAGGTTATCAGAGCTAAGTCAGTGACAGCGTCAAAAATAGATGTTAAGGACCTGGTAGCCTTTGATGCAACTATTGCCGGATTTAAAATAGAAGGATCTGCAATACATTCTACTGGAAAAGATTCGGCTACAAGCACTGTGCGAGGAATATATCTTAGTAAAGATGGACAGATGGCTGTTGGTGATAGTAAACATTACATCAAGTATTACAAAGATACTGATGGGCTTTATAAGCTTGCAGTTTCAGCTGATAGTGTTGAATTTTCAACAGGAGGAAGCGTTCAGGACGCTATAAATGACTTAAAGAATGACCTCGACAATGTAAGAGATGAAATAGTATCGATTATTACGGTAAGTTCGTCGAAGGGCAGCGTATTTAAGAATACAAATGTATCAACGACATTGTCAGTTACCATATTTCGAGGCACACAGAGAATAACTAATATTGATGATTTACATTCTGTGTATGGCGAAAGTGCATATTTACAGTGGAAGTCTCAGGAACATAATGATGACGATTATTTTAATATATCGTCGATTGATGAACGTATATCAGAAGGCGGATTCAAATTTACAATAAGCCCTAACGACATAGATACAAAGGGCATATATACATGTGATTTAATCACAGATTAGGAGGAGGAAATAGAATATGGCAATTAAAGCTACTGGTCAGGTGACCATTATCGATGTCACTGATGCGTATTCAGTGATACTTACAAGTGAGGCGTATACATTTGTTGGTAATACGTCTGGCGCACCAGCAGGACTGAAGTGCGCTACACAGGCTGTTGCTTATTGCGGTTCTAATCAGTGTTCTGTTGTAAACGTAGACCAGAAGGCAATTACATGCCCTACTGGAATTTCAGTTGCAGTAGAGAACAGCGGAACGGCATCACCAACAATTACATTTACAACAACAGCAACCGTAACGACAGCATGCGAAGCAGTAATTCCAGTTGTTGTAGATGGTATAACAGTCAACAAGAAATTTTCTTTCGCGGTAGCAAAGACTGGACAGACAGGACAGACGGGAGCAACGGGTGTTGGAGTTAAGAGTATTGTTAATTACTTTTTAGCATCGACTGCTAATACTAATGTTACAGCTGCTACAGAAGGTTGGACTACAACCATGCAGACTACAGACACTTCAAAGAAATATCTGTGGTCTTATCAGCTCATTACATATACAAACAATACAACAGCTAAGACAACTCCGACAATTATAGGCACACACGGAGCAACAGGACAGACAGGAGCTACAGGAAACGGCATTAAGAGTGTTACCAACTATTATTTAACTACAACAGCTAATACAGGTATAACAACTGCTACTAGTGGATGGTCAACAACTCCTACTGCTACAACAACAACTAACAAGTATATGTGGTGCTACCAGCTTATTACATATACGAACAATACAACAGCTAAGACAACTCCTGCAATTATTAGTACACATGGTGCAACAGGAGCAAAGGGGGATGCTGGAGCAGATGCTATTACAGTTACTATTATATGTAGCAACGGTAGAGTATTCAAGAATAACACCGGTAACACGGTACTTACAGCACATGTATTCAAGGGTTCTATTGAGCAGACAATCACAGATGCAGGAGTAGTTAGTGGTCTTGGGTCTATCAAGTGGTATAAGGCAGGAAGTACAACAGCATTAGCAACAGCTAAGACGTTAACAGTATCTGCGAACGATGTAGATAACACACAGGCATATACGTGTCAGTTAGAAGATTAATAAAGAAGGGAGGCGTACGTCAAAATGGCAGTTAAAGCAGCTAGTCAAATTTCAATTATAGATGTAACAGACGCATATTCAGTTACATTAACATCGGAGGCGTACACCTTTGTTGGGAATACTGCTGGGGCTCCGTCTGGGTTGTCATGTACGACTCAGGCGGTTGCTTATTGTGGGAATACTGTATGCAAGATAATAGTGGGAACAATTACGTGTCCTATTGGTATTTCAGCATCAATTTTGAATAACAATACGGTATCTCCAACAATAACATTCAAGACGACAGCTACAATTTCTGCGGCATGTGAAGCAACGATTCCGTTAGCAATAGATGGCGTTACTATAACAAAGAAATTTTCGTTTGCAGTTGCAAAGACTGGTGCCACTGGAGCATCAGGCAAAGGAATTAAATCCACAGCAATAACATATCAGGCTGGTGCGTCTGGAAAGACTGCTCCAACTGGTACTTGGGTAACTTCTCCACCAGAGACTACAGCAGTGTTACCTTATATGTGGACTCGAACTATTATTACATATACTGATAATACGACAAGTACGTCATATAGTGTTGGCGCCACACCGGAAGGAATTCAGGTTGGCGGGAGGAATCTTGCACAAAAAACGTCTAGTAAGTACGATGCTGGTTTTTCCAAGTTCGATGGAAACGATAACGTTTGTTTTAGCATTGGAAACACTTTAACTGATGGGTTGTCAGAAGGCGACGTAATATCAATTAAGTTAATATGCAAATATACTAATATAGTATCTGTAAGTGGAAAAACTCCTCAGGTTCGTATCGTTGGAGCTGGTAATGTAACAGGTTGGAATGATAATGGGTATTTTCCAGTAAATAATTATACTAAGCTGTCTGGCTCTAATGGTGAAGTAACAATAATGTATCAGGCAATAATTAATGCCAATCATGTTAAAAATTCGTATTGGAATACGTTACTCAGAACAGATGCGATTCAAAGTGGCATAATACAATGTAAGATGTTTAAAGTTGAACGTGGTACAAAATGTACAGACTGGTCACCAGCTCCAGAGGATACTGATAATAAAATATCAGATGTATGGCAGGGAGTTAATGATGTATATGATGACTACTCGGAATTCAAAGAGAACACCTATACCAAAGCTGATATGGATACCAAGTTAACAGAAACCAAGGAAGCAGTACTTATAGCAGCTAATGCCATTTATCAACGACAGGATGCAATGGGTGATTACTATACTGTCACTCAGGCAAATTCAGCTATAGATGCCAGAGCTAATCAGATAGAGGCTAAGGTCAGTGCAATTAAAATAGGTGGTAGAAATCTCATTATCCGAACAGGGGAGCTTGTTAATAAGGCACTGGGTGCTGATGGTAATACGAATGACTATGACAAAACAAATGTAATGGGTTCGAAGATATCTGTTGTGCCTGGCGAAGAGCTTACATTTCACAAGGATAATGGGAGTGAATGGTTCAGATGGAATTGGTATGATAGTGAAGGAAAATTCATGTCGAGAATGCCAAACCAGAACAATTTATTCACATGGAAAGTTCCGGATGGCGCATATTTTATATTGGTAAGTTATCCAAATACAGGTAACGTTAAGGTGGAAAGGGGCAATCGAGCAACTGACTGGACACTAGCTCCAGAGGACACAGATGCCAAGATAGATGATATATCTATAGGCGGAAGGAACCTTATTAAAACAACTGATTTGATTGTTGGTTGGATTGATGATACTGGAGCGTTGCGATATGCAGGTGATTGGGACAAGACATTCCTTACTGGTGAATATATATCCGTTGATGCCGGAAAAGAGTATATGTTCCAATTATTTTGGACAGATGACAACACAGAAGCTTGGATTGTATATGCTTATTACAATGCTAATAAAGAGTTCATTAAGGTAGCACCAAATCAGATTTATAACACGGATAAGTATTATAAAGAGAAGATAATTATTCCAAGTGGCGTAGCGTATATGCGTATATCGTGGGAGTTCGGTGCTCAGCGTGCCGTTAAGCTCGAAAAGGGTAACAAAGCCACAGACTGGACTGCGGCACCAGAGGATACAGAAGCTAAGATTGCACTTAAGGTAGATGAAAAGTCATTGAAAAGTGCAATTGAGGCCATAGCTGATACAATTAATATAACTGCTAGGGGTGGATTGAATATTTCCGGTAACAGATTTACGTTGACATCAACGAATACAACTATTACCGCAGATGGAACAATAACCTCGAGAGGAACAGGCGTTGGTTCAGATGGAAATAAATACTTAATGGCAGCAACATTGCGAGGAGGAGAGCTTAAAGTATGGAATAATACATCTAATAATGGAGTAAGGATCCAAGGGCATGGTTTATTCGGTTATGACGATGATGGAACTAATACAATTCAATTAATATATACTCCAAGTGATGAGAACGACTTGAGTACTGGTTTGTGGTTATATTCCAATTTAGGGCAAGAAATACATGTGACAAGAAAAGAAATATGGCTCCAGGGAAATAATAGTGATGGAAGTATATATGGTTATTGCAACATAGGCAAAGGATATATGCGCATTGATTCTTCTGGAACGCCATATTATGGCGATTGTGCACTATCTGTGCTAGGCGGAGCAAAGATTCAAGATCTGCACGCAATGGATAGCATGACAGTTGGATGTGATGTGGAAGAGGTTAAAATGTGGAACACATATTTTGGTTATTGTCAACCTGTTACAGCAGCGACGAACAGAGTCACGTTAAAGTGGACTGGGGCAGCTTTGCAAGTATGGATTGACAACACATTAGTAGGAACATTATTTGAATAATAGAAAGAAGATAGTAAAAATGTTAGAGACAAGAAAAGATATTACATTTACAGGAACAAGTTATGTTGAGAAAACAGTGACAGGTTCATCTGAAAAGCAGAGAATTAATATTGTATACCTCTCAGCATCAATTTCAGATGATGGAAGCAGTGTAAGCGTTAACAAGAATATTCAGAACAAAACGGAATATCTTGCTAACAAGAAAGCTTGCATGGAGGATATGGCAGAGTTTGAAGAACTTGCATTATCTTTAATTGAATAAGAGCTCATTACAGCGTCTAGCATTAAGCTAGGCGCTTTTTTAGAAGGAGGAAAAGAAAGATGATAACATTAAAGGCAATTTACATGGCAGCAGCACACGACAAGCTGATCCAGCTTGTTATTATAGCTGTAATAATTGATACAATATTTGGAGTATTAAGGGCAATTAAAGAACGTAAATTTAACAGTTGTTTTGGTATTAATGGAGCAATTCGTAAGTGTGGAATGATAATATCCATTATGCTCCTTGTAATCGTTGATTACATAACAGGATTTAATATGATTGGATTTCTGCCGGAACAGGTTAGACAGCATATGGGTAATCAGATAGGAATTTCTGGCTTTATCGCACTACTTTATAATGCATATGAAACAGTAAGCATTTTGAAGAATATGGCATTATGCGGTTTGCCTGTAAAGAAGCTGTGGTTATATGTTAAGACATTTTTGGGAAATTATACAGATGAATTGCCGGATGATGATGAGTTAGTAACAGCGAAAATAGATGTTAAGGAGGATAAATAATATGAGAACATTTCCAATAATTTCAGGTAATCATTCAGAATTTTTTAATGAGTTAGCACCAATCGTGTGCAACGAATGGGTAGGTCGTAGACGCAAAGGCGAGAGAACCATATCACCGGCTGTTGCAATGGCACAGGCTGCTTTGGAAAGTGGTTATAATATCAATGCTTCTTCACTTTTTGGAATTAAAGGCGAAGGTTTTGTATCATCGACAGAAGAATATATTAAAGGTATTGAACAGACTATTGTCGCCAGTTTCGTAAAGTACCCTAGCATTACAGCTTCCATTGATGGTTATTATGACCTTATGCAGGATGATAATTATGCAGACGCAACATCGGCAAACACTGTCGAAGGCGAGCTGTATGGATTAACTAATGCAGTAGATGAAGGTTATGATGCAGACGGAAACTGGGTTGGATATAACTACGCAACAGACCCTCAGTACTATTCTAAGTGTTTATGGATTGTTAATGAATATGGTCTTAGAGCTTATAACGATTATGTTTGGAGTGTTGTTAATTCTTATGATGATACACCGGAAGAAGCAGAACCAGTTGAGCAGCCAGATCAGGAACTTGATGAAGATGTAATCGATGCCATCTATAGAGGTGAGTATGGCAATGATCCAGAGCGAAGACAGAATCTTGAAGCTGCAGGTTACAATTATGCAGACTATCAGGCGGCCATGGAAGCTAAGTATTATCCTAAAGATAATACACCAGCAGAAAGTGAGGAAGAGCCGGAAGAGGAAACATCACAGGAGGCAGAAGAAAGAGTGGCTGTTGTAGAACCAGGCGGAAGTTTCTGCCAGATTGCAAGAGATTACCTTGGAGATGAAGGCAGAGCAGCAGAACTTGCAGAGCATAATGGAATGACGCTTGATGATATGCTTTACGCAGGTATGGAGTTAAGACTTCCCAACTAATTACTCACTTATACAACAGTGTATATCATACTGGATTGCACATATAACAGCATTGTGATAACATATATAAATAGGTAGAAAGACAGTCAAAATGTGTACAATGAAACAGTGTACACATTTTGTACACAATATGGATTAAATAATGTTGATTTAGAATAAATCAGAATAATCTAATATAAATATGTAAAGCCCTTAAACCTGCATAAATGCTGATAAAAACAGCATGATAATAAACATAAATAAATTGTAAAAATTTGATTTCAAAGTTGGGTAATAACCCTATGGTCGGCGCTACTGTTGCTGTAGCTGTTTCCATCGAGGAAGCTGCTAAGAATGGTAAGTTCTAATAAAAATGTATATTAAAACCGTAT
>SKEO01002603.1_pt1 | contig 12262 bp, 9 predicted proteins | sample 4826801 | NCBI WGS metagenome assembly SKEO01 (sample SAMN11008807, study PRJNA524170) | human gut metagenome | biome: Human fecal sample; material: Feces; isolation source: fecal sample from pouch patient p3 | host: Homo sapiens | place: Israel: Tel-Aviv | collected 2016-02-25
TTGAAATCTTCATTCACAGCATAAAGGGTATTGGTTGAATTGTAAATATCAAGTATTGAAAATATGAAATAAATATAGTATATTAAAAACAGATGGGAGGAAATCAGTTCAAATGGCACAGCAAAAGAAAATAAAGAACCATATAAAAGCAGATCATATTTTAAAAAAATTCTGGAAAGATAATAGCAGATTTGCAGATTTATTTAATGCTTGTATGTTTGATGGAGAGCAGGTGTTAAAACCTAATGACCTGACAGAAGTAGATACGGATATTTCATCATTTCTTCAATTTAATGGGCATGCAGAAACAATACAGAAAGTCTTAGATGTAGTTAAGAAAACAGCATTTGGTATTGATTTTGTAATTCTAGGAATTGAAAATCAACAGAAAGTTCATTATGCAATGCCATTGCGTCACATGGTAGGTGATGCATTTTCTTATTTAAAAGAATACAATGAATTAGCAGCTCAAAATAAAAAGCAAAAGAATTGGAGAAATTCAGATGAATTTTTATCAGGGTTAACAGCAGAGGATCGTTTACATCCAATGATTACGATCTGTATTTATTATGGCGAAAAAGAATGGGATGGTCCTCGTTCATTGATAGACATGTTGAAAGTACCAGAAAGATTTCAATCGTTAGTATCAGATTATAAGATGAATCTTATAGAGGTAAGAAATAGTGAATATCTGAAATTTCAGAATTCAGATGTCAGTACAGTTTTTGATATCAGTAGATTCATTTATGATAAAAGATATGATAAAATTAATGATATGTACAAAGAGCAATTAATACCTTCAGAATTGGGATTAGTAATTGGTGCGATTACAGAATCACAGAAATTGATTGATGATGCAATAAAGCTAGAGAAAGAAGGAGGGAAGATGAATATGTGCAAGGCGCTAGAGGAATTAGAAGAAAAAGGAAGGATAGAAGGAAGAAGAGAAGGAGAAATCAAAGGAGAAATCAAGAATAAAATTCTACTCATTCAAAAAAAATCCCAAAGAGGAGATTCTATGGAGAAGATAATAGATGATCTTATGGAAAGTATAGAATTTGTTCAGCCGATTTACGAAATGATCAAACAAAATCCAGAGTTATCAGTTGATGAAATCTATGGGATTATCAATAAATAATTTTCAAAATAGAATATCATCAATTTATCAACGGCAAAAAAGAAGCATAGAATGAGGAATAAAATAGGAACCGCAGACCAAATGCAGTTCCTATTTTATTTAATAATTTTAAGATTGAGATGTAATTGATATTATTTAAGAGAGATTATTTCTTCTTAGTTTTTAAAGCTTTCTTAGCGGACCAAGCAGAGTAAACATTCTTAGATTTGTTGTTTACTTTTGTTACTTTGTAGCTTCGAACTCTTACATAATATTTCTTATTCTTTTTCAGCTTCTTTAAGACTTTAGAAGCAGATTTCGCAGAAACTTTGACTGTTTTTGCTTTCTTAAAGTTCTTAGATGTGCTGTACTGAATCTGGTAAGCAGCAACTCCGGAAACTTTCTTCCAAGATACTTTGATAGAAGTCTTCTTAGCTTTGCTTAATTTCACAGTTGTCTTTGCAGGAGCTTTCACAGTTGCTGCGTTTGTTACAGTAGTTGTAGCTGCTGGTTTAGCTGAAATTGTATAAGATAATTCTTTTGTACCAGCATATTTCTTTCCATTAAATTTAACTGTTACTTTGTAAGTTCCAGCTTTTGTGCTGTTAGCGTCAGAATAAGAAACTGTATAATTATCAGCAGAAATTACAGCACCAGTACTATCTTTTACAGTAACAGAAGGTTTCTGAGCCTGTCCATTTTCTGTGAAAGAAGTTTTATCTAAATCGATAGATGCAATTTTAGCGATTGGAGTAGATTTTCTAACATCACCGCAATTTACACATGTATCATCAATGGAACCATCTTTTTCTAAAGTTGCAGCTTTTACAACTTCTTTATATTCAGGTTTTGTTAATGATTCAATAGCATTGGAAAGGTGAGTATTTGCTTCAAGGATATTAGCTTTATATAATGTGTCATGTTTTAAAGCATCCTGAGCTTCTTTATATTCTGTTTTAAAATCAGAATATGGCTTAGCACAGTATTCAGTTTCTTTTTCAAGATAAGAATCAGCAGTTTTTATTGTAGATTGTAAAGCTTTTACTTCATCACTATCAGAAGCAATTACAACGTGCTGAGCGATGTTTTCTTTGTCTGCATGGAATTTATATGTATAATCTTTATAACCTAAAGCGGAAACAGTAACACTCCAGTATCCTACTGCTTCATCTCCAGAAAGATCAAAACGAGCAGATTCTGTTAAACCAAGCTGAATTCCCATTGATTTATGCATCCAGTTATCAGCAGCAAATTTTGTACCATAAGTTTTTACTGGAGTTGTATAAGTACTGTCATCTCCATAGAAAGTCCATTTTACAGACTGAAGATTAGCACCAAGATCACCGTAATCTCCATTTAGGTCGAGACGTAAAGTCTCACCATAAGAACCAACAGCGTCTCCAGAACGTAAGTTTGGAGTCACACCGGTTGCTTCTTTTAATGCCTCATCTTTAACACCGGATTCTGTTCCTTCGTTACTTCTTGCAGAAAAAATAAATGAACCATCTTCCTGTTTTGTAGCAGTTTTTAAACCGTAAGTGTTAGCTGTAACATTTGCAGTTTTTTGGTAAGATTTTAATTGGTTTTCACCATAACCACCAACAAGAGTTCCACCATTTTCAACAACAGTGTGGTTTGCTTTTAATGCATCTAAATCTGTAGTTTTTACTTTAACAGGAACATATTTTGTACCTTTTACTTCATAAGAAGTTAATTTATATTGCGTACCATCAGTATCAGTAATAGTTCCCTTAGCATAGCTTACACCTGTAGCATCTGTGGATGATTGATAGAATTTTTTACCATCTTTACTCCAGTGAGAAACAGAAAATTCTTTTGTGGTATCATCAGAAGCTTTTGCTTCAATGACTGCATTTCCTTGGAAACTTCCTCTGTGAAGTCCGTGATTTGTAGTTGCACGAGTAACGACGTCATATCCACCTTTATCTTTTTCATAATGAGAGTCTTCTACATCAGAGCTTGAAGTATCATTAGCATTATAAACACCTTCATTCGCCCAATACTCAGCCCAAGTAAGACCAACATAGCAATATGTCCATTCATCCTGCTGTGCATCATCAGCAGCCTTAACAATGTGAGCAACATTAAAGATATTCGCTGTCACAGGAGTCGCAGTTAAAACCATTGCACCACTCATAGCGATAGCAAAGGCTTTCCCGATTAATCTTTTACGCATATAGTTTTTCCTCCGTTTTCTGTAATATAAAATAATAGCGTGTACGTAGTTAGAAAACTCTAACTGATGAAAGATATGATACCACACGAAAGGTTAGTGAACAATAACTACAAATGAGAATAATTATCAATATCTTGTCATTCATTAAATGCAGGTGTGCTCCTACGGTCACTGGACAGGATATTGATAATTATTCTGGAAGTTACTATAATTAAGGAAGTCATATTAAGATGAGAGTGTCAAAAGTACAAATTGCTTATTTGTGCAAGCACAAACGCAATTTGTACTTTTGACACTTACATCATATTAAGAAATTCGTAAGAATTATATCCGCAGAAACGAAAGAACCACCTGATACACTAAAACCATCAAAGATACGAGGAGGAAAAGTATGAACCAGCCAAAGATCCTAGTCGTTGATGACGACAAAGAGATCGTAGGAGCGATCAAGAAACGTCTGGAAATGGAAGACTATGAAATCATAACGGCATATGATGGTCTGGAAGCCATGGATATCCTGATGGAACAAGAAGTCCAGCTTCTGATCATAGACGTTATGATGCCGAAGATGGACGGACTATCCGCAACGATGAAGATCAGGGAAAGCAAGAACATCCCGATCATCATTCTTTCAGCCAAGACAGAAGAAAGCGATAAGATCCTGGGACTATCTATGGGAGCCGACGACTATATCAGCAAACCATTCCGCCCAGATGAACTAGTAGCGAGAGTGAAATCCCAGCTGCGAAGATACATGCAGTTTGGAGGAATGAACGCCGCAGAAAGCAATAAGGAACAGATCATCAATGGCGGACTGATCCTTGACATGAAAGGAAAAAGGATGATGGTAGACGGAGAGCCAGTGAAACTGACTGCAACCGAATACAAGATCGTAAGCCTTCTGATGAACAACCTGGGCAGAGTATTTTCAGCAGATGAGATCTACGAACGCGTATGGAACGAAGAAGCCTATGCAACAGAGAATACCGTTATGGTCCACATCCGTCGTATCCGCGAGAAAATAGAAATAGATGCAAAAAATCCAAGATATTTAAAGGTGGTGTGGGGAATTGGATACAAGATCGAGAAAATGGACTAACAAAGTATTGATCACACTTGTGATGATCGCTATGACCCTGTCAGGGATATATGGACTCGATACGATCAATAACATGGCAGTGACAGGAGATAACAGCTTCAGTCTGGATGAACAGGATCAATCAGACTATATCAAAAACACACAGATGTCACTGTTTGATAAATGGGCGGATCAAGAAGGTGATAAAGTCTATTATACACAGGCAAATCATGTGTCAGAAAGTTTACTGAATAAGATAAAAAAAGAATCATTTGTGAAAGTAACGATGAAGGTCAAACCATATGATAAAAAGATGGTAACGACAACATCAACATATGGAACAGAAAATGCGAACTATACTGGGGGCAGGATTGAACATTTTCATATAGAAAGAGACAAGACAGAGAAACTAAACAAAGACGGAAGTTTCAAAGGATGGGATCCGTATGACGAATACGATGAGTACAATGCGGATCAGACAGAATACTATGAATTCTATGGGGATAATTATACGCTGCAGGATATATTCCCGGAACAGCTTCTGATCAATGATGAGAAGAATCAGCGTCTGGAAAATGCAGACATTGAGATTTCTTTGACAAAAAAAGCACTAACAGAGATTGAAAATTTCCGAAAAGGATCAACAAAACAGATCACGACGGGAATCAAAACGATCATCGTTGTTTCGATCATTGAAGTAATCGGAACGATCCTGCTGTGCATCTTATTTGCACTTCAGGAAAAGCGAACCAGATTTTTTAGAGGGCTTGACAGGCTCTGGTGGGAGATCATACTAGTGACAGCAACTACGCTGCTTGGACTGGCGATCGCATTATGCTTTGCAATCTGGGAATATACGATAGAATATACACAGGGCGGGATCACAGGTTCAACGATCGAGATGATCATGACGCTGAGTTATATCTCAGTCCCATTTTTTATCATGGCATTTGCCGTATGTATTCAGACTACGGTATGGAGGATTCGCCAGAAGAATCTTCTCGATTCAACATTTTGTCTGGGATATATTCGAAAATGGAGCCGTCAGGCAAAGACAAGAAGAAAGCTGGAAGATGAAGCGATGTCATTTGCACAAAAACATGCAAGAGACAGGATCAGACAGTACAGGGTCTTACGATATATTTTAACTGTCGGTACACTTGCTTGTATCATCATGGGAATGAGTGGAATGAATATTCCATCCCCACTCTTGTTTATAGCAGCAGTCATCTTTGTTTTCCTTATCAGATATTTTTCAAGATATTCAGACCAATATGCAAAAGAACAGAGAGATTTAAGCATGCTTGTCGATCAGATCGAACGTATTTCCAATGGAGAACTGACAGCAACGACCGATATTTCAAAAGAATCTGCGTATTATGAATACAGTCAGAAACTGACCAATATCGGGCAGGGAATGGAAAAAGCATTAGAAACACAGATGAAGGGCGAGAGAATGAAGATCGATCTGATCACAAATGTATCACATGATCTGAAGACACCGCTGACTTCTATCATCGGATACGTCGATCTCTTAAGCAGAGATCAGACATTATCTGCAGAATCAAGAGATTATGTAACCATCCTGATCAACAAGACCGAACGCTTAAAATCCATCATTTCTGACCTATTTGAACTTGCGAAAGCAACAAGTGGAGATGCGAAAGTAGATCTGGAAGAAATGGATATGAAACGTCTGGTAGAACAGACACTGGGGGATATGGCAGATCAGATAGAAGAATCTGGATTTGCGATCAGATATCAGTGCGAAGCTACACACACAAGATTTATCGGAGACAGCAGCCGCATGTACCGAGTGGTACAAAATGTCATAGAAAATGCCTTAAAATACTCCCTGAAAGGAACCAGGATCTTCCTAAGGATCACCGAAGCAGATCAAAATATAAAATTAGAAGTTATAAACACAGCATCCTATGAGATGAATTTTACAGAAGAAGAGATCATGGAACGGTTTGCCAGAGCGGAAAAATCACGTACCAGCGAAGGAAACGGATTAGGACTTTCCATCGCAGACAGTTTTACAAAGAATTGTGGAGGAGAGTTTTCGATAAGAATAGACGGAGATCAATTCCTGGTTACTATACAATTTAAACAACATTTAGATGGAAACAAATAGATTTCATATGTTTTTTGACAAAATTGTAAAAATTGAAAAAAACTATGTTGAAAGGGTAGAAAACATAAATATAAAAGTATATACTACTAATTGTGTCGACAATATGCAAATAGACCATTTGAGAGAGTGGTTTTTAAATCCTTTTTTCATGAAGTTTTGATACATGGTGACTTATGGAACGGTTGCGTATTTGGAGACATCTGCTTTTAAAGTCTCTTCAGACATTAAGATCTGGAGGGGCTTTTTTCTTATTTCATAGGAAATTTCGATGAAATCCCCTATGAAATAAGAAAAAAGCCCTCCGGGCAGGATCGCACTGCGGCGGAAGGGAAATTTGTCGCTGAAGCGACCCGCCGCAGGCGGAGAATCCTGCAAAGCAGGATTCTTTCTTACTATTAGAAATAAGACGTAACAGCATTTGATACAAACAAATGCTTCTGGTATAATAAAAAGAAAAGAGCATGCACGGAAAGGACACGAAAGAATGAAGAGACGTTTAATCAGCCTTGTCCTTGTATTGATGCTTGTCATGACAGCAGGATGCGGGAAGAAGAGTACAACAAAGAAACTCAAGACAGAAGATCTGGATGAAACAACCCTGCAGGGAATGGCAAAAGATATCACGAAGGAGATGTCCTTAAAGAATAAGATCGGACAACTATTTATGGTATCTGTTTATCAATTAGATGAGGCAGAAAGCAAGAATCAGACAAGTGTGACGAGTCAGATGGAGAAGACATTGAAGAAGTATCCAGCAGGTGGAGTGATCATGTTTGCGAAGAATATCAACACACCTGATCAGACAAAGAAGATGACGGATGAGCTTCAAGATGCCTCCTATATTCCACTATTTATGGCAGTGGATGAGGAAGGTGGACAGGTTTCAAGAGTCGCATCAAATCCCAAGATGAAGATGACAGTATATCCATCTGCACAGGAAGTTGGAAGAACTTACAATAACAAGAAGATCGCACAGATGGGTAAGACACAGGGAAAGGAATTAAAAGAGCTTGGATTTAACATGAATCTGGCACCAGTCGCAGACGTTTTAACGAATAAGAATAACACAGAGATCGGAGACCGAAGCTTTGGCACAGATTCAAAGAAAGTTGCCAATATTATCACAACACTGGTAAAGAACATGCAGAAGCAGCAGATTTCAGCGACATTAAAGCATTTTCCAGGAAGTGGACAGACCGGAGGAGACACACACCGCGGAAGCACAGAGACCGACCAGACGATCAATGCATTAAGAGATACAGATTTTAAACCATTTAAAGCAGGGATCAAGGCAAAAGCTGATGCAGTGATGGTATCTCATCTCATGTTGTCTAATGTGACAGACGAGAAAGAGCCTTCAAGCCTAAGCAGCAGAGTCGTATCTGATATTCTAAGAGATGAACTTGAATACAAGGGCGTTATCATGACTGATGCGATGAACATGAAAGCAATCACAGATAACTATAGTTCCGGAGAAGCAGCAGTGAAAGCAATTCAGGCAGGAGTTGACCTGATCGTGATGCCGGATAACTATAAAGAAGCATACAAGGCAATTAAGAAGGCACTAAAAAGTGGCAAGATCAAAGAATCAAGAATCGATAAATCTGTAAGAAGGATCATATATACGAAGCTTAAGCGAGGAGAGATCCCTCCAGATACTACATTATTAAAAGAGAATCAATAACAGGGATGCTTGCAGATTTAAAATGAATATGTTACTATCAAAAATGTGTATTTTACAAACGAAACTAAAGATTGTATAACAGAAAGGTCAAAAGATCACGATGAGCAGAGAGAACTTTGATAAGTTGGGAGAAGAATGTGGAGTTTTCGGTATCTACGATTTCGATGGCAATGATGTAGCGTCAACGATCTATTATGGATTGTTTGCACTTCAGCATCGAGGTCAGGAAAGCTGCGGAATTGCAGTTTCTGATACGAATGGTCCAAAACGTAATGTCACATCTCAAAAAGGTATGGGATTATGTAATGAAGTGTTTACACCAGATTCCCTTCAGGCATTAAAGGGAGATATCGGTGTAGGGCATGTAAGGTATTCAACAGCAGGAGAGAGTGTTCCTGAGAATGCCCAGCCACTGGTTTTAAATTATGTAAAAGGTACTTTAGGACTTGCACATAATGGTAATCTGATCAATGCAATAGAACTTCGCGAAGAATTAGAAAAGACAGGAGCTATTTTCCAGACAACGATCGATTCCGAAGTTATCGCATATCATATCGCAAGAGAACGCGTGAATACATCATCAATTGAGAAGGCAGTAGCCAGAGCAATGCAGAAGATCAAAGGTGCATATTCCCTGATCGTTATGTCACCAAGGAAACTGATCGGGGCAAGAGATCCATATGGATTTAAGCCATTATGTATCGGTAAGAGAGATAATGCTTATGTATTAGCATCTGAAAGCTGTGCATTAGATACGATCGGAGCAGAATTTATCCGTGACGTGAATCCAGGAGAGATTGTAACGATCACAAAGGATGGAATTCAGTCAGACTGTGATTTATGTCTTCCAAAGGAAAAAACAGCAAGATGTATCTTTGAATACATTTATTTTGCAAGACCAGACAGTGAGATTGACGGAGTTGGGGTATACCACTCAAGAATTCAGGCAGGAAGATACCTCGCACAGGATTCACCGGTAGAAGCAGACTTGGTTGTCGGAGTACCAGAATCAGGAAATGCAGCAGCTCTTGGATATTCCTTAGAGTCAGGAATCCCATATGGAACCGCGTTTGTCAAGAACGGTTATGTTGGAAGAACTTTCATCAAACCAGGACAGAGCAGCCGTGAATCAAGTGTGCAGATCAAGTTAAATGTTTTAAAAGAAGCAGTCAAAGGAAAGAGAGTCATCATGATCGATGATTCCATCGTACGAGGAACAACAAGTGACCGCATTGTGAAGATGTTACGCGATGCAGGAGCGACAGAAGTTCACGTAAGGATCAGTTCCCCACCATTCCTGTGGCCATGCTACTTTGGAACTGATATTCCAGAGAGAGAACAGCTGATCGCATATAACAGATCGATCAACGAGATCTGTGAAGTGATCGGAGCAGATAGTTTAGGATACTTAGGAGAAGAGAGACTTTCACAGATGGTACAGGGATTATCAATCTGTAAAGGATGTTTCACAGGTGAGTATCCAATGAAACCGCCAACAAGAGATATTCGTGGAAATTTTGAAAGATAAGGATAAGGAGATTTTTATGAACGACCGTTACCAGAGCCCATTATCAGAACGTTATGCAAGCAAAGAGATGCAGTACATCTTTTCTCCAGACAAGAAGTTTAAGACATGGAGAAAGTTATGGATCGCACTTGCTGAGACAGAGAAAGAATTAGGACTTGATATCACACAGGAACAGATCGACGAATTAAAAGCACATGCAGAAGACATCAACTACGATGTAGCAAAAGAACGTGAAAAATTAGTCCGTCATGATGTTATGTCTCATGTATATGCATACGGAGTACAATGTCCAAAGGCAAAAGGAATCATCCATTTAGGAGCAACATCCTGCTATGTTGGTGATAACACAGACATCATCATCATGACAGAAGCATTAAAGCTTGTCAGAGTAAAATTATTAAATGTGATCAACGAATTATCCAAATTCGCAATGAAATACAAAGATCTTCCAACACTTGGATTTACACATTTTCAGCCAGCACAGCCTACAACAGTAGGTAAGAGAGCAAGCCTTTGGCTGATGGATCTCGTATATGATCTAGAAGATCTTGATCACGTGATCGCTAACATGAGATTATTAGGATCAAAAGGAACAACAGGAACACAGGCAAGTTTCTTAGAGTTATTCGAAGGAAACCACGAAACGATCAAGAAGATCGATGGAATGATCGCCAAGAAGATGGGATTTGACAAATGCCAGCCAGTATCTGGACAGACATACTCTAGAAAAGTTGATTCCCGCGTGATCAACGTATTAAGCCAGATCGCACAGTCTGCTCATAAGTTCTCAAACGACATCAGACTTCTTCAGCACTTAAAAGAAGTAGAAGAACCATTTGAAAAGAACCAGATCGGATCATCTGCAATGGCATATAAGAGAAACCCAATGAGAAGTGAAAGAATCGCTTCCTTAGCAAACTACGTAATGTCAGATGCTATGAACCCAGCATTAGTAGCATCTACACAGTGGTTTGAAAGAACATTAGATGACTCAGCCAACAAACGTTTATCTGTACCAGAAGGATTCTTAGCGATCGATGGTATCTTAGACCTTTACTTAAACGTTGTAGACGGATTAGTTGTATACCCTAAGGTTATCGAAAGCCGCTTAAGAAGCGAACTTCCATTCATGGCAACAGAGAATATCATGATGGATGCAGTAAAAGCTGGTGGAGACAGACAGGAACTTCATGAGAAGATCCGTGTACATTCTATGGCAGCAGGAAAAGTTGTCAAAGAAGAAGGAAAAGCAAACGATCTGTTAGAAAGAATCGCAGCAGACCCAGCATTTGGTATGAACATGGAACAGTTACAGGCAATCATGAAACCAGAGAACTTCGTAGGACGTGCACCACAGCAGACAGAAGAATTTGTGAATGAAGTGATCAATCCAATTCTGGAAGAGAATAAAGAAGTACTTGGATTAACAGCTGAGATCAACGTATAAAAAGATAAAATTTTAACATAAAAAGAGATGGAAAGATCAAAACAATATAGATTTTTCCATCTCTTTTTGCTGTATTTTAAGAAAAATTACCAAAAAGCAGGAAATGGGCAGGAGTAGATATAGGAAATTAAGAAAAAAGGTGCTATAATAAATTTTATAATAAAATATATAGAAGGATTATAAATAAATTATGAAGTTAAAGAGTTATGTAAACAGAAAAAGGCTAGCGATAGAATTGGTATTGTTTGATATCATTGCTATTCAGCTGGCAGCATTTTTAGCAATTTTAACACGTTTTGAATTCAGGATTCATACAATTGAGCCATTGTTTATTGACACGTTAGTCCATTATGCAGTATTGAATACATTTTGCAGCATTTGTATTTTTGCAGCATATAGAATGTATTCAACTCTTTGGAGTTTTGCAAGCATTATGGATTTTTTTAATGTCGTGAAAGCAGTATTGATCTCCAGTGTATTTCAGTTTATAGGGATTCATATGTTGGCATGGCCGATTCCAAGAAGTTTTATTGTATTGTATATTGGATGGCTTGGAATTGCTGCTGTATTTCCGAGAATGATGATCCGAATTCTACGAGGGGGAAGAAGGATTCCATTGCAGACGATTGGTAAACAGGCAATTCCAGTGATGTTGATCGGAGCTGGAGAAGCAGGAAGCATTATTCTGCAAGAATTTAAGAATAGCAAGTTTGTAGAGAAAGAGATTGTCTGTGTGATTGATGATGATCCAAAGAAATGGGGAACTTTTATTCACGGGGTTCCAGTTGTTGGAGGAAGGCGCAAGATTACACAAAGTGTTGTAAGATTTGGAATTCAAGAGATTGTACTTGCAATTCCAACATTGAAGCCACACGAGAGGAAGAATATCATTAATATTTGTCAGCAAACAGGTTGTAAGATGAGTACACTTCCAGGAATTTACCAACTGATTAACTGTGATGTCAAAGTGTCCATGCTTCGAGATGTGCAGATTGAAGACTTACTAGGAAGAGAAGCAGTACGCACAGATTTAGAATTCCATCATGTCTTATGTTAAGGACCAGAAAGTTATGG
>SKEO01002604.1_pt1 | contig 12256 bp, 16 predicted proteins | sample 4826801 | NCBI WGS metagenome assembly SKEO01 (sample SAMN11008807, study PRJNA524170) | human gut metagenome | biome: Human fecal sample; material: Feces; isolation source: fecal sample from pouch patient p3 | host: Homo sapiens | place: Israel: Tel-Aviv | collected 2016-02-25
TCTGTATACAGAGAGTTTAAGGATGTCAATACATTTATGTCCGAACTGAAGAAGATCCTGGAGTAGCCGTATGCGAACCTATAAATTGACGATCGCTTATGATGGAAGCCGGTATCAGGGCTGGCAGAGACAGAGCAATACGGACAAGACGGTCCAGGGGCTTTTAGAACAGGCAGCATCTGAGACTGCCGGATATCCGCTGGAGGTACAGGGATCCGGCCGTACCGATGGAGGTGTCCATGCGAAGGGGCAGACGGCCAGTGTGATCCTGCGCGGAAAAGTACAGGAGTCTGAGTTTTTACAAAATATGAACCGGCTGCTTCCTTTGGATATCCGGGTGATCGAAATGGAACTGGTAAAGAACGGGTTTCACGCGAGACTCAGTGCAGTTGGAAAATGTTATGAATACTGGATCGATATGCGGGAAAAACCAGATGTGTTTATGCGAAAGTATACCTATCATTATCCGAAAGAGCTGAATATAGAGGCGATGCAAAGAGCAGCGGATGATCTGATTGGACGGTATGATTTTGCCGCATTTACGGACAAAAAGGAGGAAAAGTCCACAATTCGCACAATTTATGCTATAATCGTGGAGGTACAGGGGGACAAGTTGAGGATCGAATACCGGGGCAGCGGTTTTATGTATCATATGGTGAGGATCCTGACGGGAACTCTGTTGGAAGTAGGAGACGGAAGAAGGACGCCGGAATCGGTAAAGGCTGCACTGGCAGGCAGAGACAGGGCAGATGCCGGATTTCTTGCACCTGCAAGAGGGCTGACATTAAAAGAAGTGTATTATTAGATTGGGGGCGGGTACGAAAGTAGACGGTCCCTTTTTGGGTTTTTCTAAAGAAAACAGGAGGATTTATGAAGCTGATATCATGGAATGTAAATGGAATCCGTGCCTGCGTACAGAAAGGATTTCTGGAATTCTTTCGGGAAGCAGATGCAGATATTTTCTGTCTGCAGGAAACAAAGCTGCAGGCAGGTCAGATCGAGCTGGATCTGGAAGGATATGAGCAGTACTGGAATTATGCCGTGAAAAAAGGGTATTCCGGAACGGCTGTATTTACAAAAAAGAAACCATTAAATGTGACTTATGGAATCGGAATCGAGGAGCACGATCAGGAAGGTCGTGTGATTACACTGGAATTTGAAGAATTTTATTTTGTGACTGTGTACACGCCGAATTCTCAGAACGAGCTTGCCAGACTGGATTACCGCATGAAGTGGGAATCTGATTTTCTGGCGTATTTGAAGAAACTGGAAGAGGAGAAGCCTGTGATTTTCTGTGGTGATCTGAACGTGGCACACAAAGAAATTGACTTGAAAAATCCGAAGACGAACCGGAAAAACGCCGGATTTACGGATGAAGAAAGAGGAAAGTTCACCGAGATGTTAAATGCGGGATTTATTGATACATTCCGGTATTTCTATCCGGATCAGGAAGGGATTTATTCCTGGTGGTCTTACCGGTTCAGTGCCAGAGCAAAGAATGCAGGGTGGAGGATCGATTATTTTTGCGTTTCAGAATGTTTGAAGGACCGGCTTGCGGATGCGAAGATCCTGACAGATGTTATGGGGTCAGACCATTGTCCGATTGAGCTGGATTTAAAATAAAAAGGAGAGAATGAACATGACAAAGATTGATATTATTTCCGGATTTTTAGGAGCCGGAAAAACAACATTTATTAAAAAGATGCTCAAAGAAGCATTTTCGGGAGAGCAGGTTGTGCTTATCGAGAACGAATTCGGAGAGATCGGGATTGACGGAGGATTTCTTAAGGAAGCGGGAATTGAAATCAGGGAGATGAATTCAGGATGTATCTGTTGTTCGTTAGTCGGAGACTTTGGAAAATCCTTAAAAGAAGTGGTAGATACGTATCATCCGGATCGGATTCTGATCGAGCCATCCGGTGTTGGAAAACTTTCCGACGTGATCAAAGCAGTGCAGGATGTGCAGGATGAGATCGAAGCAGAGCTGAACAGTTTTACAACAGTTGTAGACGTGACAAAATGCAGATTATATAAGAAGAATTTCGGAGAATTTTTCAGCAATCAAATTGAATATGCAGGTGCGATCATCTTAAGCCGTACAGATAAGGCGAAACCGGAGAAAGTGGAAGAAAGTGTTGAGCTGCTTCGTGAGTTAAATGAAAAGGCTCCGATCATCACAACTCCAATCGAGCAGTTGTCAGGAGAGAAGCTTCTGGAGACAATGGAGCACAGCAAATCTCTGGAAGAAGAGCTGCTCCTGGAAGAGGAAATCTGCCCGGAATGCGGACATGTGCATGAACACGAACACCATCACCATTGCCATGAAGAACACGATCATCATGAGCATCACCATCATCATGGAGAGGAGTGTGGCTGCGGACATGGCCATCACCATGAGCACCATCACGAGCATGAACATCATCATGATGGGGAGTGCGGTTGTGGCTGCGGACACGATCATGACCATGAACATCATCACCATCATCATGCAGATGAAGTGTTTACAAGCTGGGGACGAGAGACGATCAAAACCTACAGCAGAGAAGATATCAGCAGGATCTTAAAGACGCTGGAAGAGGATGACACATACGGAACTGTTCTTCGTGCAAAGGGAATGGTCGCAGGTGCAGACGGAGAGTGGATTTATTTTGACATGGTTCCGCAGGAGCATGAAGTCAGAAGCGGGGCAGCGGAATATACGGGAAGAATCTGTGTGATCGGTTCCAGGCTGGAAGAAGACAAGCTGGAAGAATTATTTGGACTGAAAAAATAGAAACTACAGACAGGAGAGAGAACAATGAATGAACCGGATGTAATGGTTTATCTGATGACTGGATTTTTAGACAGTGGAAAATCCCAGTTTTTAAAGTTCACACTGACACAGGATTATTTTCAGATTGATGGAACAACGCTTCTGATTCTCTGCGAGGAAGGTGAGGAAGAGTTTGATCCTCTGGAAATGGCAAAGCATGGTGTGAAGATCATCAAAATAGAAGAACAGGAAGAGTTGACAGAAGCATTCTTAAATGAACTGCATGAAAAATATTCGCCGGAGCGTGTGGTGATCGAATACAACGGAATGTGGAAAGTCAGTGACTTTGAAGCGTTAAGTCTTCCGCAAGGATGGGAAATCGAACAGAAACTGACAACAGTGGATGCAAGTACATTTCAGATGTATCTGAACAACCTGAAGCCGTTGTTTGTCGAAATGGTACGCGGGGCGGAACTGGTGCTGTTTAATCGTTGTACAGATATTGAACCTCTGGCAGGATACCGCAGAAGTGTGAAAGTAGTCAGCCCACAGGCAGAAGTGATCTTTGAGGATGAAAACGGTGAGATCGAGAATATTTTCGGGGATGATGTGCCGTATGATCTGAACGCGCCTGTGATTGAGATTCCAAGAGAGGATTATGGAATCTGGTATGTGGATGTTATGGAAAATCCGGACAGATACAAGGGAAAAGTGATTGAATTTACCGCAAAAGTATTAAAGCCGAAAGGATTTCCGTCCAAGGTATTTCTTCCGGGACGGATGGCGATGACCTGTTGTGCGGATGACACTACATTTTTAGGATATATCTGCAAGAGCGCCTACGCACTGAAGCTGCAGGCAGGAGAATGGGTGAAGGTGCGCGCAAAAGTACAGTATGGACATGTATCAGTGTATAAAGGTACCGGACCGATTCTGGAGGCAGAGCATATTGAAGAAGCCGAACCAATCGAAGAGCTGGTTTACTTTAACTAAAAAGAGTGAGGGAGAGACAAGATGGAAAAAAGATTTGACGTAATCGCAATGGGAGAACTTTTGATTGATTTTACAATGAACGGACAGAGCGAACAGGGAAATAACCTGTTCGAAGCCTGCCCGGGAGGAGCGCCGTGTAATGTGCTGGCAATGCTGAACAAGCTTGGTAAAAAGACTGCATTTCTGGGAAAAGTAGGAGATGATCAGTTTGGAAGACTGCTGCGGGATACGATCAGCAGTGCAGGGATTGATGCATCTAATCTTCTGACTGATGATGAAGTGAACACGACGCTTGCATTTGTACATACTTTCCCGGATGGAGACCGAGAATTTTCTTTCTATAGAAATCCGGGGGCAGATATGATGCTTCGTGAGGAGGAAGTTGAGGAAGACTTTATCCGTCAGGCAAGACTGTTCCATTTCGGAACTCTGTCCATGACACATGAAGAAGTCAGAAAGGCAACAAAAAAAGCGCTTAAGGCAGCGAAGGACAATGGACTTTTAGTATCCTTTGATCCGAATCTGCGCCCGCCGCTGTGGAGTTCTCTGGATCTGGCGAAAGAACAGATGGAGTACGGATTCCAGTACTGTGATATTCTGAAAATTTCTGATAATGAGATTCAGTTTGTATCAGGAAAAGAAGATTACGATGAGGGAATCCGGTATCTTCAGGAGAAATATCAGATTCCGTTGATTCTTCTGACAATGGGGAAAGACGGAAGCCGTGCGTACTACAAGGGAATGCGTGTAGAAAGAGCCGGAAAATCAGTGAAGGCAATCGAAACGACAGGAGCCGGAGATACATTCTGCGGAAGCTCTTTAAATTATATTCTGGAGCATGATTTTGAAAATCTGACGGAAGAACAGCTGGGAGAAATGCTCACATTTGCAAATACAGCAGCAGCGCTGATTACAACCAGAAAAGGAGCGATTCGTTCCATGCCGGAGAAGGAAGAGGTTCTGGAATTTCTGCAAAAATAAAAAACTGCTTTCTTTTTCCCGATAAATAGTGTACAATGAAGCGCAGTACATGAAGATATGGGAGGAATATACAATGCCGGAAGCAGTAGCAGAAGAATTGTGTGTGAAGTTTAGAAACATCGATGAAATACAGGAATTTGCAAAAGCAGTGAATCAGTTTGATGGAGATGTTGATCTGAAACAGGGGAGAATTACGATTGATGCGAAGTCTCTTCTGGGAATCTGCAGTATGAATATAGAGGAAGAGATGGAACTGCAGGTGTTTAATGGGGATGCAGAAGAATTGAAAGAATTGATCAAGAAATTTCTTGTTTAAAGTATGTATACATCGATAACATAAGGGTATTTTCCAGTGGATGGGAGATACCCTTTTTCGAAAAAGAAAGGAGAGAGCAGGATGAAATTTACAAAAATGCAGGGATTGGGCAATGATTATGTCTATGTGAATGGTTTTGAAGAACGGATTGAAAATCCTTCTGAAATGGCTGTAAAAGTGAGCAACCGGAATTTTGGAGTCGGTTCGGATGGACTGATTCTGATCAATCCGTCCGAGAAAGCAGATTTTGAGATGGAGATGTATAATGCAGACGGTTCCAGGGGAGAGATGTGTGGAAACGGAATTCGTTGTGTGGCAAAATATGTTTATGATTATGGTCTTACCGATAAGACACATATTTCTGTGGAGACACTGGGCGGGATTAAATATCTGGATCTGACTGTAGAGGATGGAAAAGTGGTTCTGGTAAGAGTGGACATGGGAAGTCCGATCCTGACACCGGCGCAGATTCCGGTCATCGCAGATGAGGCGGAAGCGGTTGCTGTTCCGATCCTTGTGGATGAAACAGAATACCAGATGACTTGTGTTTCTATGGGAAATCCTCATGCAGTCATATTTATGGATGATATCGAACATCTGGAGATTGAGAAGATCGGACCGAAATTCGAGCATCATGAACGATTTCCGAACAGAGTGAATACAGAATTCGTGAAAGTCTTAGACAGACACACGGCAAGTATGCGTGTCTGGGAGCGGGGATCCGGGGAGACACTTGCCTGTGGAACCGGAGCCTGTGCAGTGGCAGTGGCATGTATTCTCGGAGGATATACAGAAAACAAAGTGACGGTTAAGCTGCTCGGAGGAGATCTGCTGATCGAATGGGATCGTGAACAGAATAAAATCTATATGACAGGACCGGCAGAGGTTGTTTTTGACGGAGTGTGGAAGGCATAATAGAAAAAGAGGCAGGGCGTTCGTTACGGTTTATCTCCGGTTACTATCAATACCTGAGATGAACGGTAACGAACTTTGCTTAAAAAATAAAAAAAGTGCTTGACTTTTTGGAAAATTGCGATATAATGTAAATGTTGAGTCTGACAGAAAGAGAAATGATGCGGATTGGTGTAATGGCAGCACAGCAGACTCTGACTCTGTTAGTAGAGGTTCGAGTCCTCTATCCGTAGCTTGTAAGACAGTCATAAAGGCTGTCTTATTTTTATGTCCGGAGTATGTTACTGTGTACAGTTGCAGAGTGATTTTTACTGTTGTTTTTGGAGAAAAAAACATTGACAATCAAGGACAAAAAGAATATAATAAAGCAGTATGACATAAGGAGAAACAGCTTACACCAAAGCCCCGGAGTATGCTGATTTCATATAGAAGAGTTAAAGTAAATAATCTATGATAATTAGTAAGTAGGAGGAACACCCATGAAAACTTATATGGCTAACCCAGACAAGATCGAAAGAAAATGGTATGTGGTTGACGCTGAAGGATGTACATTAGGACGTCTGTCTTCAGAGATCGCTAAAGTGTTAAGAGGAAAAAATAAACCAGAGTACACACCACACGTTGATACAGGAGATTACGTAATCGTTGTAAACGCTGATAAAGTGAAAGTAACAGGAAAGAAATTACAGCAGAAAATCTACTACAATCACTCTGATTATGTAGGTGGAATGAGAGAGACAACACTGGCTGAGATGCTTGCAAAGAAACCAGAAAAAGTTGTTGAACTTGCTGTAAAAGGAATGCTTCCAAAAGGACCTTTGGGAAGAGCAATGATCAAGAAACTTCATGTATACGCTGGACCAGAGCACAACAACCAGGCTCAGAAACCAGAAGTACTGACATTTTAAGGAAAGGTTGAAAGGAGGACATTACATTGGCTAACGCAAAATATTACGGAACAGGAAGAAGAAAAAAATCTGTTGCAAGAGTATATCTTGTACCGGGAACAGGAAAGATCACAATCAATAAAAGAGATATCGATGAGTATCTTGGACTGGAAACATTAAAAGTTGTTGTTCGTCAGCCACTCGTTGCTACAGGAACAACAGACAAATTTGATGTAATCGTAAACGTACATGGTGGTGGATACACAGGACAGGCTGGAGCAATCCGTCACGGAATCTCCAGAGCACTTCTTGAAGCTGATGCTGAGTACAGACCAGTATTAAAGAGCGCTGGATACCTGACACGTGACCCACGTATGAAAGAACGTAAGAAATACGGTCTCAAAGCAGCTCGTAGAGCACCACAGTTCTCAAAACGTTAATTATACGTTTCGGAACGTACAATTTCAAAAAAGATTTTTCGACTCCTCAGGACTTCGGTCTTGGGGAGTTTTTGATGTGAATTTGTGTCAGCATTGATGAATGTCACCGGGAACCCCGGGATGTTTTCTGAAAGCATATGAAGAAGTGAATGGAAAAAGATTATATTATAAACTATCGAATTATGATAGTTATCGCGGTGTATTTGGGCATGAATGTGTAAATGAATTGATTGTAAGTCGAGTAATGGATATTTTGAGAATTCCCCATGTGAAATATAAATTGATACATGCGCAGATTATCATAGATGGAAAAGAACAGGAAACATGGCTTTCTGTTTCGGAAAACTTTCGTAAGGATAATGAAGAAAAGTTGGCATATGATTTGTATTATGATTTGCAAAAAGAAGGAAATGAATCTCCGTTAGAATTTGCAATAAGAAACAATTGGGAATTATATATGTACCAGATGTTTTGCATTGATTATTTGATTGCCAATAGAGACCGTCATGGAAGCAATCTGGAAGTGTTAAGAAATGATGAAGACGATAGTGTGAGAATAGCTCCTTTGTTTGATCAGGGAGTATCGTTATTGTTTTCAACATATGGTAATGAAAAACTTCTGGAAGAAACGGACGTGATGAGAGATTTTCCGGTTAATAATTATATTGGATCAAAATCTTTAGAGTATAATCTGTCATTGATACCAAAAGGATACGATTTACAGATTTGGAAATTAAAAAAAGAAGATCAGGATTATATTTTTAGTGGTATAAAGCATGTTTTATCGGAGGGTCATAGGAATAAAATATGGGAGATGATTTGGAAAAGGTGGTGTTTTTTTGAACAGGTACGCAATCAGGAGAAATAATAGAAATAAAATTGTCGGAATATTAAATTATGATGAGAAAGCAAAGAAATACACAATTGAGATTCCGGAAAATGTTACGCCAAAGGAAGCTCCGTTTATGATGTCGTTACTTTTGAAAAAGGTATCCGAACCATGAATTCAGATTGGAGTATGCGTTGGGTACAGAGTAGAATCATTCCAAGTAGCAGACAGAATATAGGGGAAATACTTCGTGTGAATGGAATGCGTTCATATGATGAGCATAAATTACTATTAAAAAATGAGGGGCGAAGTTGTCAGGATGAATTTTATATTGAACATATGTAGCTTTAAAGTGTAATGCGGAGTAATGTGAAGCCTTGTATTTATAATGTATTTACAGCACCAACATTTGAGAATCTGGTGAAATTAAGTATTTCCAGTTACTTAAATGTTAAGGGATGTACAATTTCAGAAGGTTATACCAGTGTGATGGATCTGTATTCAAGAAAAATCATTTCCTGGGTGTTGAGTGAGACGCTGGAGGCATCCCACGTAGTGGAATGTGTTGAAAAAGCAAAACGTGTCAGAAATGTTGAAAAACCGTTGATCTTCCACAGAATCATCATCAGGAACTAGACCTTCCAAATTTAATGGCAAAACCAGTTGATAAGGCTCGCCAAATTCGGTATAATTTTTATGGTATTTTATGTATTTTGTCATACTTAATTATACCATGGATTGCGGACTCTTCGGAGTCCGTTTTTTACTTTTAGGCATAAAAAGGGAGCTATTGCTCCATAGATGTTTACTCATCTATTTTGCAACAGCCCCTCTCAATTCTTTAAAAACAGTATCATATTCCTGCGAAAAGATACTGTTTTTATTCCACAGAAAGGTGAAGTCGTGCATAATCATGAAATCAGATAGTGGGATCTGTACTAACATTCCTTCATTTAATTCTTGTTCCACTGCAGATTTATAGAGAAAAGAAATTCCACAATCTTCTTTTAACAGAGTGACGATCGTGTGGATGTTTTCGATTTCCACAAGATGTCGGAAGTCTTTGACAGACATATTTTTCAATGCCAGTGTTTTGGTCAGGATTGCCCGGGTACCAGAGCCGTGTTCTCGAATCAGGAGACGTTCAGATGTCAGGTCTCGGAGATTGTGTACTGGTTTTGAAAATGTGTGATGGGCGGAGGAAACAGCAATGTATTCTTCTGTTTTGTAGACACGTGTCTCGTAATGATCACCGCTAAAATATCCTTCCACAATTGCAAAATCGATCGTTCCTTCGTGAAGATAGGTGAGAAGGGTCTGCGTGTTGCCATATCGGATGTGAAAATCCATATCCGGATGTGTTTTGATAAAACGGGAAAGAGCAGGTACGATCGCATATTCGCCAATGGTCATTGTTACGCCAAAGGTCAGAACTTTTTTTTCTTCTATACTTTCCTGCATCCGTTTTTTTAACGTATTTTCATCATTTCTCATGGTCTCCAGAGCAGAACGTAAGATTTCTCCGGCAGGAGTTAGTCTGAGCTTTTTCTTATCTCTTATAAAAAGTTCGGTACCGTAGGTCTTTTCCAGATGTTTAATATGCTGGGAAACTGCGGGCTGTGTCAGATTCAGGTGCTCGGCAGCATGTGTAAAGTTCATATCGTTGCATACAGTCAGAAATGTTTCCATGCGAAAATCCAACATAATTGTTTCTCCTTTTTCAGATGTGTTTATACTTAAACCATAACAAATATTTATTATATAATCAATATTTATAATTTTACAAAATAATAGGAGCGATTTATAGTATATATGAAAACAGGGAAAAGTAAAATGAGGAAGGCGAAAAACAGGAGGATATGAAAATGTATGATGTTATAATCATAGGAGCAGGACCGGCAGGAATCAGTGCAGGAATTTATGCAGTGAGCAGAGGACAAAAAGCACTAATTTTAGAAAAAAATCAGGTCGGAGGACTGATTCGAAGAGTGTCCGCTGTCACACATTATGCGGCAATTGTAGAGGGGGAAACCGGGGAAAGCTTTGCAAAGCGCCTGAGGAAACAGGCGGAAAATGCAGGGGTAGAAATCCTGAAGACCGAGGTGAAAAAAGTAGAATTGACCGGGGTGGAAAAAAGGATTTATACAGAGAAAGAATGTTATTGTGCGAAGAAGGTAATTTTAGCGAATGGTACATCACCAAGAAAACTGGGGATTCCGGGAGAAATAGAACTGGCAGGACGAGGAATCGGAATGAATGCAGCAAAAGATGCAATGAAGTATCGTGGAAAACATGTATATGTGATCGGAGGTGCAGATGGAGCGGTAAAAGAAGCACTGTATCTGGCGGGGGTTGCAGAAAAAGTAACAATCATCCATTTTGAAGAAACGTTGGGATGCATTGCACAATTTCAGGAAAAAGTAGCACATACCCCAAACATTGAATTACGGCTTCACGCCAGACTTCATGCTGTGTACGGAGTGGAAAAAGTAGAGTCATTGGAAATCTTGGATGAGAAAACAGGAGCAATTGAGACAATTGAAGATCCGGGATGTGGAATTTTTGTGTATGTAGGTACGGTTCCGAATACAGAATTATATAATGAGATCAGGTTGGACAATGGGTTTCTTACGACAGATGAAAATATGCAGACGGAAATACCCGGTGTATATGCAGTTGGTGACATTCGTGTAAAACAGGTACGACAAGTATCTACAGCAGTAGCAGATGGAACGATTGCAGCAATTCATGCAGCACGATAGGAGGCAAATATGGACTTTATAAAGAAAAACGGGAAGGGATTACTTTTTTGTCTGGCTTTGGCAGTGCCTTCAGCTGTTTTGGGAAAATTGTTTCCGGTCGTCGGTGGACCAGTGTTTGCGATTTTAATTGGAATGATACTTGCATTGGTGATTAAAAAACGGGATTCACTGGAATGTGGCATAAAATATACTTCGAAGAAAATATTGCAATATGCCGTTGTACTTCTTGGATTCGGACTCAATTTGGAGGTTGTGATGGAGACGGGAAAACAGTCTTTGCCGATTATTGTGTGCACCATTACAACATCATTGGTGATTTCTTATATTTTGCATCGCACAATGAACATTCCGGAAAAAATCTCTACACTGGTTGGGGTGGGATCTTCGATTTGTGGGGGATCAGCGATCGCAGCAACAGCTCCGGTTATCGATGCGGATGAAGAAGAAGTAGCACAGGCAATTTCGGTGATTTTTTTGTTTAATATTCTGGCAGCATTGATTTTTCCGGTACTGGGAACAGCGCTTGGATTTTCAACAACATCCGGGGAAGCATTTGGAATTTTTGCAGGTACTGCGGTGAATGATACCTCTTCTGTAACTGCAGCGGCTTCTACGTGGGACAGCATGTATCATCTGGGAAGCCAGACACTGGATAAGGCAGTGACGGTTAAATTGACCAGAACATTGGCGATTATTCCCATCACATTGATACTTGCATTACGCAGGGCGCGGAAGGCTGAAACAGAAAGCGGAGAAAAAGTGTCTCTGAAGAAAGTGTTTCCATTTTTTATCCTGTTTTTTATCGGAGCAAGTCTGATTACGACAGCAGCAACAGCAGCAGGAGTACCGACAGAAGTTTTTCAGCCATTAAAAGAGCTCTCCAAGTTTTTCATCATTATGGCAATGGGAGCAATTGGATTTCATACGGATGTAGTGAAATTGATCAAAGGTGGCGGAAAGCCAATTTTAATGGGAATGGCATGTTGGCTTGGCATTACCGTGGTAACGCTCAGTATGCAGCATCTGCTGAATTTATGGTAATCGTCAAAACGACAAACTAAAAAACCCAAAAATACAAAATTTTATACAAATTTCATAGAAAGCGTTGCCGGATTGTGATATAGTAGCACTATTGAATGAATTTTGGAGGTTTTATTATGGGACGTTTTGATGAGAAAATTATGCTGGTAACAGGAGCTACTTCCGGAATTGGAAGAGCGGTTGCAATTCGCGCAGCAAAAGAAGGTGCAACAGTTGTTGCGGTGGGGCGCAACGAAGAGCGTGGAGCGGCTGTTGTAGCAGCAATGGAAGAAGCTGGTGGAAAAGGAGAATTCATGAAATGTGACGTCAGCAACAAAGATGCAGTAAAGGCACTTTTTGCAGA
>SKEO01002623.1_pt1 | contig 12189 bp, 9 predicted proteins | sample 4826801 | NCBI WGS metagenome assembly SKEO01 (sample SAMN11008807, study PRJNA524170) | human gut metagenome | biome: Human fecal sample; material: Feces; isolation source: fecal sample from pouch patient p3 | host: Homo sapiens | place: Israel: Tel-Aviv | collected 2016-02-25
TTCCCAGCGTACTCATCTCCGCACGAAAAGCATTTCCACATACCCTTATCCGGTGTTACAATAAAGGACCCGAGTTTTGTATCTCGATGAAAAGGACATAGCCCCATCCAGTGTCTTCCTCTCGGAATCAGTTTCGTATACCGTCCTACAATCTGCTCTACGGATATCCGACCAAGTTTTTCAAACATTTCTTCGATAAACTCGTATCGATCTTTTACATTTGTCATTTTCTTCCCCCTTTACTTTTTCTCCATATACTGAAACAGTTATCATAAAAAATATGGGCGGTCATAGATATGAAAAAAGGTCAGTCTTTCTTTGATAACGCGAACCGGGTTCGTTTTTTGAGAAAATAAATTTCTATTGTGAAAGGCAGCTACCTTACGAATCAATTCGTAAAATAACTGCCCTTCACTTATCTCGACTGGATTATCTGAATCGTATTTTTAACAATTGCATTATGGCTCCAATCGCCCCAGGTATATTTTTCATTTTCAAATGTGATCGTTGCCCCAGTGAGCCTGCTCTGTAAGTCCGCGATTACTCGAAAGGTATCTTCTGGCCGCATCCCATATGCCGATTCCTGCAGCCGTTCAATAGATACATTCTCATCTGCGGATGTTACCTGCGACAGATAATATCGGTTCACATCATTTTCCGTAACTTCATAAGCATTACCTGCCGGAATTCCCTTCCAGGTATATTTTACTGACACATATCCGTCACTCTCTGTATGCTGCTGCACATACTCTTTTGTAAACTCATAAAATTCGCTATATTCGTGACTGTTTCCAAGCAGATCGTTTCCTTTTACCGTAATTACAAATGTCGGATTCCCGTTTGCAAAATTGATATGATCTGCACGGATTTTTTTAATGACGGTTAAATCTGTATACGGAAGATCATACATGGTCACTGTATTGGTAAGGTTTTCTTCTATGGTTACCTGAACCGGATCGGACAAAGCATATCCCGAAGGACTTTTTGTTTCAACCAGCCAGTAAACACCAGGCTGGATGCCATAAAAGACATCCGGATCTTCGCCTGATACCCATTGTACTTTCTTCCCGGTAATGGTTGTCACAACACTGTCCGCAATATCTTTTGCCTTGCGTAACTCCAAAGAAGCTCCGGGAACAACCGTTTTTTTATCTGCCAGGGAGATCTTAGCAAATTCCGTTTTTGTCCATTTGTCAGTCATGGTGTCGGTTTGAATTTCCTTTGTATCCTGGACAAGGAATGAAACATTATCTGCTTTTACATATCCCGAAGGCACAGAGGTTTCCTTGAGTATATATGTTTTTCCAACAACCAGCCTGTCTATTTCATTGCCATCTGCTGAAGAATCAAATTCTGCCACCTTTTTATTATCCGAATCATAAATTTTAATCGGTACGACCATTATCAGAATATCAGTTAAGATTCCAAATATCCACAGCCGCTTTCTCCATTTGCGCTCAAGCTCTTTTTTCCTGAAAATATCCACGCATATATACCAGAAGGCCACCATGGCAACCCATGTAACCGTCCAGAGATATAATTTGCAGATAATATTGGTAGCAGTATGAGGATATCCGCTTCTTTTTTCAATTGCAACAAGTGCGAAAATATCAAAGAAAAGTGACAGCAAGCCTGCAATCCATACCTCAACAAAAGCCTTCGATGTATGTAATATAATCTTTTTCTGCGAAATATAAAAATACATTATTACGAACATCACCGCAATGGCACACATTTGTGAAACAATATTCATATCCCCTATTTCCTGTACCTTTCCTAAATCAGGCCAATACCCTAGTACTATTTTACCGTTATTTTACCAATAAAGCAATATATTGTTTTGATTTACAAAGAACTAAATAAAAAAGTTACTATTCACACTGAACAGTAACAAAAAAACACGCTATGCGCGTGCTCCAAAATAATACAGTCGATAACTATTCAGATACATACATAAATAAATCGGCGTGACAAGATTCGAACTTGCGACCTCTACGTCCCGAACGTAGCGCTCTACCAAACTGAGCCACACGCCGTCTGCAATTCGTTTTGCAACTATTAAATAATATCACAATGTATAAATTTTGTCTACCCCATAATATATATTTATGGTATGATTTATGCTGTATAAGATGATAAAAATTTACACTATTGTGCCCAGCCTCACAGCGAGGTATCATACCCATGGCAGAACTGTAATTTAATCACGTAATTATTTTCTTTATACTATGAAGCCGGCCCGACAGCGCAGCGATCGGCTTAGCACCACGGTATATAAATTATAAGGAGAATATCATGACAAATCAGACAAATCACACCAATCACATAAATCACATAAATAAAACAGCTATAATAACCGGAGCTTCACGCGGTATCGGTGCCGCCATTGCCAAAAAGCTGGCTTCCTGTGGCTATAACCTCTCACTTTGCTGCCGCAATTCATCTGACAGGCTAAAGGCACTGGCTGATGAGCTTCACTGTGCATACGGAATTGAGGTGCTATGCTACACCGGAAATGTAGGAGACTTTTTCTTTGCCAAGGATATGGTTACGAATACCATTTCCCATTTTGGCCATATAGATGTGCTCATTAACAATGCCGGCATATCGCATATCGGGCTGCTGAGCGACATGACACCGGAGGAATGGAACAATATCGTGGCAATAAATCTGACCGGTGTTTTTAACTTTACAAAGCTCGTCATCCCTTATATGGTTGCCGATAAATGTGGCCGTATACTACAGATTTCATCTGTCTGGGGCAATGTCGGAGCCTCCTGTGAAGTGGCATACTCAGCCTGCAAGGGCGGTATAAATGCATTTACCAAGGCACTCGGCAAGGAGCTTGCGCCATCGCATATTCCGGTAAATGCCATAGCCTGCGGTGTCATAGATACCGATATGAACCTCTGCTTTGATGAGACAGAACGCGCTGAGCTGGCCGATGAAATTCCTGCCGGACGCTTTGCCACAGCCTGTGAAGTCGCAGATATGGCTTACTCCGTCATCACTGCACCTGATTACCTCACAGGACAGATAATCACTTTTGATGGTGGCTGGATTTAAAATTGTAATTTTAATTTTCGTATTTTTTAGATATTTGTTGATTTTTGTAATTATTGTGTTACAATTCATTTATGAATAGTATAAATAACTTTCTATTAGAAAAGCAACTATCAACCATTAGTGCAACTGTGCCTGACAGGCTTGATTATCTGATGAGGCTCCACAACTTGACCAACATTGCTCTTTCTGAAATCATGTGCTGTGCAGAATCAACTATTTCAGGCTACAGGACAGGCCGTAGAGTGCCTGACATTTTTGTCATTTGCCATTTAAGTACAATTTTTGGTGTCACACCCAATTATTTTCTTGGATTCACAGACGAAATTTGTCCAACTCACAACTGATTATGTGATATATACAAGGCCTTCCGGTATCACTTCACAACCATCACCGGCTGCTGATGCAAATGTCACATAAAATATATTGAAAAATGAAAGGGGGAAATGTTACAGTCTAAGCCAGAACCGTAACGAAAAACAGCCCGGTGCACATATCACAATGTGTGCCGGGCTGCAGATTTTATTGTTATTCTGCCACAAGTATTATCGTGGTTCTCGCAGGAACTCTTATGGTGTTGACACCCAAAAGCTCTGTCTTTGCCGTGAAGTCCTCTCCGTCAAAATACTCTGCATTGGTGTTGGTGTCCACATGCCAGTGTTTTCCGTTCGGAAGCACCGGAAGCTGCATCACAAGCGGCTCCCAATATGCATTCATGCAATAGAATACAATATCATCCTCCGTGTCCTCCTCATTTCTTCCGGCATACATAATGCCGATAAGCTTTGTCTTGTAATCCGTTGAGGCATTGAACGGTGTACCGTTGTGCACACTGATTTCCGGGAACTGGCAGGATGAAGGCTTTGTCATCTTTCTGAGTATAGGATGCTCTTTCCTGAACTGAATCATATGACGCACGAAATCATGGATTTCCTTGAATTCCTCAAGCCTGCTCCAGTCGAGCCATGAAATGATATTGTCCTGACAATACGCATTGTTGTTTCCAAACTGGGTGTTACAGAACTCATCGCCCGCAAAAAACATCGCCGGGCCACGGCTGCACAAAAGCGCTGCAAATGCATTCTTTATAAGGCGCCTTCTAAGTCCGTTTACATTTGGATCATCTGTCTCACCCTCTGCGCCACAGTTCCAGCTATGTCCGTTGTTGTCTCCGTCTGTGTTATTCCAGCCGTTTTTCTCATTGTGCTTTTCATTGTATGAGTAAAGGTCATACAGTGTAAAGCCATCATGACATGTCATGAAATTGACTGATGCCTTGTGTCCTCTGCTCTCCGGACTGTAAAGGTCGCGTGAGCCGGTGATACGTGTGATGGCATTTCCCGCCATACCGTCATCGCCCTTTAAAAAGCTTCTCATGTCATCCCTGTATCTGCCGTTCCACTCAGCCCATCTGTTCCATGACGGGAAGCTTCCCACCTGATACAGTCCGCCTGCATCCCAGGCCTCTGCGATGAGCTTCATCTTGCCAAGTACCGGGTCGAATGCCAGCGACTCAAGAATCGGCGGATTGGCCATAGGTGCACCGTTTTGGTCTCTTCCGAGAATGGAAGCCAGGTCAAATCTGAAGCCATCCACTCTGTACTCAATGGCCCAGTGTCTCAGACAGTCTATGATAAAGCTGCGCACAACAGGATGATTACAGTTCATAACGTTTCCACAGCCACTGAAATTGTAGTAGTGTGCATCCGGTGTAAGCATATAGTACACGTTATTGTCTATTCCCTTGAAGGAGAAGCACGGTCCCATCTCATTTCCCTCAGCGGTATGGTTGAACACCACATCAAGAATGACCTCTATGCCATTTTCCTTTAAAGCCTTTATCAGCGATTTCAGCTCGTCTCCCTCGTGGTTGTGCTCCTCGTTGAAGGCATAGCTGGTATTCGGTGCAAAAAATGATACTGTGTTGTAGCCCCAGTAATTGTAAAGCTGCACACCATCGACCACTCTCGCGCTCTCCATCTCATCAAACTCAAAAATCGGCATGAGCTCCACTGCATTTATTCCAAGGTCCTTAAGATACGGAATCTTATCCTTCAAACCGGCAAATGTACCCGGTGCGCTGACTCCAGATGACTTATCCTTTGTATAGCCCCTCACATGTGTCTCATAAATCACAAGGTCCTCAAAGGGTTGCTCAAGCTGCTTTATGTTGCCCCAGTCAAAGCTGCTTTTTACAACTCTGGCTCTGTACTCAAAATCCTTGCCACCCTCCGGCTTTTCTCCCCATTTTCGCTGTCCAGTGACCGCTCTGGAATATGGGTCTAAAAGGACATTTTCCTCGTTAAACAAAAGTCCCTTTGCCGGCTCATATGGTCCGTCAAACGAAAATGCATACTCAAATTCATCCGGCTTTATATCAAAAACAAGCATGGAGTAGGTATCTCCTATCCTATATGAATCAGGAAACGGAATCCTCGCATACGGTTTTGGTGCCTGTGGCTTGAACAATAAAAGAGTACACCTCGTTGCCCCATGGGAATTGATGGTAAAGCTCACTCCGTTCGATGCCACGCACGCTCCGTACATTCTGAAAAAGCCCGGACGTATCTTAAATCCCTCTACCACATCAAGCGGCAGCAGGCCTGTATTTACTACATCCTCATGCTTTTCTTCTTTACTGCGCTCTCTCCACATATACATATTGCTCTTTGCTCCCTTACTATATTTGTATGATGGTACATGCCTTTTGTTGCATGACTGCTTTTTATCTTAATTCGTAAAAAAATGATATTGTAACTATTCAGCCCTTCTTTTTCTCAGTGGTTCTGAATAGTTACCTACTGTTAATTTACATGCAGCTTTCCAAGCCCATCAATTTCTATTTTACTATAATTTTGTGAATATGTGTTCATTAAATTGCATATCTCTTTGGCTTTTTCGCCCGAAGCCACTGTCGGTCTGAAATCATTGTATGAGCTTACGCTGCTTAAGGTGCATGGAATAATCTGAGCATCTATGCCCGGCTGCAATTCACCATTTATCAGAGTAAATGCCTGCTGATAAATCGCCGTGTTCTTGTCTGCCGGATTTTTATTGCCTCCGAAGCAGAAATTTCCAAGACTGTAGCATATCATTTTGCCGTTATAGACCTCCATCCCCTGCAGTACATGAGGGTGGTTTCCGACTACCAGGTCTGCTCCCCAATCGATGATACGATGTGCTGCCGCCTGCTGATAGTCATTAGGGTAATGGTCACCCTCTATGCCCCAGTGACAGCATGCGATAACTATCGCCGCTCCCTGATTGCGAAGCTGAGCTATACCGTTTTGGATATATGCCTCTCGGTCACCGTTTTGTGACAAAAGGCTGACCGACACTATTCCAATCCTTGTCCCATCAGCCGTCTCGTAAATACCGGTATGATCATTGAAGCCATACACTATCCCGGCATTGTCGAGCACATTTCTCGTATCGTCCAGTCCAGCTTGTCCATAGTCGTATGTGTGATTATTTCCAAGACTACAGGCCTCGATGGAGCTGCCCGTCATAATTCCGATGTACTCAGGCTTTCCCTTAAGGTTCCAGCGCTTTTCTACGCGCTCCGTCGCATCCGATAGCACACACTCCAGGTTGATGAGTGTCATATCGTCAGCCTCAAAAATATCTCTCACACCGCCAAAAAAGTAGTCCTGTCCCTTTGAGTCATAATAAGAATTAAAGCTGCCGTCATAGCTTTGCTCCTGATTGTTGCCGAGTGTACAGTCTCCTGTAGCCGTAATCACTATGGTTGACATCTGTGGCTGCTGTGTATCCGCTTCTGTTGCATCAGCTTTGGTTGCATCAGACTGTGTATTCTCTGTGCCTTCTGCCGTACTGTCAACTGCGTTATCCTCTGCTTTTCCGGCATCCGATGTGTCTCTAACTACATCAACGCCATTCCGGTTAGCGGCTTCCTTTATATTATCTCCAATATATTCTTTTCCTATGAGTGCTCCCGCCATAATGATGCATAAAACCAAAAGCACACATAATAGAATTTTTAATCCCTTGTTTTTCATAGTTCTCCTCATATGTAATCTTATACTGTGTTATATTTGAAAAGGCTTTATTCAGAATCACCACACACCCTTAGAATATCAACCGTGTGCGCACTTGCTCCCATCAGGTCTGCTCTCTCACATGTTGAAAGATGATACTGTACAAACATATCAAACTCTTCCTCGTCAAGAGCATTCAAAAATGGCCTGATATAATTTGCCGCGCCATCGGCTGCTATTATCTTTTCGCGTGTAAGGGCTGCCTGTGCATTTAATGCCTCTATATCTTCTAATCGGACAAAACTGTACAAATCATTAGCTTTTTCTGTACAATGGAAGCTCTCATCAAGCATTCCGTCCTCTATGCCCTCTTTTATATGCTTCTCCTTTATGGCATAGGTTATCACGCTGTACTCATTCATAATATATGCCACAAGTATGTAACCGCCCGGTTTTGTCACTCTTTTTGCCTCATTCAATGCGGCAAGCTTTTCCTCCGCCGACTTCAGATGATACATAGGTCCGAATACGAGTGTGAGGTCAAATTCATCGTTTCCAAACTTTTTAAGCTTTGTGGCATTGCCCTGGTATGCCTTTACTTTATCACTCTTTTGCTTCAATCTGCCGAGGTTATGCTTAACTAACTCAAGTGCAGTCACATCATAGCCCTCCTCGGCAAGAGGCACTGAATATCTACCTGTTCCCGCACCGACATCCAGGATTTTAATCTGTGAGCGAAGATCAAGCTGCTTCTCATTCATCAAGTTGCCAAGGCAATCGTGTATATACTTCATGGAGGTGATAAACTCTACCCTGCCGTGACGGCTGTTCAGGCGCTTTTCCTCGTTGAATTTGTTATAGTATTCTTCTAATTCTGTCACGTATATTCCTCCCTGTATCATTCCTCGATATGCTCACGTCCCTGCGCAATGATTGTGCGCACATGTCCGTCGGCAAGTGAATAAAACACTGATTTGCCCTCACGTCTGCTGTTTACGAGCTTGTTGGCCTTTAATATCCTAAGCTGGTGTGATATGGCGGACTGTGTCATGTTGAGCACCTTTGCAAGGTCGCAGACGCATACCTCCGCTTCAAACAACACAAAGAGGATTCTGATTCTGGTGGAGTCGCCAAATACCTTAAAAAGCTCTGCAAGGTCGTAGAGCTCGGTTTCCTCAGGCATTGTATCATTTACTATTTTCAGAAGATCTTCGTGGATTTCGTTGCAGTCGCAGCATTCTATCTGTTCATTTATGTTTTCGCTCATGGTGTGGTGTCCTTTCTGCGTTATTTTTTCATTATTTTTGCGTTATTTTTACTTTATTGGCTATGGGGCGGGTGCTCCGCATAAATTGCATGTGCCTTCGCTCAGTATTTCGATATTAAGACTCTGTAGGAATTATGATTTATGTTTTGGCTCATTGAAGGGTATGGACGCATCCTGACCAGCCCCGTAACTGCTCAGTGCCTTCGCAGTTACGGGGCTGGTCAGGATGCGTGTGGGGGCACTGCAGGAATTTACTTAGCTTTTGTTTATTAGCTATTGCCGTTTAATTGTCTTTTGTTACTGTCACACTTTCGTGTGAACAGTAACTTCTTTTATTATACGCGAAAGACAGAGTGCACCTCTTGGGTGCATTCTGTCTGGTATTTTTTATATGGTAGTTTTATGGCATTTTGATATCTGCTCTTTGAGCTCTACGTTTTTAGAGCTTGTGTACGAATAATGCGCGGATTGCATTTAGCACTGCTATCACCATTACTCCTACGTCTGCAAATATTGCGAGCCACATATTGGCTATTCCGACTGCTCCGAGCACGAGGCAGATCAGCTTGATACCTATTGCGAAGTATGTGTTTTCATATACTATTCGCAGGCATTTGCGCGATATTTTTATTGCTTTTGCTATCTTTAGCGGGTCATCATCCATGAGGACGATATCTGCGGCTTCGATTGCTGCATCTGAGCCCATGGCGCCCATTGCAATTCCGATATCGGCTCTTGAGAGCACCGGTGCATCGTTGATTCCGTCTCCGACGAAGGCGAGCTTTTCTTTACTGCCCTTTCTTGCGAGCAGTTCTTCTACCTTTGCTACTTTATCACCCGGTAAAAGCTCACTGTATACTTCATCAATTCCCAGCTCTGCTGCTACTGAGTCGGCTACTGTCCTCGAATCGCCTGTAAGCATTATTGTACCTTTTATTCCGGCTTTTTTCAATGCCTTTATTGCTGCCGCTGAGGTTGGTTTTATCTTATCTGAGATAAGGATATAGCCCTCATAGCTGCCGTCTATTGCGATATGGACTATGGTGCCGACCTTGTCAGTTTCACTGTAGCTTAAGCCCAGCTTTTTCATAAGCTTGTAGTTTCCTGCCGCTACAGATACGCCATCTACCTTTGCGGTGATTCCGTGGCCGCTGATTTCCTCAACGTCTGTCACGCGGGTTCTGTCGATTTCCTTTCCATATGCCTTCTGTAAGCTCCTGCTGATTGGATGCGATGAGCTGCTCTCTGCAAGTGCTGCGTACTCGATCACCTTTTCTCTATCGAGCGTATTGTCGTAGACTCCTGCCACCTCGAAAACGCCCTCTGTCATGGTGCCGGTCTTGTCAAATACAACGTATCTGGTCTGTGATAAGGTCTCAAGATAGTTTGAGCCCTTTACAAGAACACCCTCGCGGCTGGCGCCTCCGATTCCTGCAAAAAAGCTGAGCGGAATACTGATGACCAGCGCGCACGGACAGCTTATTACGAGGAATGTAAGTGCCCTGTATATCCATATGCCCCACTGTGGTTCAGCTGACATGAAAAGTATTCTGACAATCGGCGGCAGTATCGCAAGTGCAAGTGCACTGTAGCAGACTGCCGGAGTATAATATTTGGCAAATTTTGATATGAAGTTTTCTGATTTTGATTTCTTTGAGCTTGAATTTTCAACGAGGTCAAGTATCTTTGAAACCGTTGATTCGCCAAACTCTTTGGTCGTTTTAATCTTTAAAACACCGGACATATTGATGCATCCGCTGATTATCTCATCACCGCATTTTGCATCCCTCGGCACGCTCTCACCTGTAAGCGCGCTGGTGTTTAATGTAGATGAACCCTCAACTATCACACCGTCGATAGGAACCTTTTCTCCGGGCTGTACCACGATTACTGAGCCGATAGCGACCTCATCAGGATCAACCTGGGTGAGCTTTCCGTCCACCTCAATATTGGCATAGTCGGGTCTGATGTCCATGAGCTCACTGATATTCTTACGGCTCTTTCCGACTGCATAGCTCTGAAACAGCTCTCCTATCTGGTAGAAAAGCATAACGGCTATAGCCTCTGTATAGTCACCATTCTCATAGAGCGCAACCGCTATCGCACCTACAGTGGCAACCGCCATCAGGAAATTTTCATCAAATACCTGCTTGTTTTTGATTCCCTTAAATGCTTTTTTCAGGATATCGTATCCTATAACCAGATAAGGGACCATGTAAAGCAGGAACCTGATAATTCCCTTAACCGGTATGAAATGTAATATAATCATGAGTACCGCTGCGATTATGATACGCGCAAGTACTTTTTTCTGCTTTTTATTCATACGCCATAGCTCCATTCATTATAATCTCTTGATAATCGCCCTTACTATAGCGCAGGCATTGAAATAATAACATTTGTCATTCCTGCGCCCGGCAATTTATAAGAAAATCTCGCAGTCGTCCTCTACCTTTTTACAGTTCTTAAGAACCTCCTGCATAACCGCCTTTGCATCCTGTCCCTCTTCAAACTCAACGCTCATCTTGAGTGTCATGAAATTGACTGTAGCATCCTTTACACCTGCTGTATTCTTTGCGGCATCCTCCATCTTGTTGGCGCAGTTAGCGCAGTCTACATCGATTTTGTAAGTCTTCTTCATAGTGGTGTTCTCCTTATTTTCATGAATTATTTGTTTTACTGTACGTTTTTCATTGAACATATGAATGATTGTTCATATGTTGATTTTATTATAGCACCTTTTGCACTATTGTCAATACATTATTCCTGATATTATGATATGAGGGTCAAAAAATATTTTCCTCCTCATTTATGATTAATCGAATTAAAAAGGCTCACCCCATATGGAGTGAACCTTAACTCTATTCTTCTGTCGTTCGTGATAATGGTGTAAGCAGTAACAGTATTGCACACAATACAACTGCCATACATAGATATAGCATAATATCACCGAATATATTCATCCAGTCTAAAAACAAAATTATTACTAATTGAATTCCACACGTAACCCTAGACATTACCTTCAGATTATCTTTTTCATCCTTAGTCAGTTGCAAGTTCGGATGATACATACCACCTATGTATATTATGATCAATGCCGCAAAAATTGTCATTACCACAATATGTTCCCTATAATTATGTGCATTCTCCATAATGTGTGATATAAACACATAAATACACAATGTACCGATATAGCACTGCCAGTATTTTTTCAGATGAAATCCTCCCATTCTCTTTCTAAGCATGAAAAAGAAAATCAGGAAGCATAATGTCTGTATAACATTTCCAATTACAACAGATATTATCATTATACTCGTAAGTGTAATGATAGCCTCTATATCCGATTCAATCACATATACAAATTTCTCATATTCCTCTTGGGAAATATGTTGTGTTTCTAATAATAATCGTGTAAGCTTTTTTGCACTCCTGCTGATCATTATTTTCTCCTATATACGTCCATTATTTATAGAACAACATTATTTATCTCAATTCGATAACTTCATCATTATCATGAATTTTTCCCGTCACCCTTACTACTATAGGTTCACCTGAATAATCATTATTTAATATAGGACAATAACCCTTTTTCGCATTTCCCAATTTTATGTACGTCTGTCTTAAACAGGTTCTCTCCTCACCATTTATCACCCGCTTTTCAGTCACATAATATGTTTTATAGTTGCTAAATTGATATGGCATCGCATAATATCTTCCAATAGTATTTTCATCAATCTGAAAATTTTTCAGTTCCGGTTCTATAGTTTTTACCCTGACTAAATTATTATAATGAATATCTCTTGAAAATATGGTCAAAAAAAGAATACTTGAAAAAAATAATATTCCCACCACTTTTATACACTT
>SKEO01002634.1_pt1 | contig 12158 bp, 10 predicted proteins | sample 4826801 | NCBI WGS metagenome assembly SKEO01 (sample SAMN11008807, study PRJNA524170) | human gut metagenome | biome: Human fecal sample; material: Feces; isolation source: fecal sample from pouch patient p3 | host: Homo sapiens | place: Israel: Tel-Aviv | collected 2016-02-25
ACTATATGGACTGCAAGAGCGATTTTATACAACACCAATTGGTGATGAAAAAAGAATTGCCAATTCGATTATACCTATCAAGGAAAATAGATAAGATTAGTAAATTGTAAGTTGTATGCAATAAAGAAAGGTTCGAGTTATGAAAGGTATTATCTTAGCTGGAGGTTCCGACACAAGGCTCTATCCGCTGACTATGGTCACTTCGAAGTAGCTGCTTCCCATTTATGACAAACCGATGATCTTCTATCCTCTTTCCACCCTCATGCTGGCGGGGATCAAGGATATCCTCATCATCTCTACCCCGAAGGATCCGCCAAACTTTGAACGACTTTTGGGTGACGGCTCGCGCTATGGCATCCACCTCTCCTACAAGGTTCAGCCTTTTCCAGACGGCCTCGCGCAGGCCTTCATCCTGGGAGAAGAGTTCATCGATGGGGAGCTCTGCGCGATGATACTGGGGGATAACATCTTCTACGGCGCAGGCCTCACAAAGTACCTGAAAGAAGCCGACTCCCGCACGGAAGGGGCCACTGTTTTTGGCTACTACGTCGACGATCCGGAGCGCTTCGGCGTTATCGACTTCGATGAAGAAGGCCGTGCCAAGTCCATCGAGGAGAAGCCTGCCCATCCGAAATCGAACTACGCCGTGACAGGTCTCTATTTCTACGACCAAAATGTCTGCGAATACGCGAAACAGGTGAAGCCCTCCGCGAGAGGTGAGCTTGAGATCACAGATTTCAATAAGATCTATTTCGAGAAAGGAAATCTGAATGTAGTCACCCTGGGGCGCGGCTACGCTTGGCTCGATACCGGCACGATGGACTCCCTTTACGAAGCCACTGAATTCGTCCGCTCCGTAGAGACTCGCGCCGGCATCCACATCTCCATGCCGGAGGAGATCGCCTACGTGAACGGCTGGATCGATAAGGCGGCCCTCGCAGAGAGCGCGAAAGAGTATGGCAAGAGCCCGTATGGACAGTATCTCCTGAAGGTCGTGGAGGGAAAGATACGGATCAAGTAGGGGAAAGTGCGATACCTTTGGCGGTAGCAAAGCACCTGCTGCCTTCTGAGCAATGTACTTTGCGTTCCTGTAGCGGTCACGTGCGATAGGAGATATAATGGATACAAAGACTCCAGATAGATCATAGGAGTTTCTGTGTTGTGAAGGTCAACAAAAGTGAGACAGGTGTCTTTCTAAATAAGAGGTGGTAAGAATGATAGATTCTATGTATTTAAAAAATTTTGCATAACAGTCATCCGTGAAATGGGATTCTTTAAAACATATCAATCTGATCATTGGAGCCAACAGTACGGGCAAGACGGTTCTTCTGAAGTCCCTGTATGTGACGCTTAAGGCTCTAGAGCAATGTGGGAAAGGTAATGAGCAGCGGAGTTTGAACGATATACTTGCGGATAAGCTCTATTGGACTTTTCAGACAGAGAAACTAGGAGATCTGGTGAAGCGAGGGCAAGACGCACTCTTTTTTAAGATGACGAGCGGAGAGGAACATATTTCTTATGGATTTGGGCGGGATACGAAACATAAGATAGTTAAAGTAGAAACAGATTTCGCAATGCCTGCGCAAAAGACTTCTATTTTTATCCCAGCCAAGGAAGTATTGTCTTTATTCCAAATCATTTTGAAGTCCCGCGAGCAGGATTCTATGTTTGGCTTCGACGATACCTATCTGGATCTGGTGAAGGCACTGCAGTATCCTGCCCAAAAGGGAAACAATTTCCGGTCGTTTGCCGAGAGTAAAAAAAATTTGGAGCATCTGATTCATGGGCGAATTGATTATGATGATCAGCGCCAGGAATGGTACTATCGACGTGGAAACAGCCGATTTGCTATCGGTGCTACGTCAGAAGGCATCAAGAAGATTTCTATCTTTTTCCGCCTTCTTTCCAATCGGTATTTGAATAATCATTCTGTGATTTTCATTGATGAAATCGAATCGGCACTGCACCCGACGGCGCTTTTGGACTACCTAGATATGATTTATAAACTTTCGCAGGCAGGGGTACAGTTCTTTATTGCTACGCACTCTTATTTTGTGATCAAGAAACTGTACCTGCTTTCTAGAGAAGACCCCGAGGGAGTGTCCGTCTTATCCTTGAAGGAGGGGGAGGCTCCCTGCGTTTCAAATATGAAGGATGGTATGCCCAAAAATTCGATCATTGATGCGTCTGTGCAGCTATATGAAGAAGAGGTAGATTCATTACTGCGAGGTGATTGACTTGCTCGAATTTAAAGAGTCTGGTATGCGGTTCCAGCTTCCTGAAAAGAAAACCTTCTATATCGAAAGAACCGCGCCATATGATACGGATTTGCGCTCTGGTGGCGTCTCCTCCGTGGAGTGTATCACACTTCAGGGCAAAAAAGTTTTGTTCATTGAAGCGAAGATGTCTGCTCCCACTCCAGAGTCAGCAGGCGGAGAAAAGCTGCGCTCTTATATTCAGGGGATCGTGAAGAAGTTTTATGATTCTTTATCGCTTTGCTGTGCGATCCAAAGTGAGGTATGGACTGGAGAATCTATAGGAGGCGAACTGGTAGAAAAACTGTCAAGAAAGCCTGAAATAGTATTTGTGCTGATTATCAATAAGCATAAAAAAGAGTGGTCAGCCACTGTACAGGACCGGCTGCAGCGGGACATGCGTGGACTGCTGAAAATTTGGCGAGCGCACGTGATTGTGATTAATGCAGAGCAGGCTTTAGCGAAGCGTTTGATTGTATCTGCATAACTGCTGAGGGAAAAGTGAGCCACATGTCCGTGTATTTTTGATATACCAGGATAGCAAGTCCTAGGGAAACGCTGATGAAAGTGCCTGCCTAAATGGCGGGATCGATAAGGCTGCTCTTGCAGAATGTGCGAAGCAGTATGGAAAGAGCCTGTATGGGCAGTTTCGATGTAGCTGTAGACACTCGGGCTGATTCTCCCACCTACGGAAAATGGTATGGCGTAGAGCTGATTGAGGAAAACAAAAAGCAGTTTTTCATTTCTGAAGGCTTTGCCCATGGTTTCTTGACCCTTTCCGATGTAGCAGAATTCTGCTATAAGGTCAACGACTTCTGGCATCCGAATGATGAGGGCGGCATGGCGTGGAATGATCCGGATATCGGGATTCGCTGGTCGGAGCTCAAGGGTGAGTACAAGGGCTCTCCCGCGGCAGAAGGCTATACTATGGCCGATGGTACGCCGCTTACGCTGTCAGATAAGGATCAGAAGTGGCTGGGGCAAAAGAGACGTTTAAGTTTTGAGATGTTGAGACTAGGAGACGGTAGACATCAAAGGTCTGACATCAAATAGCAGAAACCAGAGGTCAGAAGTCTGATATCTAACATCTGAAGTCTAAAGTCTTCAAGTCTTCAGATCGGTCTTTTCGCATGGGTGTGATAAAAACCGGTTATTTTATCATAGGAGAGCAAGGCATGTGATAAAATGGTCGGTTTCTTTCACATTCAGATGTATGGTATGATAAAAAGCAGGAGTTTTATCACTGGGATAGGAGGTGCGCTATCGCTATGGAATATATGCCGTTATGGAAAATTTACTATGTTTCTCCGGATACGTATGAGCAAGTCTATGCAGAGCGCTTTTATGCCTGCACGACAAAGCATTTTCCGATATCCGTCAAAGAGGTCAATCGAAAACAGGCGTATCCTTCTTTCCTTTGTTATAATGAGGAGATCTCACTGCTTATACAAACTATGTACCAGAAGTATATTCAGTTTACGAAGTTACTTGCGGAATGTCCTCCTGTGATGCTTCGGCAGTATGCCGTTTCTTGCCTAATCGAAGAGGTACAGGCCACCAATGAGATCGAGGGTGTCAGAAGTACTCGCAAACAAATCAAAGATATCCTCCAAAATATTCCGGTCTCTGCTGCATATCGGCATTTGGCACGCTTGGTAGATCAGTATCTTCGGATTTTGAATCATGAGGGGGCTTCTTTCTCTACTTGTCGTGATGTTCGCGATTTCTATGATTCATTTGCTTTGGCAGAGGTGGTACAGGAGAATCCAGCGCATGCACCGGATGGGATTATTTTCAGAAAAGCTCCGGTGGAAATTACCAGTCAGACAAATCGGGTAAAGCATGAGGGACTTATGCTGGAGCAGGCGATCATAGAGGCGATGGATCAGGCGTTGTCTATTCTTCAGGCGGCAGAAATTCCGCTTTTGGTCAGGCTGGCGGCTTTTCACTATTTCTTTGAATACATACATCCGTTTTATGATGGAAATGGCCGCACGGGACGATTTATTGTGTCGTATTATCTGTCACGGGAATTTAGTCCGTATATTGCATTGCAGCTATCTGTGGAGATCAATAAACGAAAAAATGTATATTACAAAATGTTTGAGGAGACGAACAGTCAGTGGAATCGAGGCGATTTGACGCCATTTATCCTGCAATTTATGGAGTTCATATCGCTGGCATTTGATGATACGATTTCCGTACTTTCACGGAAAAAGGAGCAGTTGAAACGCTTTGCCGCGCAGCTGAATAAAAAGGTGGCAGGGCAGGATGAGTTGACGAAAACGATCTATTATCTGTTGCTGCAGGCTTCTTTGTTCTCTGGTATTGGAATCACGATGGATCAGCTGATGGAGGCTACGCATAAGACTCGTGTTACGATCAAAAGCCGGCTGAGTAAAATACCGCAAGCCCATTATTGGGTGGATAAAAATGAGAAGCCATTTCATTATCGGCTGAATATGAAGATGCTGCTGGGAAGCAAAGAATGATTTACTCAAGCTTTGAGATGGCGGAAAGTTTGAAGTCTAATGTCTCTCCGTCTCATAGTCTCCCACCTTCCCCTTGACAAACTCAAAAAAGAAGTCTATAGTATGACCATACATGTGAGGATAGAGACATGATGGATCCTTGGTACACGCAAAGAGAGTCTGCGGCTGGTGGGAGCAGATGGTGGGGGGATCGATTACCGCTCTGGAGCAGGAGGATCGAAATCTTCCCGGGTGGCCTCGTTACCGGGCCGACAAGTGGAGCTTTAGCTCTGATTTGGGTGGAACCACGGAATACAACTTTCGTCCCTTAGGGACGGAAGCTTTTTTATTGCTTTCATGTTGCTTTCTGCGAAGCGGCTGAAATGGCAGCGCCAAGCAGAAAGCAGCAAAAATGGAAGCCACTGTCCCCAAGCAGTGAATGTCTGTTTTTAGAAAGGAAGATACTATGATTACGATTCGTCTGAAAGACGGAAAAGAGAAGGAGTTCGAGAGCGCGGTATCTCTGGCGGATGCAGCGAAGGCGATCTCCAACAGCCTTGGCAAGAATGCACTGGTGGCGAAGGTGAATGGCGAGCTGACGGATCTGCGCGATCCGATCGTGGATGGTGCAGAGGTGGAATTCTTCACGAAGGAGGATCCGGAAGGTCTTTTCACGCTGCGTCATACGGCGTCCCATGTGATGGCACAGGCGATCCAGCACTTGTTCCCGAGCGTGAAGTTTGCTATCGGACCGGCGATCGATGATGGCTTCTACTATGATCTGGACTCTGATCATGTTTTCAGCCAGGAGGATTTCGCAGCGATCGAGAAGGAGATGTCGAAGATCGCGAAGGAAAATATCCCGCTGGTGAAGAAGGTGCTGCCGCGCGATGAAGCGCTCCAGTATTTCAAAGATAAAGGCCAGGACTACAAGGTCATGCTGATCGAAGATCTGCCGGAGGAGGAAACGATCTCTCTCTATGAACAGGGGGACTTCACGGATCTCTGCGCGGGCCCGCATCTGAAGTCCACCAGCAAGGTGAAGACGTTCAAGTTGATGACGGTCGCTGGCGCTTACTGGCGCGGCGACTCCAAGAATAAGATGCTGCAGCGTATCTATGCGACGGCATTCTTCAGCAAGGAGGATCTTGACCACTATCTCTTCGTCCGTGCGGAGGCGGAGAAGCGCGATCACAGAAAGCTCGGCAAGCAGCTCGATCTTTTCTCCTTCCATGAAGAGGGCCCGGGCTTCCCGTTCTTCCATCCGAAGGGCATGATCCTTAGAAATAAACTGATGGACTATGAACGTGAGCTCTTCAAAGAATTCGGCTATGTGGAGATCATGACGCCGGTCATCCTGTCGAAGAAGCTGTGGCTGCAGTCTGGTCACTGGGATCATTACAAGGAAAATATGTACTTCACCCAGATCGATGAGGAAGACTATGCGATCAAACCGATGAACTGCCCCGGCGGAATCCTTTTCTTCAAGACGCAGCAGCGTTCTTACAGAGATCTGCCGATGCGTGTCGGTGAATTCGGCCTCGTTCATCGTCATGAGCTGAAGGGCGCGCTGCACGGCCTCTTCCGCGTTCGCTGCTTTACGCAGGATGATGCGCACATTTTTATGACCCAGGAACAGATGAAGGATGAAGTCATCAAGTGTATGGCGATGTATCAGAAGATGTATGGTGTCTTCGGCCTGGAATACCATGTCGAACTCTCTACCCGTCCTGAAAACTCCATGGGCAGCGATGAGCTGTGGGAGATCTCCACGAATGCGCTCCGTGAAGCGATCGAGACGGCAGGTGTACCGTACCAGATCAATGAAGGCGACGGTGCTTTCTATGGACCGAAGCTCGATTTCCATGTACAGGACTCTCTGGGACGTACCTGGCAGTGCGGCACCATCCAGATGGATATGCAGCTGCCGGAACGCTTCGATGTGAACTATATCGGTGAAGATGGAGAAAAGCACAGAGCAGTCATGCTGCACCGCGCAGGCTACGGCTCTCTGGAACGTTTCATCGGCATCCTGATCGAACACTATGCAGGGGCCTTCCCGACATGGATCGCTCCGGTACAGGCGAAGATCATCCCTGTCACGGACAAGAATCTGGAATATGCGAAGTCTGTCGCAGCGGCTATGTCCGAGTCTGATATCCGTGTCGAAGTGGAAGAGGCCAATGAAACACTGGGCTACAAGATCCGCAAGGCACAGATGGAGAAGGTACCGTACATGATCATCGTGGGTGATCAAGAAATGAAGGGTCACACCATTTCTGTCAGAAGCAGAAAGAATGGCGACCTGGGGTCCCAGTCTCTCCCGATGTTTGTCGCAAACCTGATCCGCGAGATCAAAGAACGGGAAAACTGAGATGGCTTACAAAGAATACCAGAGTGCTGATATCGCACGAGCCGCGCTCCGCATGTCTTTGACCGAGACGCGGGCAGATGAGAATGCGCTGAAGGAAAGGCTGGCGAAGGATGGCATCCGCGCTGTCGCTGTGAACTTTGGCGGGAAATTTCTGGATATCCTTCCGAAGATCTTCGAGTCGGCCATCGTGGCTGCCCAAAGACAGAAGGTCATCTCTGATACTCATGTGGGGGATGGCTCTGTGGTCGGAGCCATGGAGTCTGCCATCGAGCAGGTGAAGCCGATGGCGATCGGCATGAATGTCGGCGGCAAGATCGGTATCGCCCGCTGGAATGAGCATCTCTGCGTCGCGATCTTCGTTGGCGTGGGTGTGCTTCATTTCAATGAGGTCACGGTGGGCATGGCGCATCGTGTCCTTCGGAATGATCTGCCTGATTGAGAAAATCATAAGGGGCAGGGAGTGACTATCTCATAGCTATCCTGTATAAGAAAAGAGCCGGGGGCTTTTGCCTCCGGCTCTTTTTGATGGGAGAAAGAGGAAGCTATTTTTCTTGACAGAAGAAGCCGGAGGCGGTACATTGAATGAAATTCGATGGTTCGTTTGAGTGACAGGATGGGTGGAGGCTTTATGAAGGAAAAGATCAGTCTGATTCAAATGGATGTAGCGCTGGGACAGGTGGAAAGAAATTATGAAAAAGCCGTGCAGCTGATGGAGCTTGCGCTCGAAGACAAGCCGGACATTCTTGTCCTGCCGGAAACGTTAAACACCGGCTTCTTTCCGTCGCCGGACAGCGCACTCTATGCCGCTTCTGATGCAGATGGCGTGCAGACGAAAAAGGTATTCGGAGCCTTTGCCAAGGAGCATGGCGTCAACATCGTGGCGGGCTCGGTCAGCGTTTTGGAAAATGGATGCGTTTTCAATCGAAGCTATATCTTTGATCGCAAGGGCGAGGTCGTTGCCTCTTATGATAAGATCCACGGCTTCAGCCCGATGGGAGAAACGAAGTCGTATACCGGCGGCTCTTCCACTGTCCACTTTACGCTGGACGGGATCGCCTGCTCGATGGCGATCTGCTACGACGTACGCTTTTGTGAGCTGATCCGGACAGAAGCGTTGCAGGGGGTGGATCTGTTTTTCCTTCCTGCCGCCTGGCCGCTCGTAAGGAGGGAGCACTGGATCACGCTTTCTAAAGCCAGAGCGATCGAGAATCAGATGTTTTTCTGTGCCGTGAATGAATGCGGCCGTGCCGGCAGCACGCAGTACGGCGGAAACTCGATGCTGCTCTCGCCTCTCGGGGAAGAATTGCTCCATCTGGGAGAAAAGGAGCAGGTGGCCACGGTGGAGATCGATACGGATGTGCTGCAGGGCATCCGAGAGAGCATCAATGTGTTTCGTGACAGAAGACCGGAATTGTATCATCTGTAGAAAAATAGGGGAAAGGCGTTTCGCCCTTTGATTGCGCGTGAACGAGGTTCAGCGGGTTCAAGAGGTTTAAGAGGTTTAGGGGGCGGCGCATAAAAATCAGAAGCGCCGCGGAGTATTGATCATGGCGATGCCCGAAGGTTTCTTGAAGAGCCGGTTTCCCGTTTGAGGTTTCCAAACATTGACCATTTTGACCGCGAATGACAAAGATTTCTCGCTTGCGCTCGAAATGACGGTGCGAGAGGGTTCGCAGTCCCCAGCCAACCCTATCGCCCAAGGGCAACCATTTTTCAAAAAGTGCTTGACAAAAGTACCATGGATGGATATACTAATATGCGTAACTTACGTGCGGCCCGGTGGTGTAGTGGTCTAACATGCCGCCCTGTCACGGCGGAGATCGTCAGTTCAAATCTGATCCGGGTCGCCAGCGCGGAAGTAGCTCAGTGGTAGAGCACAACCTTGCCAAGGTTGGGGTCGCGGGTTCGAGTCCCGTTTTCCGCTCCATATGGCGGCATAGCCAAGCGGTAAGGCAGAGGTCTGCAAAACCTTTATCCCCAGTTCGATTCTGGGTGCCGCCTCCATATTACAATCTATTACATTCATATAGACCTGCCGGGGTGGCGGAACTGGCAGACGCAAGGGACTTAAAATCCCTCGGATCGTGAGATGCGCCGCTGCGCTTCTCCGCTCCTCGGCACCAATTTGAATGATGAGCCGGAGCGTGATGCTCCGGCTTTTTGTTGTTTGAAAATGGGTGTGCGCTGGGAAGCGGTCGGGCATCGGGAAGCTGATGGCGCTGCGTCCCGGGCTGCCCAATGAATCGAGGCAAACTATGGCAAAGAAAGAAAAGAAAACGAATGTCATGCGCATTCTGGATAAAGAGAAGATCTCCTACGAGACGAAGTCCTATGACTACGATGAGGACGATCTCTCGGGCGTGCATGCGGCGGCAGAGCTCGGCTATGATCCGGACATGGTCTTCAAGACCATCGTCACGCATGGCGACAAGACGGGTCCTGTGGTCTTCTGTCTGCCCTCGGAGAAGGAGATCGATCTCAAAGCGGCGGCGCGCGTGAGCGGGAACAAGAGCGTAGAGATGATCCATGTGAAGGAGCTGCCCGGTCTCACAGGGTATCTGCGCGGCGGCTGCTCGCCGATCGGGATGAAGAAGGCCTTCCCGACCTTCATCGATGAGAGCTGCCATCATCATGCGGCGATCAGCATCAGCGCGGGCCAGCGCGGCCGTCAGGTGGTGCTCTCGCCGGATGATCTGATCTCCCTCATCGGTGCGAAGACGGCGGATCTGACGGCGAAGTAGAGAGGCGGAAGCTGGGTTGCCTCATGATGCTGCATGCGGACTTTTCTTAAAAAGAGGCATGAAGGCGGCGGCTTCGCCGCCTTATCAATAGGGCGATGCCCGAAGGTTTCCTGCATAGCAGGTTTTCTGCTTCGGATCTCCAAACATCGACCGCGTGGCTGCGGATGACAAAGATCTCTCATTGACGCTTGAAATGACGATATGAGAGAGTCACTAGTCACAAGTCACTCTCCTCCTCATCCCTGCTTTCAAACGCCTCATCTTTCGTGAATATCGCATATTAGGGAAACGCTGATTCAATCTGACAACGATTTAATCAGTGTTTCCATAGAAAACTGCGCGGCGCTTCTGACTTGATGCACCGCACCAACCCCTTTGAACCTCTTGCACCCATAGAACCTGCTGAACCTCTTTGGTATGCCATCAAAGGGCAGCATGCCCCGTGGACGAACCTGATCCCGATGACCGGATACCATTTCCGGACATCGGGATTTTTTATTTTTCATGCTGCGTATGCTATAATAAAGTGATATTTTGGATACGTGTGAGTTGTTATATAAAGGAAATATATTATGATGGAAAAGAAGTACTTCACCCTGACCTATGGCTGCCAAATGAATGAATCGGACACGGAGCGCATCAATGGACAGCTGGAGGAGCTGGGATATGCGCCGGCAGAGACGATGGAAGAGGCAGATATCATCATCATGAATACCTGCAGCATCCGTCAGAATGCGGAGGAGAAGGTCTATGGCAAGATCGGGGAGATCAAGAAGCTGAAGGATAAAAATCCGCATCTGCTTCTGGGGATCGCTGGCTGCATGGCACAGGAGAATAAAGGCAAGCTCATCGAGCGTATGCCGATCATTGATTTCGTCATCGGGCCGTACCATATCCATGACCTGAAGGAGATCGTTTCGAAGGAGGATGCGCGTGGCGGCCATGTGGTGAAGACGGAGAGGAATCCGCACAGCGTGAGTGACTACAGCGAGCTTCGTGCTGTGCGTAAGTCTCATGTCTTTGCATGGATCCCGATCATGCAGGGGTGCAACAAGTTCTGCACGTACTGCATCGTGCCGTATGTACGCGGCCGTGAGCTGTCCCGCAGCGTGGAGGATATCTCGCGCGAGATAGAGGGGCTTGCGAAGGAAGGCTATAAGGAGGTGACGCTCCTCGGGCAGAATGTGAATTCGTATGGTCTTGATTTCAGAAACGGGACGGACTTCGGGACGCTGATCCGCGCGATCGACAAGGTGGATGGCATCGAGCGCGTGCGCTATATGACGTCGCATCCGAGAGATATGACTTTCGATATGGTGGATGCGATGGCGGATTCGCCGAAGGTGGCGCGTCATATGCATCTGCCTGTGCAGCATGGCTCGAATGAAATGCTGAAGAAGATGAATCGCGGATATACGATCGAGCATTTCAAGGAGCTTGTTTCCTACGTCCGTGAAAAGATGCCGGACATCGTGCTGACGACCGATCTCATCACCGGGTTCCCGGGGGAAACGGAAGAGATGCATCAGGAGACGCTCGCGCTTTTGAAAGAGGTGCGTTTCGATTCGGCGTATACATTCATTTATTCGCCGAGAAATGGCACGCCGGCAGCGCGCATGACGGATCAGATCGATGAGGAGACGAAGCACCGCCGCCTGCAGGAGCTGATGGATGTGGAGAATGAGGTGAGCCTTTCTCTGAATCAGGCGATGGAGGGCAAGACCTATCCCATCATCGTCGAAGGCCCGTCGAAGCAGGAGAATGTCTGGTATGGACGTACATCGGGCAATAAGATGATCCTTTTCCCGTATCAGGAAGGCGTCAAGGTCGGTGATACGCTCGAAGCGAAAGTCGAGGTCGGACAGACGTGGGTGCTGAAGGGGAAATTGGTTCAATAAAATTAGAAATGAGAAATGCGAAATGCGAAATGAGAAATGGCGGAGCGGCGCACAAATAAAAAGCGCCGCGCGATTTGATCTTGCTTCGCATCGATATTCTCTGTCCTTCGGGCATCTCCTTTAGGGAAGAAGATTTTTCATCGAAATGCGGCGCTTTATGAATTTTATGCGCCGCACTACCATTTCTCATTTCTAATTGCTCATTTCTAATTCAGCAAGTTATATTTATGTTCATGTTTTCCGAAAGAATGGAGCGAAGAGACCATGGCCAAAACGCCCTTGATGGCACAGTATAAGGAAGTCAAAGAAAAATACCGGGACTGTCTGCTTTTTTACCGTCTGGGCGATTTCTATGAGCTTTTCAATGACGATGCGCTGACGGCATCGCATGAGCTGGAGCTGACGCTGACGGGGAAGTC
>SKEO01002640.1_pt1 | contig 12144 bp, 26 predicted proteins | sample 4826801 | NCBI WGS metagenome assembly SKEO01 (sample SAMN11008807, study PRJNA524170) | human gut metagenome | biome: Human fecal sample; material: Feces; isolation source: fecal sample from pouch patient p3 | host: Homo sapiens | place: Israel: Tel-Aviv | collected 2016-02-25
CGCTATCGTACATATCGAGACGATCCGACCGTTCTTGGAGATCCTTCTCGTATGCCGCTTTGCGTTCCTCGTAAGCGGCATCCATGGCATCGAGCTGACGTCCTTTGGACTGACGTTGCTCCTCGAGCTGATTGACTTCGTCCTCCAGCTGTCGAAGCGGTATATACTTTCGATATACACCGAAATATCCGACGACAGTCGTGACGGCGACACCGGCCAGGAATCCGATGCCGGCGAATATCAGATTCTCACGATTCATGTTCGCTCCTTTCGAATAAAAAGGGGAGCGCCACGATTCCAATGACGCTCCCATGTTGCATATAACGATCAGATCTGATCGTAGACGATGCCGTCGCAGTTGAACTGAAGCAGGATCTCTTCCTTGCCATCCCACGGGCAATCCTTGACATTGTCCCAGGGATCATCACTGCAACCGAATACGCCGAAGTCGACAATCGAATCGCGATCAGGAGTATTGATCCAACCGAGCACAGCGCCTTCCTTGGTATCAGGAAGACCGAGCAGACGATAGACATCGTTCAGGAACAGATGCCCGGTGTAATCGAGCTTGTTCTGAGCGCGATCCAATGCGGATTTCAGCATCACGGTATTCATATCCGGGGATTCGTGATCCCAGATCTGAGAATCCGGTCCGAACCATTTATCGGTCGGACTCAGCGTCTGGACGTTCTGCTCCTTCTTGGTCTCGATGACCTTGCCTTTGTCGTTAGTGACTTCGACGGTGTCGATGTTCTGATAGAACTTCTGATCGACTTCTTCGCCATACTGAGCGACGACACGTTCGCGGTAATCGCTGAACTTGGCACTTACAGCAGCGAATGCCGAAGCAACCGCCGTGTATCGAGTCTGGAGGATGTTATGTGCCGACAGAATGCAGGCAATGCTCAAACCGGTCAGAATAATGGTCGGAGCATAGAGCTTCGCGTAAGCCACGGTGGTACGCATATAGATAATCTGCTTCGATGAAGCCGCTTCATTGACCGTGAAATCACCGTCATCGAGCTCGCCGTTGTCCACCATCTTTTCGAGGGTTTCGACACGGCTCATCTCGGTCACATGGTTCTTCTTTACGTCATCGATATGCATGGTCGACCGACATGCGGTGACTGTTGCGGCGACACCAAGTACCAGACCGGAATAGGTCAGGATTTCCGGGCTATGCTTCTTCAGAAAGAGACCGCTCTTAGCTGCGGTTTTGACCAATGTGCTTTTAATGGACATGTTTGCTCCTTATTTGTTTTTGTAGGCGAACTCGGTTTGCAGAGTCCACTTGTTGGTTGATTCCCAGCGAAACACATAACGTGCTCCACTGAATAATATGATCAATGCCGTATGGTTGTCCATTCGGCGGTATTTCTGAACTCGCTCCGAGAGTTCCGGGAAAAGCTGTTGGAATTTCACCATGGCAATAAAACGATCCATCATATCTCCTCAATCGTGCCGAAATCATGATTCGGATCGGACGTATATAGATATTTCCGCCCATCCCTGGTTGTGATTACGGCCGTATTCGGCAATCGTCCCGGCCAATCAATAGTGATATCAATCGTCAAGTTCGCTATCTCCGGAAAATGTCGAAACAGGCGATGTAACCATGATTTATTGGCCATGGATATCGTTCTGGCTCGATCGGACTCCCGAATATCGTCGACAGTCAGCAGCATCTGATGATCGGTGTTAACGATGCCGTCTGTGATTGGATATGCCATTTTGATCGTTCCTCGCTTGCTCTTTGATTGCTCGCACTCGTTTGAGCACGATCGGTATTTGCTCGTCTGTCATTTTATCGACTTTACGTGCCCATGACGGACTCGAATACCAGTTCCTCAGCTCGTCCCGGTCGCTCATTGCAGGTGCTCCGTAGGTGGTAGTTCCACAATATATCCGCCATAGATTGATCGAACACGGCTGCCACGAATATCATGCCAGCCCCAGTTCTGATCGGTATATTCAGCGGTGATTCCAGCGAATTCGTAGAAGTCCTTCACTCGAACCACGCCGTATTGCTGAATATAATCGTTCATGGCCGTCAGGACATTTTCAGCCGACGGTCTGTCTGGGAACACGACCTTGCTGAAATCGTGGCGTTCACGAACTGTGCTGTCGATCACACGTCGATTGCTCGACATGGCGTTATAATTCGTATTCTGTGAATAGCTCGGGTTATCGCGTCGAACCAATCGAGGACTGGTTGGGCGATAATCAGACGCGCCCATGCCATACACCATTCGTTTCGTTCCGCCGATGACCATATCGACGAACGTATCCTTGAGTGCCGGCACCAGCACGTCGGTCAGCATATACATCATGACGTCTTTCGGATCACCACCGAAGAAGCGTTTCACGCCTTTCTCGACCATGGTATCCTCTTTGAGTTTACCATGGGCGACAGCTGCTTTCTTCGGCGTTTCTTTGGATTCCGGAAGACCTAGGTTCTGTCGAGAGACATCGACGACTAATGGCTTGCGATCGTCTTCTGCCATGCTCTTTGTCCTTTCAAACATGCATGAGGAAAAGGCCTAGACATTGTCCAGACCCTTTCCTCGTTATTTCATATATGGGAATCAGTTATTCTGCTGGTTCAGCTGAGCGAGATACTGCGCCGCTTCTGGAGGGAGAGCGTTCTGAGTCGTGCCCTTGTCGATGGAATTGATACGATCCGACAATGCCTTCGGCACCAGACCAGTGAAGAAACGTGTTGCGAACGTGTCATCGGACATCAACTTGCCCAACAGGCTGTCGTATGCATCGGAATTCATGAAGGCTTCGGTAAGTTCTGGATCCTTCACGAAACGCGCTTCACCGTTAGACTCGACTCGCTTGCCGAAAGACGTTTTGATCAAAACGTCGATCAGATCGAACATGGTATCCGTAGAGGCCTTGCCGGAAGTCACAGCATCAAGCTTTTCCTGGATGCCGTCTTTCAGCAGTTGACGCATTTCACGCATGGAAAGATGGAAATACGCATCCATAGTCTTGCTGTTGCCGTCGATGTCCTCGTAGGAAATGGTTTCCTTGATCATATTAGTTTTCCTCCTGTTGTTGATTTACCATGGCGATCTTTTGTTCGGCCATGAGTTGTTTGAGTTCCATATCTTGTTTCACCGCTTCGCGAATATCGCGATCACGTTGCGCCAGAATATGGTCCCCGGTTATACGGAATGCATACTTACCCGCAAGCTGAGTAAGCACACCCGTACAGATGGATTTGCCCAATCGGATGCCAAGAGGCTTCAGATATGGAGCCGCTGCTTTACCGGCTTGGGCGAGTAGGGAAATATAAGACATGATTTACTCCTTGTTGATGCTCAAATAAGATTGCGATAGTCAGCCATCGGCGATTCGTGGAAATTCACCACAAGTGCCGGTTTTCCATCAGGGGTCAGTGTAGTACTGAAACTCAGTTCGATCGGATGCTCCGACGTCCAACCGAGATCATCGCCACAACCGATATAGGGCAGATCCAAGGCCTCATAGAAGTCATTCAACGATGCGTACATTTCAGCATTCATCTTGTAATTGACATCGTTCTGGGCCTTGCGGATCTTCTCCAAGGTCGACGGGAAGAACCGTCCGCTGAATCCGTCCATGCACAGTACATTGCCGTCTCCGATGACCACAGCCGAAGCGTCGTTTTTGGATTTGGCGATTTGGTCCTTGGCCACAGCCGCTTCGATTTCCTTGGCTTTCTTTTCGCCAACGATCTCATGCACTTTATCGCGATAGATGGTCGCGGCTTCCTGGGCCATGGTATATGCCGAGGAATACGCGATGATTTTATGTGTGGCGGTCTGGTGAGCTCCGACGATCGCAGTGATCGTCGCACCGACCGTCAACGCGGTCGGAATATAACATGGAGCGACTCGTTTGACGAGCTCCTTCTTGTCATATGGCTTGCCATCGAGCTCCATACGATACTCCAGCAGACGATCATTCGCCTGAATGGTATCTCGTGACGCCATGACGGCGGTTCCGATCACGCCCACCACTGCCGTGCCTGTGAGAATAGTATGGGAATTTCTGCCTAGGAATTTTCGTCCGTTTGTGATGATATTACTCACCATAACGACCTTTCTGATTGGTATATTGTCGGTTCACTAATAAAATATTATATAGAATATGCATAGTATTAGAAATACTAGTATTAATAATAGTATAAAATCCATATTCACGACCGACCAAAAATATAAAGCCAAAGCCGCATGTGCGACTCTGGCTTGTAGAACAATTCACTCTTGCGAGGAATCTGTGGATTCAGCGTTGGAATTCGATTCATCGGATGAGGAATAGTCCCAATTGTCGTCCTCATCGTCAACATCGTCGGACTTTCCCAGGTGAATCAGCAGTGCGAGTCCTGCGGCGGCAGCGGCTCCAATGGTGATATCCCTGATACGGTCCTTATGATCTTTAACGAACTGGACGATCTTGTTGGGCTTCTTCTCCTCGGTCTCGACGACTTCGGTGTTTTCCTTGTTCTGATCTTCCATGATTATTCCTTTCATTAGGTTGTGTATGGTTCTCATTAAGGGGGATGTATGGTTCGCGTTTGCAGCGTCTAGAAATGCACCAGTTGTTTGGCGATCCTTTTCTGCAAGGCGAATGGAGTCGTAAGCACACTGGTTTTGACTCGTATGGTATATACTCCATCGAATTCGCGATTCATTATCGTCACGTCTGTAACATGACCTGAATTATAGATCGCGCTTAACAGCTTGCATTCGGCGGCAATGGTTTTGGCATATGCCTTAACCACCGTAACGTAACCGAGCTGGAAGTGCTGTTTCAGCCAAGCCAACTTTCCTCCAATTCATCGGAAGGATAACGTCCTCGTTCGTCGTTATGACGAACAACCTTCATATAAGTGTTCTCGATCTCGGTCTGGGAAAATCCGAAAGCGAATGCGATATTTACCAGCGTCTGATATACGTCGCAGAATTCTTCGAGGGAATGCTGGCGAAGCGATTCGTAATCGGCTTCGGGGTCATTCTGTCCTTTCAGCTGGTCTTTGATCGCTTCCGTCAATTCGGCCGCTTCTTCGAGTGTCTTGAGCGGAGCCTGTTTCCCTTCCGGGATTTGCTCACTATCGAAAGCCAATCCGATGGGAAAATGGACTTCCTGCTCACCTTTGCTCAAATATACGCCGTATTCCTTAGGGTTATCATAACTCATAGCAGACCTCCAAGTTTCTTTTCGATCCGTGACTTCAGAAAACGAGTTTTGAAATCGGCACGATTGTCGGGATTGCTGAAATATAATGTCGCCATTCCAGCCAATGGGATAATGACCTTGGTAATCCACAGTCGTGCTTCACGATATAATTCGATTTTATTTCTCATGTTTACTCCTTAAAAGTTAAAGCCAAAGCCGCATGTGTGAAATGCGGCCTTAGCCTTGGATGACATTAGTCATTATTTAGATTCATGTCATCAGCAGTGATCGGATTTTCCTTCTCATCCTTCTCTTCAGCTTTCTTTCCGATGTGGTAGAGAACGCCGAAACCGGCGATTCCTAGCAGCATCGAAATAGCAGTGTAGATAAGGTTGCAAATGGTGTACTTTCCGAAGAAGGTGCTGAACTTCATGATAACTCCTTTATTAATGGTTAATGGTTCTCATTAAAGGGTATGTATGGTTCGCGATTATATACGATCATAATCATATTCGGGGTTGCACAATAACCATCGTTTTGGCCCCCACACACGAAATATCCATTGAGTCATGCCGTTTTCGGAAAAGAATAGCGATATGCCTTGCGATGATCGTATAATGGCTTGTCTAAAATCGCAGTCAAGTATCCATGGCGCTATCTGCTCGATAAAACGAGTAAGCTCATTCTTTGAAGTATTGATATCGAAATCCCTGTCGACCGTTGTCGTATTCGTGGCATTTCTCACCGCCTCGGTTTCAATGCAGACAGCGCCGTCGTCATCCGCGTACACCCAGAATGATACGCCATTCGGTCGAACATACTGACACCAGCCGCTGATGTCAGTATGTGGCGCTTGATACGACCTATCCATGATCTTTGGAAAGAGTGTCGATGCCACCTCCTCATTGTGCAACAGCTCGTGGACATTCGGCGGTAGATGTTTCAGTGCAAATAACATGTTTTTCTCCTTAGCTATAATCAGAATTCCGGATCATGATCGAACACTGGTTGCGGTGCTCGTTCATAATTGATCTCTCCGCGATTAAACGCGTTCATATATCGTAGAATTCTATCGACTTCTTCAGTCACGGTTCGACTGGTATCGTATCCACCTTTCGAGAATTCCTCGAAATTGACCCATCGTTTGCCATTGGACATCATGTCCACGACATCGGTAAGCCGTTCCTCGAGTACGGCGAACTGGGCGGCATCGTCGCGTTCCCTACGACTGATTTCCTCCGGATCGTCGCCTCGAAGAAGTAGTCGCTGATATCGAATATTGTCGTCGATATGCAGATAGACTCCGAATCGATCGGTGATGCGGTCTTTGATAGTCAAATATCCAGTCGGATCGAGAATGGTCACGGTGTCGTCATCGGCATTGATATCTTGAAGATTCACGCCGTAACGCCACGTGCCGAATATGGTCCGGTATTCTCGAACGGCCACCAAATCCGGCAAAGCTGCATCGAATTCGGCATCGTCCACGAACCAGTAATCGACACCATCCTCTTCATCGTCGCGAGGAGGACGTGTGGTCACCGATACGACGCGCCGAAACCCTCGACGAGCAAGTTCTTCGGCAATGGACGTCTTACCAGAACCCTGCTTGCCGAGAAGGACAATATGATTGGTATAGGCACCGCTCATGTCACCACTTCCTTTCCTGGAAATTGGTATAGAATATATTGTTGATCGCGTCAAGTCCGTCCATGATCTGAACATCGTACTCATCCCAGGTTTCGATCGGAATATCAATGCGACGCTCATATAGTCTGCAAGGAATATCACGTCCAAGCATCCAAGCGTAGAACATATTCAGAGCGATTTTTGGTCCTGAAATATGAGGTGATATCTTATTATGAGATTTTCGAGTGAATTTAAGTCGTCCGACTGGTCTTCTTGCCATATTTACTCCTAAAATAAAAAGCGAATGGCCAAGTGTCATTCGCCAGCAATGTGTCAGTCGTGGTAGGCTTGGTCCGACAAAGCTTTCAGATAACGTCGTACGACGTCAAGCTGTAGACTTGCGGTTCCGAGCTTGTCCATGACAATACACACAGCATGGTGTTTGCGTTCTTGGCCATTCGGCAGTTGATCATAATATCCTTCGTTGAGACGACGGATCACGAGATCAACATTGTCCTCTTCCTGCTCTTTGTCCCAAAGTTCCTTGACGCGGTCCTTTGCGGTGCTGAACAGATTCTTGGATGTTGTCTTGATATCCATGTTTCTCCTTTTTTTGTCGGTTATTCGGTCATTAAAGGCCATGGATAAATCGCGGCGCCATGGACATGTGCTGATGACGACAATCGCGAAAATGAACGCGGCAATGATGAACATAATATGCTCTTGGCATCAAAAAAGCCAAAGCCGCATGTGTGAAATGCGGCCTTAGCCTTGAGATCATTTGGTACTGTTTCGTTTCAGATATTCAGCGATCATCGGATCGTCCTCTACAGACTCTTTCTCAGCTTTCTTTCCGCTGAGGCTCAGAACGATGCCAGTGGCGATTCCGAACCCTATCGAAATAATGCTGTAGATAAGGGTGCAAAGAGTAAACTTTCCGAAGAAAGTGCTAAACTTCATGATAACTCCTTTATTGATGGTTAATGGTTCTCATTAAAGGGTATGTTTGTTTCGCGATCAAAAAAAAAAATATAAAGCCAAAGCCGCATGTGCGACTCTGGCTTTTGACGTAATCCTATAGATCACATGTCAGATCTTCGGTTTGGGCAGAAACCCGAGACTTCTCGAACTGATAGTGTGATTTGCTTCGAATCCCAGCAGGATAACGATTCCAGCGAGCGAGACTCCGGCTTTCACGACGGTTTCGATGAGGCTCTTCCGATGGTCATTATAGTCGTTCTTGACGGCGACCAGCGACTTCAGCGATTCCAGATTGTGGTTCGTCATTTCATCGTGACGTTCCACAACCGAACTCGTGACGTTGCCGTCGCCATCAAGAGTGTCTCTTGTGACTTCGGAAGTCCTTGTCAAATCGTCGTTCAAATCGGATTCGTTCTCCGGATTCATCTCCTCCTTGAGACGATCCAAATATGCATCGATCTGTTCATCGAACTTCTGATTAATGCTCTTCGATTGATTGGACATGTTTGCTCCTTTCGGTTATGTTGTCATTAAAGGCGATGATTCATGCGCGAAAAAAAAATATAAACGCCATGTCCGGTCTCAGTGGTGGTACGTGACGTTACAGCTATACTCAACATATCGGATAAATGAGAAGCCGTGTGGGTAACGGCTTGTCGTTATTGGGATTGATCAAGCTAGAACAATCCGCAGACGATGAGAACAATCGCAATAACGAATATAGCGATGATGGCGATTGCGCCCCAGACGACGGTCTTGAAAATAGTCTTGATGAGGTCCATAATAACTCCTTTGGTTGATATATAGCTTCTCATTAAAGACCATGATTAATTCGCGAATACATCATCAAGCTTCTTGTCCCAAACAAAAATATAAACCATACGCATCATCGGACAAGAAGCAAAGCAGATGGCTCTGCTTCTGTTGATCATTCCTGATTAGAGGAAATGGTGTTCAGTGTTCTTGCGTCAAAGCGACCACATAGTACTCTCCAGCGAGAGCGGCGATTGCGATGGCAATGGCGGAAATTGCAGCGAACATGGTTTTCTCCTTTAATGATGGTATGGTTCTCATTAAAGGGTATGTTTCATTCGCGATTGCAAATATAAAGCCAAAGCCGCATGTGCGACTCGGGCTTTGATGATCATTCATCAATATACATTTTTTCAGCGATCTTTTTGGCGATTTGATCTCGACGCCCGTGTCCCCACGCAGTGATGGTTATACACAAGATGACGTTACCGTAAAATGAACACGGTACGGTGATGTGGTTGTAGCTCTTTACGTAAGGTAGAGAGCTGACCATATCGAGAATCGTATTCACTTGATATCGATCCTTGCAATAGCCATCGACAGTGAAAGATTCGGTTCGGTTCAAAATCTTGTCGATGATAAGCATGATTACTCCTTTATTGATGGTTAATGGTTCTCATTAAAGGACATGTATCATACGCGAAAAATAAAGAGCAAGCCGCATGTGCGGCTCACCCTTCTTTCAGACGAGAGTGATGGTCTTCAGATAATCTGCGAATGCGCTCATGTCTTCCAGGTTGGTACAGATCATAATCACCCGAAGCTTCTTCGTCTTGGTCGTAAGAATACCGCTCTCCGTTTTCGGATCGCAGTGGTTCTTGATCCACTGAACAAGCTCCAGGCAAGTGTGCTGGCTGTACTGTTGGCTGACATAAGTAAATGTATCGTTCATGATTGCTCCTTTATGATAGATTCTCTTGTCATTAAAGGCCATGTACGATTCGCGTCAAGACAAAATATAAGAGCCCATGTGCGTGACATAGGCTCTTATATGATATCATTCGGCAGCACTCTCGGTGGTGTCGTCAGAATCGGTTGAAGTGTTCCACTGATCCTTGGCACGCTTGAGCAGTTCGTTGATACCCCAGCTCAGTGCCATGCAGACACCGGAGACCGTTGCCAGACCGGCCGTGGCGGCCTCCATGCCGGGAACGTGACCGAGCTGCGTGCAGACACCGGCGATCACGATCAGCAATACACTGAGCGCAGGCAGATATCGACGTGCGGCCTTGACGAGGCCGTCATAGCCTGCATCGGTGAGAAATGACGTTTTCTGATCGGCGTGTTCGGCCATGATATATGATCCTTTCTTCTATGGTTTGCGTGAGGAAAGTATAAGAGCCCATGCGTGGTGCATAGGCTCTTATACTTTATTCTGAAATGAGTGCCTCTATGATGGCTTTTGATTTACAGACCCTTTTTGGGAACATGATGAATTTAAAACCCTCAACGATACTTCTACTAGCAAACCAAGGCATATATTTCAGCTTGAAACTTATGCGTCTTACCAATCCGTCTTTTTCGATGACTTCGCATGGTATGCGAATATCACCGTCATAGACGATAGCGGTAAGTGCTAAGCATCCAAGATGTGTTGCACCCTTGATCCTTAAGTATCCGTTCTCGAGTTGTGTTTCATAGTTACTATAAGGGGACTTGTCATTGTTCATAATGGCTCCTTTCATTAAGGGCCATGTATGTCACGCGACGTCTTAATGATCCATAGTACTATGAATCGACGAAATCGATTTGAACGGAAGGTCCGATATGTCATCGATCATTTTCTTCGCCAGACCATTTGATCCGGACTCCAGATACGGGTTGCCAAGATACTTCATGAAGTCGTCGTATTCCTCATGGGTAATCCATCCGCGTTCAATGAACTTCTGACCCTCCTCTATGATTTGGTAATGTGCCATACCACGGGTCATAAGAAGTCCAGTATCTTTTTGTTTTGCTTTATACAAGATCAATGTCCACAATCCACTGGATGCGAATACCGATCCAATGATTGTAATCAACATTTCGATCCAATGCATTGATATGATCCTTTCTATATAATATCTCGGAGGCTCCTGGGAGGCGTATGCTCCCGGAAGAACGCTGGTGGGTGTTGATGAGAAACATCCACTTAACAGTACTGGTGGAAGCGAGACACATAGTCATAAGTATGGAATCACTGTCGGATCGTTCTATGGCCATAGTCTGATCGCTCCGAACGATTCTCATCTAGCCGTATGGAGCGGATTGGTCTCGTATGACAAAGATAGCGGCGAAGCGCTAGACTTCTTCCATGAATGGACAAAGCTTGATGATAAACCGGTTATTGCGTCAGGTTCGATGATTAATCAAACCGGCGAACCGTATAATGCCCGGCGATATCGATATGAATCCGACACAAAGATGGGATCAAGCTTGAGTCCCTACGTTGCTGTACGTTATTGGCGTAGAATTGCTTAGGCGACACGGCGCCAATAACAAACGGCGATGTAAGGCGGTTTGATTGGCAAAATACCAACAACCTTGGTTCCGCCATGCGTTGTTTGGTAGCTCCAGTTAATTGGAGCGTGTGTATCGGCCGATAAACCAGTTTTTATGTCGGCCGATACATGATAACCACGCTTCCATTCAGCTTGGATGTTTCCATTTTGATCGACGTACATCGCCGTTGCTAGATCAGTATCTTTTCCGATATCTATGCTTCTGCTGCCACCTTGTGAACCAACCGTGTGCGTTTCATCCACACCCACCAGCGTTCTTCCGGGAGCATACGCCTCCCAGGAGCCTCCGAGATAGGACGCCGGTGAAGTGTTGGTGGATGTCGCCAGAATCGTGCCGACCGGCCAAAACGTATTGCGAATCTTCGCAATGAGGTGCTGTACACCTGCCTGATCCAAATATGCAACCATTGTAGGTCTTGCCTTTCCGTGAGGAGTCGGCAAAGCCGGCGGAGAGAAGACGCATCAGCATGCGTATGGCATTGTGTTTGGTACCAATTTTGGAATGACCGTACTATCTGATAGTCGATCCAACCCACAGATTGGTGTCATTGATTATTCTCTGACTGAAGGTAATCGTATTCGGAGACATGGAATTCCACCTATCAATACGACCCAACACAGTTTCGCAGATCCGGTCTATGGTTCATATGCCGAGAATAAAACGCTGACCCTTCGAACTAATGAAGGATCGACCAGGAGAGATTCATCAATGCAGCCTTACGTTGCAGTGTATATTTGGCGTCGCACAGCTTAAGCGATCCTTCTCCACACATACACCGCAACATACGGCTGAATCGTGCTCACCCTTCGATGATTGTTGCCTTTCGGCAGAACAACCCGCACGCCGCTATTCGAGACATCGGTTGTCGCATAGTGGTTCAACGTCTGCGATTTCACCGTTGCTCGCCACACAGTATTGCCGCCCGGAATGGTCATGACATTGGCAATGAAATCTTGGCCGCGATTGGCCCATTCAGCATACAGATTGCTCAAATCAACAGGTGCCGTCTTCTCTCCGCCGGCTTTGCCGACGGTGAAATCTGTATCGGTG
>SKEO01002646.1_pt1 | contig 12115 bp, 10 predicted proteins | sample 4826801 | NCBI WGS metagenome assembly SKEO01 (sample SAMN11008807, study PRJNA524170) | human gut metagenome | biome: Human fecal sample; material: Feces; isolation source: fecal sample from pouch patient p3 | host: Homo sapiens | place: Israel: Tel-Aviv | collected 2016-02-25
ATAGGCTTTTGTTATCTTTGCTCCTCCAGTCTCACATCCGTGAAGTGTCCTGCACTCTGTCAGAAGTTCCGGTCCCGCTGCTCTGTGAATCGCACCATCTACACCACCTCCGCCAAGAAGTGAATTGTTAGCCGCATTTACGATTGCCTGCACATCTGTTACTTTTGTTATGTCACCTTTTATCGTCTTAATCAAATACATCTTTCTTACCTGCCTGTTTATTATATTACCTCTGCACCAAATGGCATCAGAGACAATTTCGCAATTTTGAAAAACTGCTTTCCGAAAGGAATTCCGATAATTGTTATACAACATATCAGACCTGCAAAGATTCCTGTGCAGTCACCTTCTTAACTGCCTTTACTTCACGCAGCATATAATTTCTGCGCTTTTTACTAAAGAGCATACGCACAATCCTGTAACACCAGTACGCCGGTATCAGCCACCTATGCTTTACAAGCAGTGGATAATTTCCATACAGCTCCATTCCCGGAAATACTCTGTGCCGATAGTAACTAAGCTTTGACAGCTTCTTCTTTCCATCTGCATTTTTCTGCTTCTTCATGCGGTTTGCGACCATTCGGTCAAATGTCCCGTACACTCCGGATGAAAGATAGTATTGAAGCATATCAAACTCATCTGCCGATAACGGCTGCTCAAAGGAAGCCTGATTATATGTCTGATGTGGTGCAAATACTTTACTGCATAATATACGGTTGTGCTGCTCGAAATCATCAATCCCAAGCTTTTTGCACTCTGTCCGAATGTAATCAAAATCGAGTGTATCTTCCTTTGTATTCAGATAGGCATAGAAATCCAGTAAGGTACGCAAGCCGGTACCACTGCCGCTGTAATGCTTGTAAGCGTGACTTGTGATGTAAATGTAGAAATCCTCGTCACTCATATGATAGCAGTAGCTGCTATTCCTGCTATCGGTCTGATTAGCTGTATCGTTTTCACTTGCACTATGAACTGTATCACACATTTCCTCCGGCTGATCCAAAATCAGACGCTCCTTGATATCACTATAATACTCCACCCAGCTCTCATCATGTCCCTTGCCATAGAGTGAGCGATGCAGCTCAAAGTTATAGACGGGCGGCTTCTGATAGACATCATGGTTCCCCTTGCCTACCGCCTCTGCCTCGTAGCCCTCAGAAATCATATGCTTCTCCACCCGCTCCCATGCGTCCGCATCAAACAGGATATCATTGTCCGACATCTGCCGCATTCCGACTGACGGATAATACTCCTTTAAAACAATTCCCTTTAACGGCAGATACCAGATATGTTCCCTGTCCATCCATGCACACAGCTTCTTACGCTCTGCATCAAAGAGAATAACCTTGCGGACAGCCTTTACCATGCGCTCTTCCCAGTATTTTGGCAATACAACTCCTACCCGCTTTAAGGTTGTTCCCACAAGTGCATCTATAAAATGTTTTGCACTCATGCGAAAAAGCTCTTTTATGTTTTCCTCATTTGTGCGATAACGCTCCAGACATTTTTCATCCGGTTTACCTTTACTGTTAATTCCAAAGGAAGCCAGATAAATCATGTCATAGGCAATCTGATTTATATATTCTGTATTAGTTTTTTCCATCTTTCTCTCCAAATGCAACCTGCCTGTCACACAGCTTTAATGCTGCTGGACGGTGGGTTACAATAATCACTGTCTTATCTGTCATGCTGCGAAGGTTCTCAAGCACTGCTTCTTCTGTCCCGGCATCCAGTGCACTTGTAGCTTCATCCAAAAGAAGTACCGGTCGGTCAGAATAAATAGCTCTTGCAATCGCAAGCCTCTGCATCTGTCCCTCGGATAGTCCCAAGCCCCGCTCGCCAAGAAGTGTATCTATGCCCTGTTCCAGCTCTGCGATAAAACCATCCGCACATGCAATCCGTAAGGCTCTGTAAATACCTGATTCATCGCCGCTCTTGTCTTTATCGGAAAATGTAATGATATCACGGATACTTCCGCTCATAAGCTGATTTCCCTGTGGCACATAAGCAAACATGTTACGCCTGCACCCATAGACCTCTCCTGCATCTACTGTATACAAGCCCATCAAAAGCTTTAACACAGTACTCTTGCCACAGCCACTCGGACCGGTAAATGCCACAAACTCGCCCTTTCGTATCTCTAAGCTGTAATCCTTTAATACGATTGGCATAACCGTGTCTCCCTCGGTAATGACCGGCGGAAGGTATGTAAAATCCACATGAAACAAGCCAAAGGTGCTGTTATCCGGAATATATTTTACTAAATCCTTTTCATATGCCTCAATTTCCATCAGCCTCTCTGCACTCGCAAGCATAGCAAAATACTTCGGCAGATAGCCTGTGATATTGGCAAACGGATTCTGTATCTGGCTGATAAGCTGAAGCATCGCCATGAATGTACCGTAGGTCATAGTGCCATTATAGATACCGAATGCCCCATAGACAGCTCCGAACACATAGGCTCCGTTCATAACTGCTCCAAAGCCGATATTGCAGACATTGGAGAAATGATTCTTACGCATACGGGCTTTCTTGTGCTCACTCATGTGGCTTTCAGCCTCAGTAAGACTGTCCGCTTCCTTGCCAAATGCTTTGACGATCATCAGACTGCCAAGATGCTCCTGCAAGAAGATACGGACAAATCCATCCTTTTCCTGCATCTGCTTGTGCAGCTTCTTTAGCTGCTTTCTGAAAATATAAGTAAGCAGCACCAGAAGTATTCCACCAGGCACAAGGATATATGCAAACCTCGGTTCCATAATAAGGATTACCACAAATGCTCCTGCCATCTTCGTTACCATTCCGGCTACACCTGGCACAATCGTGGCAAGTCCCTCTGACACGACAACAGTATCTGATGTCAGGCGGTTCATCCACTCACCGGAATGGGTTGCGGTGACTGCTCCGTAATTGTGTGTAAGAAGCCCTGCAAATAGCCTGCTTTTGAATGCATTCTCATAGGTTGCCTTAGCGTATTCTTCCAAGAACCGAAGAACAGCCCGGAGTGCAATCTGCCCCACCACAAGTGCCGCAAAGAGGACGCAGAAGGTCAGCATTTTTTTGCTGTCATGTGCCACTGCACCATCAATCAGTCCGCGCAGGAGCAGAGCATAAAAAACACTGCTGATGCCAAGTACCATCTGCACCAGCAGCAGAAATATGATATATAATCTGCTTTTGCCTGCGACCTCGTTGATAAAGTGCAGGGCGGATTTATTCGTCTTTCTCATAAATAATCACACCAACTTCAATTCATTTTTATCTCTTTTTTCTCAAAACAGATTGTAATCTCATTCTGATTTTCTTTAAAAATATCCGCAGCTTATATGGTCTGCACCACAGCCACACATACAACCGGTATCCTATGTAATCGGTCTTATACTGCTTCCCTTTGTGGGTAAAGTCTGTCATCACACCAAGAACATCTGTCTTTGGGATTTCGTGCTCTATCCCGATGCAGTTATCACCAATGATATCATAGGAATCATCATATACCTTGATAATTCTGTGAAGCACATACCGGTCTGTGCCTCTTTTATACAACACGACATCCCATAGCTTACAGCTTTCGCCCTGCTTCACCTCACGCACTGTAAAAGAATCCCGTCCCTGCTTTAACAGTGGCAGCATACTCACTCCTACATTTTTGTATGTGAGAGTATGATATTTCCGTAGATATTCCTCATAAGATAATCTGGTCATTCCTCTATCGCTCCAATGCCACGCAGCTTCTCCACAATCGACTCCACATCCTTTTGCAGCACATCCTTCGGAGCATCGTATTTCTCATACATAGCCTCAACAATCTGCTCTTTGGTAGTATCTGTTTTCAGGCACTCCACAATAAAAGCCGCTGTCTTGTTGCTTCTGACAAGTCCTGCAAATGAGCTGGTTACATCAATTAGTACCTGCTCTCCATCGCTGTCGTGTGTGATAAATGTATCTTTTAATCTCATCTATGATTCCTCCTGTTTCTTAAGTCTATTCATTCCTTCATAAGCCACCCTTGCAGCCTCGATATTCATGTTGCAGCCAAGCCGGTAGACCGGCACTACATTAAGCATTTGGTCTATGAGGGAAAGTGTCTGCTTCATTCCATCTGCCGATAGGCTTCTGTTCGTCTGCTGGACGATAAGCGGATATACCGCATGTGGCTCTACCGGTTCTATGTAATTCTTCGCACTCCTAGTCAGGATACAGATGCCTTTTAGGGGTACTGCGATATTCGTGCTTAATCTGTGCTTGCCATCCCAGGGTGTGCCATATGCTGTCACACCGGAGTCTGCGATATGAAGAAGCGGCTTATCGTCATTTATCATGACGGCACGCTCCCCGAAATACTCTCTCCACAGACTTGTATGGGTGGACTTGCCGGTACCGCTTTTGGCTGTAAAAAGATAGCCTTCGCCATCTACAGCAATGACTGAGCCATGAAAAAGCAGGGTATCGCTAGATAAGAGGTAATCTGCAATCTTGCGATACACCGCAAGTGTCTCCAGATAGGCATCAGAAAACTGCCTGATGGGAATGCCCTCTTTGGTATCTTCTCTTGCAGATTTCTCACGCTCAAAGTCGATATCGGACTGAGTTGTGGCAATGTGAAAACACATGGCATCCTCTGTATCATCTGCCACTATATAATCTTTGCAATATTTTCTGATATAATCACAGACAGGACAGATTGTAAAATACTGTCCTGCCAAACGGATTGTAAAGCTCTTCATATATGACCTCTAATTCTGTTTCTTTTTCTTTCGGATAAATAAAACCGTTCCTGCCACTACAATCGCTGCTACAACTACTATCAATATAATTCCCCACACCGGCATACTTTGTGATTTTTCGGAGACTGTATCTGCATTTGAGCTGATGGTATTTTCGTCTGCATCTATGCCATCATCAATTCCTGCAATCTCTGTTCCACCACCCAGCTTTTCTGTATCACGATTTTGTGCTGTAGCGCCGTCATCTGTCTTGTTTTCTTTCTTGTACTGCTTGGCAAGTTTCTTTTCCTCTGCGGCTGTATCTACAGAGGAATCAACCGTAACTTTATAATTGCTCTGATTATTGTTGGCTCCGGACTGTTCCTTAGTCTGATTATTTGATGTGCCGGACGGATTAGCGTTTCCGGCATCTTTATTTCCTGAATTATCGCCATTCTTATTGTCTGTGGCATCGGACGGATTCGACTTTCCGTTTTCATCTGCATCTTTCTTGTCTGTATTTTCATTGGAATCCTCGATTTTGGTATCTGAGGAAGCAAGTACCACATTCTTGAGATTTCCTGCACCGGAAAATGCATTTGTATGAATTGTTGTAACTGTAGATGGCACAATTATCTTCTCTACCGAATTGCATAATAAAAATGCATAATCATTGATTTCTGTTACCTCTTTTCCATTGATGTAAGCCGGAATTGTAACCTCTTTGTCGCTTCCATTATATGCATAAATTGATACGTTTTCTCCATTATCTTCGTATTGAAAATCTCCATAATATTCTGCCGCATATACCTGCATACTTCCAAGCAGGCAAAGGAAACAAATACATACAGCTGTTAAAAGTATGTTTTTTATCTTCACAATCAATCTCCTCTGTGTTTAATAATTCAAATATCTTTCCTGTAATTTTGAAAAAGCGGCGGTTTACACCGCCGCCTCCATTTTTATAATTATACCTAATCATCTAATCCTGGAATTTCACCAGTACCTGAAGCTGTAATCACATCTTCTACCTCAAATTCAACAACTTCCATTTCTGCTCTTTCATACATTTCTTTTTCCATTTCTTTTTCCATTTCTTGTATCCTCCTTTAATCATTGTATGATGCATTCTTTAAATCACTATATTTTGTTACTCGCTTACCGGAAGAATCCGTATAAACAATATATCCCATAAATGTATACTCAGAATCAGCTGTCATGGTTTTTGAATAATAAAACTGATTCTTTACATTATTTGGCGATGCATTAATTGTGCTCATTGCAGAACGAATGACTACACCCGGCGTATTCATATCAAGCGTATTCTTTTTTCCACTTACATAAACAACGCCAATGTCTACTATCTCATTCCCGTCAGGAATATCATAGTTAAAATACATTGTGGCTTTTTTGCTTACACCCTGTTGCTTCACCGATATAATCGGCTCACCTATGACTATCGTCGGCTCCTTCACTACCTCACTGTCTACCTGCTCATAATATGCCGTGAGCGTGGTGTCTCCGGTGATGATGAAAGTATATGTGCTGTCATAGCTTACGATATTGCCATTTGCATCCTTCCAGCCAACAAACTGTTTACCTTCCATCGGATCTGCAGTAACCGTAACACTAGACTGTGGAGCCTTTTGCTCTGTCTGTGAACCTACTTTCAATGTATAAGTAATATCCTGCGCCTTAAATACCGGATAAAGACTGGTATTCTCGCTAAAGGTTGCAGTTTCAAAATCAACCACATCTTCTGCTGTTGCACCGCTTGCCTTTGCAGACCATCCAAGGAAGTCAAAGCCTACCTTTGTCGGTGCATTTACTGTATTGGTAATCTTTCCTTCGCCGGAAACAACCTTCTGGCTGTCCAGAAGCTTTCCTGACTGATGATAGAAACTTACAGTTACATAAGCAATCTCATTTCCTTCCTCTGTCTTAATCTTGACAAATTCCGGTGTCAATGCAGTATCACCAAGCACTGTGAAGCTGTAAACAGCATCCGTGCTTACCGTTGTTCCGTAACTATCCTTCCAGCCTACAAATTCATAGTTATCATTCGCTGTTGCTGTCACTTTTGCAGTCTGTCCATATACATACTTTCCGCCTTCTGCATCCGTACTACATGTTCCACCTTCTGTGTTTTTACATGTCACTGTATATTTTACTTCATCAAGCCATGCATAATATGCATCCGGACTATCAGCACCTAAGGTAAAGATATATGTACTCTCTGTTCCTACAGATGTATTACCTGCTTTATCTTGGGTCCATCTGCTGAAAATGTATCCTACACTTGGTGTTACTTTAAGGGTAACGGTATCGCCGTTTGCATACCATCCATTTCCTGATGCTATGCCTCTTTTAGCATCCGCAAATGATATGACAATATTGTGATCTGCCTTGATAAGCCCACCTGTACCTACTGTAGATGCTGCAAGCAGCTTATCAAAGGCTGTTGCAACATCTGTATCAGAAGAAGCCTCTGTAATAGTGTCTGCAACAACAATAGCCTTTCGTAAAGCATCAATAGAAGCTGTCGTGTACTGCACATCTGCGTACTTTCCATCACTTAAATTCTGCTTAACTTTGGTAATTAGCTTTCCAAGCTGTTCAAATGTTTTAAAATCCAGCTTACAAACATCGCATTTGCCATCTAAATCTTCATCGGTGTGCTCAGCATAAGCCGGAGCTTTCTGTGTATTTGAATACGAATAGACCAGATCACCCGGATTGCCTTCACAACCTGGATAGGTTTCATTCCGATATACTGTATTCTCAACATCCCCTGCCTTTTTCAGAACAGGATATGTATCACCATTTCCGCCAAGTGCCTGTCCCCATACAGAGCCACTGTAAGTTACGGCATCTTCACCTTCACCTACTGTACAACCTTGTGAGAGGAGATACGCAACTTCACCGCTTACAAATTGTGCGGTGGTTTTGCCGCCATTTTCATCTTCTGTGTCTGCGAGGTAATAGCAATTTTTGACTGGCCCAAAATTGTATCCACATATACCGCTTATATCAGCAGATGAGCTAGTAGCAGTAACGGTTCCTATGTTATAACAGTTTGAAATTGGTGCAATACTACAGCCACACACACCACCTACAGAAGCTACTGAGCCGGTAGCGGTAACAGTTCCTGTGTTATAACAGTTTGTGACTGTGCCACCATTATTATATCCACATATACCGCCTACAGTAGCAGATGACTCAATAGCGGTAAGATTCCCTGCATTATAACAGTTTGTGATTGTGCCAGCATTGTTTCCGCACACACCGCCCACATGATCATTCCCTTTGAAATAGGAATCAACGACTCCAACATTTTTTATGTTGCCATCGGATTCTGAACTTCCGAATAATCCAATACATGTTGAATCACCATTAAAGTACAAACCACTTACGGTTTTATTATTTCCGTCAAACGTTCCTGAATACTGTGTTGTACGATTTCCCATCCAATCTGCAATCGGAGTCCAGGTTATAAAATCACTTCCGTTGGAAACGTTGCCCTCTGTATCGTATTGTAAGGAATCAAGAAGATTTTCATTTACTGTGATGTTGGCTGTCAGAACTGCATTGGCTAATGTGTTTTGTTCAACTCCATCAAGAGTGCCGTTTACAAGTCCTGCAAACCAGTACAGCTGACCTGCATTGCTGATTTCGTAAACATTCTCTTTCATGCTGTCATCGTCAATGTCATATTTGTCAGTTGTTTCAACAGCTGGCTGATATACGGTTGCATTGCATTTCGGGCAGTTTCCGAAACCGTTGCTGTTGAAAGTTATTTCAACCCCCTCATGCTTACACTCTTCCTCTTCCGTGGATTGTTGTTCAGTCTTTCCAGCACTATCATTTGCCTGCACTGCAATTTCTGAATCATTTTCCTCTGCTCCTGCTTGAATCGGTGCCATACCGAATACCATGCAGACAGATAGCATTACTGCCAGACCTCTTTTTATCCGGCTTATCTTTTTTCTCATAAAATGCCTCCTCTCTTATAGCTGTGGATTAAACTGCTTTTGGCTCGCAGCCGTATGGCAGTTCGTGTATCCTATCATCTGCGTCTATCTTATATGTCATTGATAGAAGATTCTCTATCATATATACTAGGAAATATTTTACCATTCCCCCCCCATTTTATTCAAGGTTCATGCGGCAATTTGTTCAATTTTCACATAAAATTTCTCATATAAAAATGCCATCTCACCGCTTTTATGTGATGAAATGACATTTTTTAGTCTATTTATGCAGTTCGTCACAGTATTTATTCCTGCTTTAACAGGTAATCCTTCCATATCTGCGACAGCTCATCTTGTTTTTGTGCACAGTGTATCTCATCCAACGGGAATAACATACATCCGCAGTGTCCCGAAAATGTCGGGAAACAGATAATCTTAAGTTCGGTATCTATCTCCGGACTGTAAGCCATAATCTCAAGACGTTCTCCATACAGCGTTGCCCGTTCGTAAGTACACAGCCATTTATCGTCCATATTGGAGATGATACTGCCGAAGGTATTCCCAATTAGTCCGGTTAAAGGTACACGTTCCACCTCTGCCAGCTTCTCGTTACCATAGCGGAATATCCAGTCCACTGCATGCCTGTCCTCATTGAATACCATCTCGATATCCGTAAAGGCAAATGGCATCTGATCAAAGCTCCGATGGAACGCATGATACTCTTCCGATGTCTGAGGAGTGTTTGGCAGGGCAAAGGTTGCTATAAGCTTTCTCTGCTTCTCCTGCAGCTGTGCAAGGATTTCCTTTCTCCTGCGTGTTGCATAGTTGAGTTCTTCTCCATTGATAAGTGTCAGCGTATCTTCTAATGTATGGATTGCCATGATACACACCAGATAGGTACGATGCACTTTCAGAAAATATTCCCCAACCTGTGCCTCCATTGCCTCTAAGGTGCTTCTGGTCTTATATACGCTTCCGCTTGTCACATGAATGTAACAGTCATTCACCGATGCCTTGATATATAGTATATCTGCAACATTGATTACCACCTGCTTATGATTTGCCTTGATTTCCAGTGTTTTCTTAAACTGCATGATAACTGTTACTCCTTGTGTCTTACGGATTTGCTAATATTTTATCGTATTTTGCAGGTTATGGCAATTGGAAGTTTAGTCAAGTCTTGGAATATATACCGATTTTTTCAACATGCGATATCCGTCAAGGGATAGTGTATTGTTTTCTTTCTCCACTTCAGTCGGTATTACTGCACATCCTGCTTCGTCTCTGGCTTCGTTGAGCATCTCATAAAACATTGGCTCGTCTGTGAAATTAAAGAGTCCTTTTCCTGAACCCGGTGGGAAGTATTTTGTTATAACTGATTCCATTTCATTGTACAGCTTGTCATAATCTTTGGACTCCAAGGTGTCAACACCTGTGGAATCCTCATTATCTTCTCTTACCCTGCGAAGTCGTGTATACTTATATTCCGTATCCATCTGCTCTGTCTGCATTTGTACCTGTGCTGCTGCTTCAGTAATTATGCTGTTTGCAGGTCTTAACTCTTCCATGTATGTTTCTATACAGGCTTTTACTTCTTTTGCATCCTCATCACTGAATTCATTGTTTTCAAGCCCTTCCTGTAAGCGGGCAGACAGTTCATCCATACCGTCTAGACATGTATTTGCCGCTGCACTCTCCATGATATAGGAAAGCTGCGTCGCTGTTTCCTTTATCTGTGTATCGCAGTCCTCAAAATCCGGGGAAGTATCTTTCATTTCATCTATGTACACCTCGGACAGTTCTTTTAACATATCCTGATAACTGTCCATTCGTGTTGCACCCAGATTAGCAAGTTCCGATATCGTAAGCAGTTCTTCCGGCTCTTCAATGTATCTGTAGGTAAGAGGCTCATCAATAGCCACATACTCATACTCACCTTTTTTCAAACTGTCTATGATGGATTTAATCTGATCGAGAATACAGTTTTCTAAAAACTCTATCGGCTTTTTCGCAAGCGTATCAAGATTGCAGCTGCATGAAACATTGATATCCTTGCCAAGTACCTTCATATCAATCGCACCCTCAACCATTCGGGTATTGCCATTTACCAGAATATGAAGCATTGCACTGTTAATATAGAACGCATCCAACGCCCCTCTGATAACTGAATTTACTGCATTAAGCAGATTTGTTCCAAGTTTTCCACTAAGTTCAAGAACCTTGTTTGCTATCCCCAGTGCTCCTTCTGCTACCGTCATCGCTGCTTTCAGGGTAAGTATTGCAGTTTCAAATGCTGCTATTTTAATGCCTTCTCTGATTGCCACCCACCAGCGTTTCCATCTGCTGGTATTCCTGATGGTACGCTTGCAGTCCTCTATCTTATTGTGATAAGAGTTGATATCATTCTGCAATGTCCGGACTTTGTTAGAGGCATCGCTTATCTGCCGCTTTGCGTCATTGATTTTCCTATTATATGCTGCAACTGCGTCATCTATTGCTTTTGTCAGATTCACTACTTTCCTGTGAAATCCCATACAGTCAAGTGATATGGAAAATTCAAAGTTCGCAGATGAAAATTTTGCGTATGCCACATCCAGATATATGCTTGCCGATATCATGTTAAAATATGAAATGGTTGTTGCAATGTGTATATGTTTATTGATATAGTACATAAGCGTATCAAACGAAAAGAACGAACACAGCTCATAATGAGCATCAATGTAGAACTCGCAGCTGTTTCGGCTGACACTGACATACACTATCGCCGGATTCTTTATCACCTTATCTGTCGAAAAATCATTTACAAGCAGGGATAATGTACTGTTTGTCGAATTTCCAAGCACCGGATTTTTCATCTGTCTGCTTGACCTTGAGCCTGATATTTTAATGAATTTCGTATTTATCTCATCAATCTGAGCAAATCCCATGAATCCATTCCCATAGAGTGCGGAGAACATCACCTTTATGCCAAATCCAAATAAATCCATTTTTCCACAGAAGAAGATACCTTTTTCAAAGTTGTATTTCCCTATGCAGATATGGCTGGATGAGTAATATGCCTGTGGAGGAAATGACAGTTCCCCATTCTCGTTAATCCAATAATGGAACATAGTGAGTTCATTCAGAACATCACAGGCTTTATTATTTGGCATTCTCGTGATGCTGGCGGAATCCGGTGATAACAGAAATTCCTTTTTCATGCCCTTTAATGCTGTATTGATAAGTTCAATAATCTGGTTATCCGTCTTGTTTTTGAAGTCAATTTTGGTATCAGCCTGTGAAGTATTCAGATTGAATGTACGGACTGCGATTATATCAAGTGCAGATACTTTATCACGAGGCAGACCAATCAGATTCTCTGCAAGTGCTGCAAGTGATACCTCACTCATCGCCATGCTCAGCATATCAAGCATTACTGTTGTTCCCTGATATGACATGCGA
>SKEO01002650.1_pt1 | contig 12107 bp, 9 predicted proteins | sample 4826801 | NCBI WGS metagenome assembly SKEO01 (sample SAMN11008807, study PRJNA524170) | human gut metagenome | biome: Human fecal sample; material: Feces; isolation source: fecal sample from pouch patient p3 | host: Homo sapiens | place: Israel: Tel-Aviv | collected 2016-02-25
CAATGGATACTGTGTATCAAATACACCTCCAGAAAGATCTATTAATTGTTGTTCAAAGCTATCTATTGTCCCATCATCATGAACAATATTTTTATTTATTTTCTTAATATCTATAGATTCCATAACATTCATTTCTCCAATCAAATAAAATATTTTTATCACATATGAAACTAACATTTAGATTTAGTTCCATATGCAATAAAAGGAAGGGGTGTACCTTCCTTTTAAAAATTAATCTTCACTTCTGCGAATCTTGCGAACAGTTGCAATGGAAGCACCTAATGCAATAATTACTACGCCTAACATCATATACATCATGTCTTTGTTTTTAGCAGTACCAGTATTTACACTAGGCAACAAGACATTCTGGTATACGATTGAATAACGATGATTATCATCTACGTGTACTTCCTTGTCATTTACAAACAATCCTTCGTCCGTAAATTTAACCTTTACAACCTCATCTGATAACTTATATCCTTGCGGAGCACTTGATTCTTTAATGTAAGTTGTTCCGTAACGAATCAAGAATTCAGCAGTACCAGTTTCCTGATCACCTGCGATGGTTTCAAGTTTTGAACTTTCAGCACAGTTTTCCTGTGAATATGAAGTGAATTCAAATTTGTTTGACTTGATATTCTGTCCAGTTACACTGTCAACCTTGTTCACCAAGATACGTGGCAAAGCAGTATGTTTTGGATATACAGTTACATCATACTGGAACAATTCATCTTCATCATCCCATGTTGGAATTCCAACAATAAATGGAGTAATTGTTTCAAAATCAGACAAATCTTCAACATAGACTAGATACACACCAACTGGAAGGTCTTTACAAGTTGCTTTCCCTTCTTCATCCGTTGTCATTTCATAGTCTGGAGTTTCAACTTTCTTTGCCATGTCTTTGGCAACCTTGTCGATCTCATCTGCTGTTTTAATCTCATTCAAGTCCAAATCCTTGTCTGCAAAAGGTTTATATTTAATGATATATTCTCCTTTTACAATATCCGCAATTTGAACTACACCAAATTTAACATTTTCTTTGGAAAGGTATTTATCATATGGGTCTGTTAATTCCACTGAAATTGACCCTAATCCATTATCAGGTACTTTAGTCAAATCTTCTTCAGGTAGAATTGTTACATCCCCAACTTCGGGGTTATCAGTGATATCTTTAGCCTGTAAATTTAAGCATGGTACTAAAACCAGCATCAAGCTCAAGGCTAAACCGATTTTCTTTAATAACTTCATGACTTTAACTTTCTCTCCTTTCTCGTTTTAAAAATAAATCTAACAATCAACATAAATACAATCAAAAATGGAAGTGCTGTAAATAACAACTCTCGCCAGCTCATCATTTCTGGTTCAATGGCTTCTTTTTTCTTTTCACTGTATGGTACACGTTTACCAGTCAAAATCAGTCTGTGCGTGTTGACTCCATACGGTGTACAAGTCAACAAAGTCGCAAGGTCCTTGCCTTCTTCTATTCCAAGAACATCAGGAGCTTCTTCTTTTTTAACAATCTCAATTTTATAGATTTGGTAAGCTAATGTTTTGTTACCAACATGGATATAAAACAAATCGTCTTTTTTTAATTCATCAAGCCTTGTAAAAAGCTTTGCGTTTGGCAAACCCCTATGACCTGTAAGAACAGTACGAGTATTCTCACCGCCGACTGGGAATGATGAGTTCTGTAAATGACCTACACCATTTGACAATACATCATCACTTGTTCCGTGGTAAATTGGAAGGTCAACGCCTATCTTTGGTATCTCTATCGAACCCATGATACCTTTACCAGTCAGATTTAAAATGCTTTCGTAGTTTTCGTCTGAAAGTATTTCAGTATCAATGTTCCCGACCGATGCACCTCTGGTTTGAAATAACATATCATTGTACTTTTGAGCCGATTGTATCTGCTCTTTGACTTTTGATTTGTCAGTTTGTTTTACTTCACTTTCATATGTGGATATCATGTTGTTTTGCTGAATACCACTATGAATACTTGAAACAAGTGGAATCGAACATAATCCTATGCCCATGATGACAAGGATACGTACTGTCCAGCTCGTTTCTTTTATTGCTTTAATAATCGACTTCAAAATTCAGCCCTCCAAAAATGGAAGATGGCAATACTGCCATCCTAACCATTTCATTCATTTTCTAATTAGTCTTTTTTGTTTTTACGTTTTTTATCTAATGCTAATGCACCAACGACTGTGATTGTACCTGCACCTAAGCAAATCATAGTTAAGTTAGAACCAGTGATTGGCAATTTAGTACCTACGTAGTTGACTACAGTGATGTTAGCAGAACCGTCTGTTACATCTGTTTTTAAGTTAGTGTCGCTTTCTTTGTAAGCACCATTTAAGAATTCCTTAACATGAGCAGTTGCTTCTAATGTTTTCAAAGTCTTGTCAGTTGCACCTTCACCTGCGTTGTAGTTGTTACGTTCATCAGTGAATGTTGGTTTGATTGTGATAACGATTGGGTCTTGCAATTCTCGATATCCAGCTGGTGAATCCGTTTCTTTTAAGTAATAAGTTCCCTGATCTAAACCTAAGATTGTAAATACACCTTTAGCATCTGATGCCATTTCTACTGCACTGCTAGGGCGTGCTCCTCCTGTGTGGTCAGTTCCACCTAAAGAATCACGGTTCATAACAACATATCCGTTTGGAGATTCCTTAACATACACTTCATTTGTACAGTTTTCATCACTGTATAGACGGAATTTAGCATTCTTCAATAATTTGTTGTGGTTGTTGACTTTTAAACCATTGATCTTATAAGTGAAGCAAACTACTGTATCCCAAGGAGTTGTTCCTGTAGAACCATTTCCATCACTGTCTGGGTTGTTGCTATATTCAAGGCGAACAGCATTTTCAAATCCTGCACGACCAGTACGAGTCGATGCATTGTCATTCAATGTCGCATTATAGTTTAAACGAACAGATTGGCCATAAGTATTTTCGTTGTTGTTGTTCATTCCTTCTGGGAATTGTTTGTCAACGATAGCTTTTAAATCTGGAATTTCTGCATAGAATGTGTCTTCACCACTATTTTCAACTACTTTAAATTCATTACTCTTTAATGTATATGATTTCTTGTTGCTTGAAATTGTGATAGAAACAGAGTCTTTATTGAAAGTCAATGCATTGTCCATCTTGTCATGGAAAATCATTTTATATGTTTGATATCCATTCATGTCTGGTACATATGTATCGTGGTAGTAAGGAACTGTCTGTCCAATTTCATAGTCTCCAATATCATTCCATCCTACATTGTTGTCATCTTCATTGATTTTCTTAATCAAAGTTGGATAATCGGATTTGATATTAACCTGAGCATTAGGATTCGCTGTATTTGTTAAAATCAATGAAGCTGCTGAATGTGTATCCTGTACAGCAGTAACTTCATCTGTTAAATAATAACCATATCCCAATCCACTGAACTTAACAGAACCATCGACTGCATTTACAGCTGTAACATTAACTGTATTTGGAGAAAGACCTTCCTTAACGAGTTCATCTCTTAAAGCTTCAACGAAGTGACGATAATTGCTGTAACGGCCTTCTAATTTTTGATCTGCCTGAGCACCTTCCACTTTGTTAGTATTCAAAGTTTGAATATAGTCAATTACATCATATTCAGTAACTGAAGAGGCAGATTTGTTGATTTTCTTACCAACAACAGTCTGTAAAGCTGTCTTGTAATCATTGTTCCATGTATAGTTGATTGATTCATTATCCACTGCGTTTTCAGCGTCAAATAATTTATATACGTTAAATTTTTTACCAACTAGAGATTGTCCTGCATTTGGTGTAATGGTAATAGAAGCATTACCTTTACCAAAATCAGCAACTCCGTTTGGAGTCGCATAAGTTTGCGTTGCTTCAGCAGCATAGACTGGAGTCACTAATTGGGCAACACAAGTTGCTACAGGGCTTAAAGTCATAGACAATGCAGTTAATCCTGCAAAAACCACATTTTTTGTTTTCATTTTAATATCCCTCTTTCTTCATTATTTAGAAATCATTTTATCTTTTTTAGATTTATATAAAGCAAAAGCTATTACGGCAACACCTAATCCAATTAATAGGATTGTTCCATTTGAACCTGTTTCAGGCAATAACTGTGTTGTTTTGTTTGTAATATCCACCGCAACTACACGATCCTTTTTAGATCCTTCTAGTCGAACATTACCAGATGTCTTAGATGTATCGTATTTAATTCCATCGACTGTAAATTCAAATGTGTTTGTCTGAGGTGTAGCTTTTACATATACGGAATGTACATATGCATTCCCGTTTTCGTCTACTGGAATTCTATAGCCTTGAGGGGCTTTCGTTTCCTTGAAGTAGTATGTCTTTTCTACATCCAGATTTTTGAAAGTCAATAATCCTTTGTCATCTGAAATCTGTGTATCAACTACATTTTTACATCCTTCATCGCTGTACAATGTAAATTCAGCGCCTTTCAAGACTTTTCCATGCTCATTTGTTTTTGTAATTTTCAAATTGAAAGGATTTACCTTATCGGCAAATGTAGCATAGCCGTCCCCTGAATCCTTTGTACCTTGAACAATCAGGCTGTTTGTACCAGATGTAAATGTAATTTTACCTGTACTAGAAGCTACGTTGAATACAACTTCGTTCGGATTTAGCTGATATCCGTCTGGAGATTTGATTTCCTTGATCTTGTGTGTTCCCGAAGCCAAACCTGTGATAGTGATTTCACCAGTGCTATTTGTCTCTAAATCTTCTGTTGAACCATTCGGTAATGTGTGACGGAATACTGCACCACTGACTGGTGTTGAAGTTCCTGCCTGTACCTTCTTGATGTCAAATTTAATGACTTTTTCATTGACTGTAGGCTGATTATATGTTGAAACATATTGATCTTTTCCATTTGCTTCTATTTTTCTCACAAACACTTCATTATTGATAAAATATCCAGTTGGTGCCTTTGTTTCCTGAATTGTAATTGTACCTACAGGAATTGTGGCAATATTTCCAAACATATAAAAATCATCACCAGATACTTTATAATCACTATCTAAATAAGCAAATCCATCCTTATCTGTCTTTAATACCCATGAACGAGCTGGAATCTGACCCGATTTAGCTGGATCCGAATCGTACAATCCTTTATAGTATTTAACCGTAAATTCAGCGCCTGCTAGACTGGCACTTCCCTGCGGTTTGTTCTTATTCGTTTCTTTATCAACTTTACCTAACAAAATACCAACTGGATCGGCTTGAGGATAATCCTTCAATTCATTGTTCGTACCATACTGTGTAGTTTTTCCAGAAGTAACAGTAATCTTATTAACAGATGAACTCAATGCATAACCTTTTGGATTTTTTGTTTCCTTCAAGTAATATGTACCTTCATCCAATTCAACTGTGTTTGACCATCCATTTTCTTCTGTTGTTAAAGTTTTCACTTTATTTTTGTTAGCTTTTGCATCAGCTTCTGTCTTATACACTCCATATTCAGCTCCCTGCAATGAGTAGCAAGGGTTGTTATCTGTGATAGCTGGGTTTGCAGAAGTCTTTTTAATGCAAAGTTTACCTTTAGACTGTACCTTGAAAGCAAGTTCAAAAACAGTTCCAACGGTTTGAGGTGTTGAACCACCGAAATGATGTAGGTTTGTTTCAAATCCAAATACAACATGTCTGTATCCATCAATTGTACTTGCATCTAGCACACGTAATGTGCAGGTTGGATAACGCAAAGCATAACGGCTGTTTTCATTAATTGTGCCTACAGCTTGTTTGATATGGTGACAGAAAGCCTGAATTGCACCATTGAATGCAACTGGATCTGAAATATCAGTTAAATCATATCCTCCATTCACCCATTGTCCATAACTGTTTCCATTGATATCACGCATCGTAAAATCAACAGTTTGTCCATTCATAGTAATAGACTGCGGAACCGCTAAAGCAGAGTCTGTGTAAGTACACTCTCCACCATCACCATCATTCCAGTCCACAGTATTGAAATATCCACCTGCTGTTGTTCTAGATTTGTTATATAGTTCCAATGGGCCATCAATCGTCTGTACGTAGCTGTTATTACCAAATTTACCTACAACATCAATAGAGGAACCAACACTAAACACATCCTTTGTGCCTTCAGCCAAATAAGCTAGCACATTGATACTTCCAACTTTGGCTGTACCCAAACCAACGCCGGCTGCTCTTCCCTTTGACTTGGAGATCACGATTTCAAGTGATTTTAAATCGGCACCCATATATGACAATGCCATATTTCCAGTTTCAGGATCATATGCACCATATTCAGACTCTAAAGGAACATCCGAACCATTCACATATACTTTTACATTTTTTGGAATAATGTTACTTGCGGTCTTTTCAGAAGCAAGCTGGAAGCGTGTTGTCATAAAAGGACGTAAACTGATTGAATCCCCTACTACACTTTCAATTGAACCTGTCTTATCAACAACTGTAGTTTTAACTTTAACATCATTTTCTACATCAGCAGGAACTAAAAACTGTACCTGTAAATCTGAAAAATCCTCTTTTGGATTGTTATCTGTTTTTGCTTCTTTAGCCACAGTCTTGAAAACATCTTTATCAATTTTTAAGATGTGAGTTTTCTTATCATAAGAAAAGCCTTCTGTTAGCTGTTGACCATAATCATTCCCACGAGCCACATCATAATCGTATGGATAACTCTTCTTGGCTAAACCATTCACAAAAGGTGTGTCTGCCTGAATATAGTAAGCATCTCCATCTGTATATACTGTGCTTGGCTCCATTGTCTGCGTATAGATCGTATCCTTTGGGTCTTTATCAATCAATGCAGAAGTGATTGTATCGTTTTCAGATACAGCACTTGGAATTGCATACAAGTATTTTGTATATACGGTTTTAGATGTATCTATATCCATCTTTGAAAGATCCACGTCAAATGTGCCATATTTATCTGCATCTTCAGATTCAGTTACTGCATCATTTGAAGTAGAAACAGATTCATTGGAACTTTTGTCCTGAGAAGAATCATCACTTTCAGTTTTGTTTGAATTACTGTTTTCTTCTTTTTGCGTTTCATTTTGTTTGAACACTATGTTAAAGGAAGCATCAGCCGTCTTTGTTGTGTATACAAAACTGAAAGATTTTTTTCCACTAGTAAACCCTGAGATCGTACTGTTATTTAATGTAACATCATCAATAACCGCATTTTCATTGGATTTAGAAACAATTTTAACCTCTGTGCCTTCGTCATAATTAGCATTATAACTTTCTCCATCAGACAGTGTCTTTGTGAAATCGCCTGATGAAAGTGTAACTGTACCATCCCCTACAACACTGACTGAAAAGCCTGCTGAATCAACAGTCTGAGTCGTTGTTTCCTCTGCATAAGCAGGAAGAACAAGATTTAAGGATGTTAAAGCAGTTACGAAAAAGGCGAGAAATACATTCTTAAACTTTTTCATATTTCAATCCTTTCTAAGGCAGATTGCCTTAATTATTTTATTTCCCCTTTTCTTTCTATCCCTTGAAAAAATCTCTAACGTTAGAAATCTTGATTTTTTTGAGTTTATCATTACATCAATATTCTGAAAGGAAAAAATATTGATATTTTTTCAACTCAATTTAAGGAAAATCAAATAGACTGTATCTGTTCATATCTCATCCCACCCTTTCATTGATTTACTATCTATGGTGCAATAGCACGGGTATTCCCCGCTTTATTGCGTGTAAAACAAAAAGGAACTCACCTGAGTTCCTTTTTTTTAACATTAGCTTTTGATCGTTGAATCTTTTTATTGAATTGATTGAATACTTCAGAAATCTTCAAGACAATGAAATGAAATTTGAAATTGAAGAACTACGAGGATACATTGACATAAGATTCGAAGAATTATATGACAAGTTAACTGAATACATTGATTTCAATCATTCAAATCACCCATTATAAAAGAGCAGAGATATTGAAATCTCTGCTCCCTAGTTAATAATCCTTTAAACACACATAGGGTTTTCGGCCCTACAATTTTTGAAGCCAACTTTTAGTCGACCCTATCTAATTGCGGATTACCAAAAAAAGACAGAACTTCTCATTCTGCCTTTGATTTATATTTAGTTCGCTTTCGTTTTTCCACAGCTACTGCACTTGTAACCTGTCAACTCCTGTTTTGTCGTTGCAGGTGAATCGACAACATATCTTGTTTCGTAAACTGCTTCATGATGAATTGTACCAGTTTGAACTTCTACTGGTTTTTGAGTTGTACTACCACCTTCACCATTTAACATATGTTGTTTAACATGTTGAGCATCATTAATACCATTTGCCGTTAAATCCAATCCACATGTATTACAAAAAGAATGGTACTCATATCCATATGTAGGCTCATCATAGGCATCCTGAACCAAGACCTGCTCGTTATGTCCTTTTTCTGGAACATTTACCGTCTTATACTGTGCCACCCAGTCATGCTTATGTTCGGCTGGCTTTGAGTTATTTGAGTTTGAACTGTTACTGCTGTTTGAAGGCTTAGAAGAACTTGTGTTGTTCTTGTTTGAGCTAGTATTCGTAGTCGAAGCTGTAGTATCCTTCTTTGATTCAGAAGTATTTGATTTATTAGAAGAATCGGCTTTTGAAGTTTCTTCTTTCTTTTCTTCCTGCTTTACTTCAGTTTCGTCTTTTTTCTCATCTTCCGTCTTCGCAGAATCTTCAGATGGTGTCAAAGTGGCAGTAGTGCCATCTTTTTTCGTTACATCTAGATTGACTTTATCATCTTTTAAAGAAACATCCACTTTCTTTGTATCTGTAGTATCTACATCCTTGAATACGAATGTTTTGTCCTGATCTTGTAAACCAATCTTTACATCCAACTTATCGTTTTCTTTGACAGTGTAATACAAAGTACGTTGTTCTTTGTTTTTTACTGCATCTCCATTTTCCAACAAGTTATCACTGAAAGATTCTTCTGAACTTGATTTTGTTTCAAATACTGTGATCTTCTTTCCAGTGTTGTTTGTCATCTTCAACGATTTTGAATCCTTGGTTTTTTGACCAATCGTTTTTACTTCTTTTTTCTTGGCAATTTCTGCTGTCTTTGTATCTTTTGTTTCTGTCGATGAAGAAGAACATCCAGTCAAAATCATACTTAATGCAATCGCACCTGCTGTTAAAATTTCTTTTGTTTTCATATATAATACATCCTTTCCTAATCTATTTTGCTTTCACTACCATGTTAAAGTGTGATATACCTTCACGCAAAATGGTATTACAGACTACTACAAAATTTTAACTCCTCCACGAATGAAGAAAGTATGATCCTAATTCATCTGTACTTTCGGCATTTCTGCCAAGGTCCGTGAATCGACCCTATTTAAGGATTAAGGCAATTTGCCTTAATTTTTTATCATTTCTCTTTACAACTATATTTTACCATGTATCCTTTCAAAAAATGCTAGATTTTTGTGCGAATTTGGGAGTGAATTTTGATGTTTTGGACTTCATAGCCATCCAAATCTGTGCCGTACTCATTCATTTGCATATATACTCCTGTTCCCGAAGCCTTCACTACCATACGAAAGCGTGCTGTACTGCAACTTAATGTGTGCTTTAACATACATTGTCTATCCTTCACTACCATGTGAAAATTTGCTGTACTGCAACTGACATTATTGTTTTTATTTTTAGAACACGCCTTCACTACCATGTGAAAATTTGCTGTACTGCAACCTCAAATGGCATTACAGACTACTAATAAATTTTAACCTCTTCACGAATGTAGAAAGTATGATTTAAATTCATCTGTACTTTCGGCATTTCTGCCAAGGTCCGTGAATCGACCTTGTTTAAATAAATAGAATACTTTCTATTATTTAAAATGAGTACATAAAATATTTTAAGGGAAAGATATTAAAAGGGCTTTTTAGTCATTACTGTATGTACCCATTTGAAATAATGAGCAGGCTCATGTTTTCTGCTCTGTCCAGAACACTGGCTTGTGGATCGTTGTCCCATGTCTGAAATTCTGATGGATCAGATTCTGGCATTCTCATTTTAAAATCTGAAACATCTCTTGTTAAGTAAGCCTGTCACAGCTAACGTTGTAGCAACATGAAAAGGTTACGTTGGAAAGCAGGAGCTTCACCTCCTACTGAGAGAATCACGTTACTACATCTTGAAATTAAAAAGTTGAAGGTTTCAGGAATTGCACCTGATAATACTATATATAACCTTCATAAAAAAACTCACGAAGAAAAAGCTGTTGTCTGTTTGATATATATATATTGAACCAGAGAAAATATTCAGACATTTGCAAATTTCATCATAAGTATGTTTCATTCGATTTAAAGCAAAAAGTAGTCTTTAAAAGGAGATTCCTCCCATCTGTTAGTTTAATAGTGCTTTAATCGAATAATGTCTGCCAATAAATAAATCTTAATGTGAGCTATCGTAGAAGGACCTATCTCCTTATTTTATTTAGAACGATTTGAGTATTGGCAGGATGGTATTTGAGGATTGTGGGAGTTGCACCCAACATACTGCTATCCTCATAAATGTGGCAGGCTCATGTTTCTGCCGTGGTCATTTTTGATATCTGTCTATGACAAACTGTTAAATTCAAACTGCAAGCGAAAAAGTTTTACTTTCTATATTATCTCTGTTTCCAAAGGGAGATTCATAGAACAGGTTCTAACAGATATCTGGATCGACTTTATGTTTATAGTTACCCTGAAGTATCCGGTGAGTATAACATCATTAAACCGTAAACAACCTCATGTCTTATCGTTTGGGTCGTGCATTGTAGGCGGTCGAACTACTTAGCACGGTATGAAAGCAGGACTTACGTGTATGCGGGAAAGCCAACGTCATACAGTGCCTGCCTTTTTTCTAAAATGTGCTGTACTGCAACCTTGCACTATAAAACCTTATGTTCTTGCAACCTTCACTACCATCAGAATTTGTGCTGTACTGCAACTCGAATGGATATGAGTCGATTGAGTATCTGCCTTCACTACCATGTGAACTATTGCTGTACTGCAACCTCAAATGGCATTACAGACTACTACAAAATTTTAACTCCTCCACGAATGAAGAAAGTATGATTCTAGTTCATCTGTACTTTCGGCATTACTGCCAAGGTCCGTGAAACGACCTTATTTAAAATTAAGGCAATTTGCCTTAAGCCGTTGAATTGACATTTACTTAATTCCAATTAACAAAATAATATAGTAACGCATACACATGCCAACAAACAAACCAATACACCATAAAGCAAATACGCAGGTAAATTCCAAAAATACCATCTTAGCGAAAAAATTTCGCAATTTTTTAATGGAATAATATCATTAAGTATAAATGCAATACATGCTAACACCAACAGAATCACTAGTATATAAACTAACCATTCAAGAATGAAATACCCAGATATCATATTCATCACTCTCCTTGCCATTAGAAGCAGACATGCTGTCCTTTATATCTTTCAAATTTATATCTACCTATATTTTACCATTTTAATCTGGCAAAAATGCTAGATTTTTGTGCGAAATGCAATCAACCCTTTCTGAACATATGAATATATATCATATCCTTAGCATACATGTTTTTTACGAATCGCACGCAAAAGTTCACTTCGTCTGTGGATGCATAAAGTTGATACCGGCTGAATCCAATCGTTTTTAAATTTAAGCGATTCACCAGATATTCGATCGACTCATATCCATTCGGTACGATCACATCTTTAATGTATTTACAAAAAGACTGCATTTTTTCTTCATAGCCTGAATTCAGAGTGTCATCTACATTCAGATGATATTGAGGTATCCACACTCCATTACGAAAGGATAGATTCGTATAGCCTATCAGTCTGTCCTTGTTTCTGTTGAAACTGCATTGTTTCGATAAAACGTATTTCATGTTCATCACCTCCATTTGCATAGAAAAAAGGACCTAAACGCACGTTTCAGGTCCTTTGTATACACTTACTTGATGATACCATTATAGCACAACTCTCGGACAAAAATGCTAGAAATTTGTGCGAAATTTGTTCAGAGTAAAAATGAGCATTTTGAGCAAAAAGAGCTATATTACCTTTATATAAAGCATATTAT
>SKEO01002653.1_pt1 | contig 12098 bp, 10 predicted proteins | sample 4826801 | NCBI WGS metagenome assembly SKEO01 (sample SAMN11008807, study PRJNA524170) | human gut metagenome | biome: Human fecal sample; material: Feces; isolation source: fecal sample from pouch patient p3 | host: Homo sapiens | place: Israel: Tel-Aviv | collected 2016-02-25
CTTATGAAACATTTGACGGAGATAATATCCCGATGTGTGAATTTATTATGTTGAAGCTTCCGGAAGGATACAATGGTTTCTTTTTACATATGGATCACAGACTGATCGATTCCTGTGGGCTTGTAGTTATGATTGAAGACCTGTTCCAATTATATACGCATTACAGATATGGAACAGCCTGCCCACAGGAACTGGTTGATTTTGAGACGGTCCTGAAAAAAGATCTTGCAAAAGCGGGCAATGAAAAGCGTTTTGCAAAAGACAAAAAATTCTGGGATGACCAGCTGGATGCACTGGGTGAGCCGTTATATTCTGATATACAGGGACCGTCTGTACTGGAGGGAGCAAGAAAACGTCATGGAGATCCAAAGCTTCGTGCTTCTGATATTGAAATGAACGAGCTGTTTGTTGCAGTAAAGGATTATCATCTGGAACCGTATGCGACACAGAACCTGATGGATTTCTGTATGAATCATCAACTTTCCATGACGAATCTGCTTCTGCTTGGTATTCGTACTTATCTGTCAAAAGTAAATAACGGACAGGAAGATATTACGATCCAGAATTTTATATCCAGACGTTCTACCCATGACGAATGGACTTCAGGGGGAAGCAGAACCATTATGTTTCCGTGCAGAACAGTGATCTCACCGGAGACAGATTTTCTTTCGGCAGCTTACGAAATCCAGAATATGCAGAATCGAATTTATATGCACAGCAATTACGATCCGGCACTTATCGTGGATGAGATGAGAAAGAGATACCATACACCGGAGCATACCAGCTATGAAAGCTGCTATCTGACCTATCAGCCAATGCCGGTGAAGGTGGAGAATGAAATGCTTGGGACTGTTCGTCAGCATGCCAAATGGTTTGCAAATGGTGCCGCAACCAAAAAAATGTATCTGACCGTATCTCATACTGAGGATGGCGGCATGAACTTCTCCTATCATTATCAGACTGCTCATCTGGAAGAGCATGACATGGAACTGCTTTATTATTATATGATGCGTATTCTTTTTAAGGGGATCGCAGAGCCGGATATGAGCATCGGAGAGATTATGGAACAGGTATAGAAATCAAAAATACGAGGAGGAAATGGAATGAATCAGGAAATGGAATTTAAAAATATTGTAGCGCAGTACAGCAAAGTGAAACCGGAGGAGATGACGGGGAAAATGAGATTCCGTGAGGATCTGGGATTCACTTCTCTGGATTTCATGTCTTTTCTGGGAGAGCTTGAGGATACCTTTGACATTGAACTTGAGGAAACCGAAGTGACCCAAATTACAACTCTTGAAGAGGCGCTTAAGCTTCTGGAGGAGCTTCAGTAAGAATGAAGCTGTTGTCCGCAGAAAAGTGAAGGAGGAGAAAAACATGCTGATCAGGGATATATTAGAAGAAAGTGTACAGAAATTTGGCGAAGTCAAAGCAGTAAAATGGCTTAACAGGAAAGAAGTTCTGGAGAGAAGTTACAGCGAAATATTGAGAAACGTGATTTCCACCAGAAAAGGACTTCTTGCAGAAGACTTTGCAGGAAAGCATATTGCATTGATCGGAACCAGTTCTGTAGAATGGATCGAAAGTTATCTGGGAATTATTACAGGATGTATTACAGCGGTGCCGCTGGACGCAGCACTCCCATGTGAAGAACTGATCGATCTGATAAACCGATCCGATTCTGAAGCACTCTTCTTAAGTCCGAAACACAGACCTTATCTGGAAGCGTTCCTTGCAAACTGTCCGAAACTCCAGAAAGTATGGATGCTTCAGGAAGAGGTGGAGGATGTACCTTCAGGCGTGTACAGTATCAATGAGCTGAGAAACACAGGAATTAACGCATCAGCAGATGCTTCCTGCCCGTCAGCAGAAGATATTGCGACGATTATCTTTACGTCCGGAACGACAGGAAAGAGCAAAGGGGTTATGCTGACACAGAATAATCTGGCATCTAATGTTGAGGCAGTTAAGATTTCAGCAGAACCCGGAACTGCCATGCTCAGTGTACTTCCAATCCATCATGCATTCTGTCTTGTCATGGACTGGCTGAAAGGTTTTTCTCAGGGAGCAACTATCTGTATTAATGACTCTCTGCTTCATATGGTCAGAAATATGAGCATTTTTAAACCCGATATCATGCTCATGGTTCCGATGATGATTGAAACAATTTATAAGAGACTGGCAGCAGCTGATCCACAAATCCCGAAGGCAGTTCTTGCAGAAAAAGTTTTCGGTGGAAAACTGCAGACGATTTTTACCGGTGGCGCACATCTGGATCCGTACTATATTGATCGTTTTGCAGAGTATGGTGTTCAGATTCTGGAAGGATATGGCATGTCGGAATGTTCTCCTGTTATCAGTAATAATACGCCGGAAAATCATAAGCCGGGTTCTATTGGAAGACCACTTGAGAATGTGGAGATAAGATTTGAAAATGGTGAGATTCTGGTAAAAGGCACAAGTGTTATGAAAGGGTATTATCAGATGCCGGACGAGACAGCTGAAACACTGAAAGATGGCTGGCTGCATACTGGCGACAAGGGTTATATGGATGAAGATGGATATCTCTTTATTAATGGCCGGGTGAAAAATCTGATCATTCTATCCAATGGAGAAAATGTATCTCCGGAAGAAATCGAGAACAAGCTTGCACTGAATCCGCTTGTGGGTGAAGTTATTGTAACAGGTGAGGACAATGGTCTTACAGCCCGAATTTATCCGGAACAGGCAGTTGTGGAGGCAAAGGCACTGGATACGGAGATGATTCGTTCACAGCTTCAGGAATTTCTGGATGAATACAATAAAAATCAGCCGACCTACCGTCGTATTACAGGTCTGGTGATCCGGAAAAATCCGTTTATACGCAGCACGACAAAGAAAATCAGGAGACAGGATGTCCTGATCGATGAGCCACAGGCATAATAAAAACCCGTTTGAGTGAATTGCTCAGACGGGTTTTGCTATGCTGTTTATATGCAGGACACTCAGGATAAAAGAGGCAGCATGCCAGACAGGAAAATCTGAGTCAGAATTCCTGCAATTACTTCTGGTGCAAGATCAAAATTATCCCTTGTCCATTTGTGAAGGACACCGATCGTACTGCCGATCGCACAGGTGATCACGTAAGATATTTCCTCTTTTGTATGTCTGCCGGGTCTGGCACTGGAGGTAGTAGCGGTGACATAGTGATGAAGCATAGTCAGCATTTTTTCGAATAGATCATTCCCGTGAGGTGTACTCAGAAGACTGGAAAGAAAAGGATTTTCCATTGTATAACGGCAGATCGTCAAAAAATAGGACTGACAGATATCGCGGTCATTTTCAGGATGAAATTTTTCCATTATGGAGAAAACATCATGGATCGTCTTTTCTTCAACAGCAGATACAAGAGAGGGGATGTCCTGATAATGATTATAAAAAGTGCTTCTCGCGATACCAGCTGTTTTTGTGATATCGGATACAGTGATCTGGTCAGGAGTTTTTTTCTTTATTAGTTTAAAAAAAGCGCCCAGGATGGCTTCATCTGCCACAGAATATCTTTCGTCAGGAACTGGATTTTGCATAGTCGCTTCCCTCCCATAGCTTATCAGCATTCTTGAATAAAGTATAACACAAATCCATTTCTTTATATAGTAAAGAAAAAGCGGAATGTGAAAAGCGATTGGAGCAAATAAAAACTCAGAACCTTCAGGGGTATGAAGAATATCGAAATGGGGAAATTACTCGAGATCAGTTCGCTTCAACCAAAACTCAACTGGAAAAAGAGAAACTAAATTTACAGAAACGTATTCAAGAAGTTGAAAATCTAATCGGTGATGAGAAAGAAATATTGTTGAAGAAAAACATACCGGTTGATCAGATGATTGAATTTATGGGATTTGAAAAGTTGACACCGGAAGTGCTTCAAAAATATGTAAAAGCCATTTATATGCATGATGATGGAAGGATAGAGATGTGTTGGAAAGAATTGAAATAATAGATTTTGTAGTCTTTATACAACATCCACTATATGAAAGTCTATAGCATTTATATAACGTCCACCCCTGTATTTTTGTAACCTTAATGAAACGTCCTCTGTATGAAAACAACGGTTTTATGGGAAAAAAACGCAAAAAAAATAGTAAAAACTTTGTGGTTTTTACTTGACATCCTCGGGACGGTTGTGTCTGGCAGAGAGTATCCCATACGGTATATCCTGAACATATAGAAATGGACAGGATTTTTAGATACGATCCTGAGATCCTGCCATTGATGTGGAGATGAATTCAGTTACTGTCAGAGGTGCTAGTGCAAATATTGAAGCATTCACGCATAATGTAGATAAACAAAAACACAACTATAAAAAGAAGGAGGATAGGGTATGGGTTTATTTGATAAGAAGATCTGTGATATCTGCGGAGAGAAAATAGGTTTATTGGGAAACAGAAAACTGGATGACGGAAATCTGTGTAAGGATTGTGCAAAAAAATTGTCACCATGGTTTGAAGACCGGCGGCACAGTACGGTAGAGGATATCAAACGTCAACTGGAATATCGTGAAAAAAACAAAAAAGCCGTAATGGATTTTTGTATAACCCGTCAGATCAATACCAGAAATTATAATGTTTTTATTGATGATAATAAGGGGAATTTTACTGTTGCACGGAAGCTGGATGTCAATGAAAATCCGGACATAGTTCCTTTATCCGCTGTTGTGCAGTGTAGAGTTGATGTGGAACGACAGCAGAACGAGGAAACATATACAACAAAGGATGGAGAAACCGTAAGCTATCAGCCACCGGTATATAAGTATGAATTTGATTATACTATGCGTATTAAAGTAAAAACTCCATGGTTTGATGATATGGATTTTCGTCTGAATACTTTTTCCATAAGCAGCGATAACAGAGGCGAATTGATGGAAGTGGAGCAGACAGGTCATCAGATCATAGCCGCTTTGACACCAAATGCGGCTGGAATGCAGGAGCCCGGGATGAATATGAACAGTGGAATGCAGCAGCCTGGAATGAATATGAACAGCGGAATGCAGCAGCCTGGGATGAACATGAACAGTGGAATGCAGCAGTCCGGGATGAATATGAACAACGGAATGCAGCAGCCTGGAATGCATATAAACAATGGAATGCAGCAGCCCGGAATGAACATGAATAGTGGAATGCAGCAATCTGGAATGAATATGAACATCGGAATGCAGCAGCCTGGGATGCAGATGAACAATGGAATACAGCAACCCGGAATGCAGCAGCCCGGCGGTTTGTGGAAATGTCAGTGCGGTGCAGAGAATACCGGAAGGTTCTGCGAATACTGTGGCCAGCCAAGACCATTTTGAGTGATGATAGACAGAGTGGACAGAATTGTTCACTCTGTTTGTGACAACAGGGTTGAGAATGGATGATTTCTCTGAAAACTATATAATAAAATAGAGTTTTATAGTATACTTATCACAGAGGTGTATTAATGAGAGAGGAATTTTCATGACATACAATAAAAAAAGGGCACTGTCGTATGGAGGAATCCTGATAAGTGTATTTCTGGCGTATTTCTGCAGGCTGGTAAGACCGGAAAATGTTTTTATGAGAAATCTGGCAGATCAGTGTCGTAACTGTATTTATCTGGGAATGTATTGTGCCTGGGTGATCTATCTGGAAAAGCATGTAGTGCATAGAAAAACGCGCAGATGCCTGACTGCAATTGGCTGTCTGATGGTATTCTGGTTCTTTGTGCGGACGGTAAAATTTCATATTCTTCATGATCCGCTTGGAGAACATATCTGCTGGTATCTGTATTATATCCCGATGATCCTGATCCCGGTCCTTGGACTGGCAGCAGCGATGTTTCTAGGGGAAAAGGACGGCGAGAAAACGGGCAGAAAAATTATTGTTTTGCTGGTTTTTGCGGTGATTATGATCGTCTGTGTTTTTACAAATGACCTGCATCAGCTGGTGTTTCGGTTTTCCGGGCGGCCTCCGTTTTCGGACAGAGATTACAGCTATGGTATTCTTTTTATAGTGATCCAGGGATGGATCATATTTTGCCTGATATGGATGGAAATTATGCTGATCAGAAAAAGCAGGATTCCGGGAAGGAAGCAATTTTGGCTGCCTGTCATTCCGGGAATATTGCTGCTGGGATGGAATATCGGGAATTTACTCCGTCTGCCCCTGATCAAAACAATTGCCGGGGATATGACAGCAGTATGCTGCCTTTTAATGGCGGCAATTTATCAGGGGTGTATATTATGCGGCCTGATACAGACAAATAATCGATATTTTGAATTATTCCAGACCTCCGGAGGACTGGATGCAGAGATTACGGATGATTCTTTTCAGCGTTATTATCATTCCGGTGATTTTCCGGAGCTGTCACCGGAACTGCGTAAAATTGTAATAAACAGATCAGCTGTACAGGAACAGGGAATCCGGATCAACCATATTCCTATAAGAGGAGGACATTTGTTCTGGTCAGAAGATATTTCGGTGCTTCTGGATCAGTATCAGGATATCAGGGAACAGCAGGAGGAGCTGACTGCCAGAAATCGTCTGCTGCAGAAAACCTATCAGAAAGAGGCTGAGCGGAGAAAAACAGAAGAACAGAACCGGCTGCTGAACATGATACAGAATCAGACAGCTGGGCAGCTGGAATTGCTGTCACAGCTGATGGATGAGCTGGAAAGAACGGAGTCAAGGGAACACTATGACCGGATCCTGGGAAAGATCGTGGTTGTTGGTACATATTTAAAGAGAAGAAAAAATCTGGTATTGACACAATATGCATCAGATGGAAATCTGCTTACGATGGAGGATCTCAGACAAAGTCTGGCGGAATCCTGTGACAGCTTAAAATTATGTAAGATCCGGGCGGCTTATTATGTCGAAAATGGTGAAGTGCAGCTGAATGCAGATGATATACTGAAATGCTATGATACCTTTGAATGGCTTGTGGAACGATTGTTTGATACAATGCAGTCTGTTTTTTATCGTGTGTCGCAGATCGATGATGCTCTGCGTATTTCAGTTCATATTGTAGCAGAAGAAGATCTGCGGGGATTAATGTCAGAAAGACCGGAATTAGATGTGCAGCAGGAAGATGAAAACGAATGGTTTATCGGATGTATCGTATGCAGAAAGAGAGGCGGAAGATGACTGATTTTGCGGAATGCAGTATGGCAATGCAGGATTTTCTGATGATCCTTCTTGAAATCTGCCTGATTCTGGAATTGATCCTTCTGTTGATAAGGATAACCTGTTTTTACGGGAAAAAGAAAATTATAACAGCAGTGATTGTTTTTGCAGTTTCTTTTATGCTTATGGGATCTCTGATGAATGATCACAGATATTGTCATGGGGAAAGCGCATATCAGCCAATGCTCCGGGGGTGTCCGGTCAGCGTTTTGATGGCAGCGATGGTGGTATTGGTGTTTTATCTTTTCAGAGCAATCTGGAGAGAGAGACGCAGATATCATCATTCTCTGTCTTACTGGTCTGTGAATGAAGCTGTTGATGATGTTCCCTGTGGGGTGTGTTTTTCGGATCCTCTTGGAAGGATCGTTTTGTGCAACACCAAGATGCAGGAGCTGAGCAGGATAATGACAGGCTCCTATCTGCAGGATTATGAGGTATTGCGGAAAGTAATAGATGGAGGATCCGAAGCAAAGAGACTTCGCAGATTAAGCAGCGACAGTAATGTATTTTATTTTCCGGATGCTTCCGTCTGGATGTTTCAGGAATATCGTCTGCAGGAGCCGGATTGTGCAGGATATCTGCAGACAGTGGCAGTTAATGTATCAGAAATTTATTACAATGGTGAAAAGATCAGAGCAAATAATGAAAAGCTGGAAATCCTGAATCATAAGCTGGAGGAAATGTATGAAAAAATAGGAGATAAAATAAGAGAGCAGGAGACACTTGCCATGAAAATGCAGGTTCATGACAATTTTGGCCGAAGCCTTCTGTCAATACGCAGGATATTGGAAAGAAAAGAAAAGCAGGATAAAATGGATAAACAGTTATCTGCATTAAAGCATCTGGTCTATATTCTTACAGATTCTTCTGTTGAGAATATGGAAGAATTATGTGCGGATACGATCAGGCATGCAGAAGAGCTTGGAATTTATGTTCAGATCAGCGGAAATTTACCTCAGCATCCCTCCTACAGGCTGCTGACAGACAGAGCGATCCGTGAATGTGTGACAAATTGTGCCAGACACGCCCATGGCAGTACGGTTCTGGTGAAGATAGACAAAGGTGCAAATGAATACAGCATCCGGATAACGAATGATGGAGATGCACCTGAAAAAAATGCAGAAGAAGGCGGTGGTCTGTCAGCACTGAGAAAAGCAGCGGAGTCAGAGAAATGTATTATGCAGGTTTCTTTTTCACCGGAGTTTTGTCTGGCGTTAAAAATGCCGCTGGCAGAAAGGATGGGAGTTTATGGTACGGATACTGATAGTAGAAGATCAGAGGATCATGCAGAAGTATTTTGAAAGTATTATTATGCGGGAACCGGAATTCCGACATGTCCAGACAGTTTCGGATGCCTGTGAAGCTGTAAAGATCTGCTCTTACTCGGCAATTGATCTTGTGCTTATGGATGTGCAGACATTTCATAATCATGATGGGCTGAGTGCTGGAAAGATCATCAGGGAAAAATATCCATATACAAAGGTATTGGTTGTTACTTCGCTGATCGATCCCAAGGTGCTGGAAAGGGCAAAGAGCGGATGCGCAGACAGTCTCTGGTATAAGGATCACGGTGAAGAGGAAATACGGAGTGTGATCTACAGAACGTTAAATGGGGAGCATGTATTTCCGGATGTGTCACCGAGGGTGGAACTTAACTGGATCACAAGCGGTGATATCAGTCCCAGACAGCTGGAGATGCTGCGTCTGTATATTCACGGGATGTCATATTCCGAGATCGCAAGAAAAATGGACTGCTCTGCTTCAGGAGTGAGATGGAATTTTCAGGAAATGATCGCCAAGGCGGGATACAGCTGTAAAGAGGATCTGATAGCAGCTGCACTGGAAAGTAAACTGATCGTAACCACACTGAAATAGAAGATCCACAGAATGCAGAAACATATTCAGACAGAGGAAATTTGGCGTGAGCTGACGGAGCATTCATAAATACATCATAAGATTTTGAATAATAGAAGAAAGAGGAAACAGACATGAGTGATTTTTTGACAGAAAAAAATAAAAAAACAGGAATACTGGGGAAACTGAAATGGGTTCTTTGTGGCTTTTTTATACTTTTTTCCCTGGGAGCTATTGGCGCATCGGAGAAGTATATTGGTGAAGGTCGCTGGGGAATGGCAGCAACAGAGATCATACTTGGATTGCTGTTTCTGTATCCAACCTTCCGGGAAATTCAAAAAGCATTAAAGAAGAAAAAAGCTGGAGAAATCGCCTGCTGGTTTGAATCCTATGCTCAGAATACCGTCTCATTTGAAAAGCTTGAGCAGGAACTGGGAAAAGGTGCAGTGAAAAAGCTGGAAAAATTTATTGCCGGGGGATATATCCGGAATATCCAGATAGACAGAGAAGGAAATTATATTATGATCACTGCACCGAACAGACGCGTAAATGAGAAGATCTATATTACAGTTACCTGCCCCAGCTGCGGTGCAAAGAATCAGGTAATAAAAGGGCGTCTGAGCACCTGTGAATATTGCGGACAGCGTCTTACTCCATGATAAAAGACACCTTTCGGATCTGTCCTGTTAAAGGTAAGATCCTTGTGCAATATGCTCAATACATAAAAAGGATATTTTATAAACAAAATTATATAAGTTGCATATAACTAACGCATGTAACATAACAGAAGTTGTACAAATATCTGTACATCCATAGATAATTGGGATGAAATCATAGAATAAATTTATAAAAATAGCTAATAAAACTGGATAATATGTTCAAATTATGGTACATTTATTGTAGCAGTCAGAGGAAATATTGCGGCCTTTTTTAGGAACCGGGATTTTCGAAGGGCTGAACAAATAACATAGAACTTATTTATTTGGTTTTATTGTTTCTTTCCTGGGAGTGCAGAGAAGGAGGGAACGGATAAGAGCAGATAATCATAAGGATATAATCTTTATAAGGAAGGTGAGCAATTGGAAAACTATACTAAGTACAAGCTGAAAAGCAGTGATGAGCTTGCATCAGTGCTGAACGGCAGGGACAATCTGTTTGTAATCGCCTGTAACAAGTGTTTCAAGGAATTTGAGACCGTTGACGAACCGGATTGCAAAGAATTCCTGAAATTTGCTGCGGAGCAGGGAAAAACCGTCACAGGCAGTGCGAAATTCGATTTTCTGTGTAACAAGATGCACACAGAAAGAAAATTACAGGATCTGCTTCCGGAAGGTACAGAGAATGTAGTTGTGATCTCCTGTGGTCTTGGTATCCAGACAGTTGCGGATCTGGCAGGCAAGCCGGTGATTGCAGCAAGTAATACCCTTAACTACAGAGGACATCACGGCATGGCACTTACCAAGAAGAGCTGCGATGCATGTGCACAGTGCTATCTGAACATTACCGGAGGCGTCTGTCCTATCGTCGACTGTTCAAAGAGTCTTGTCAATGGACAGTGCGGCGGAGCAAAGAACGGTAAATGTGAAGTAGACCCGAATAAAGACTGTGCATGGGAAAAGATCTACCAGAGACTGGCAAAACAGGGCCGTCTGGAAGAGTTCCTGAACCAGCCGGTACAGGTACGTGATTACTCCAAGGTTAACTTCAAGGTGATCAACGATTACGTGAAGTCTATCAGAGAAGACAGACTGAACGGATACTATGGCGGCGTTCATCCGTCAGAGCATAAGGAATTCAGCGAGCATATCGCACTGAAGAAATTCCCGGATCCGAAGACTGTAGTGATCTCCATGTCCCAGCATCTTGGTGCACCTGCCAACCCGATCGTAGAGGTAGGCGACACTGTAAAAGTCGGACAGAAGATCGGCGAAGCTGCCGGATTTATCAGCGCACCGGTACACTCCAGCGTAAGCGGAACCGTAGTTGCCGTTGAGCCACGTATGCATGGCACAAGAGGCAGTGAAGTCATGGCTGTTGTCATTGAATCGGATGGAAAAAATACTCTGCACGAATCCGTACAGCCACATGGTGACCTTGATAATCTGACTCCGGATGAGATCATTGAGATTGTAAAAGAAGCAGGAATCGTTGGTATGGGTGGTGCAGGCTTCCCGACCTGTGTCAAACTGAAACCAGCCAAACCAGTTGATACCATTCTACTCAATGGATGCGAATGTGAGCCATATTTAACAGCAGACCACAAGGTTCTCCTTGAGTTTGCAGATGACATTATTTTTGGTCTGAAAGCGATCCTGAAGACAACAGGTGCCGAGAAGGGTATCATTGTCATTGAGGATAACAAGCAGGATGCCATCGAATTAATGCAGGAAAAAGTTGCCAATATCGGAAACATGGAAGTATTTGTCGCAAGAACCAAATACCCGCAGGGCGCTGAGAAGACTCTCATTAAGCGCGTTATGGGCAGAAAAGTTCCAAGCGGCGGTCTCCCGGCAGATGTTGGCGTTATCGTAGATAATATCAGTACCGTAAAAGCAATCTCCGATGCAATCCAGAAGGGTATGCCTCTGATCGAGCGTGTTACAACAATAACAGGCGAGAAGATCAAGAATCCTGGCAACTTTATCATCAAGATCGGTACCAGCGTAAAAGAGCTGATCGATTACTGCGGCGGATTTACAGATGACGATGTTCTGGTCAAGATGGGCGGACCTATGATGGGATTCCCTCTGAACACTCTGGATGTACCTATGATGAAGGGCTCCAACGGTATCATCGCCATTGATACAGACGAGACCAAAGAGCAGCCATGTATCAAGTGCGGACGCTGCGTGGATGTATGTCCGATGGAACTTTCTCCTCTGTATTTCGTTAAATATGCGAAAGAAGAGAACTGGCAGGGCATGAAAGACATGAATGTCATGGACTGTGTTGAGTGCAGATGCTGTCAGTATATCTGTTCTTCCAAGATTCCGATCATTAACAGTATCAAAGCCGGAAAAAATGCAGTAAGGGGGATGAAGTGATATGTTGATTACCCAGTTA
>SKEO01002659.1_pt1 | contig 12086 bp, 8 predicted proteins | sample 4826801 | NCBI WGS metagenome assembly SKEO01 (sample SAMN11008807, study PRJNA524170) | human gut metagenome | biome: Human fecal sample; material: Feces; isolation source: fecal sample from pouch patient p3 | host: Homo sapiens | place: Israel: Tel-Aviv | collected 2016-02-25
GGCAGAGTTTACCATCACGACCCGTGCATGGGCCGCAACCGGAAGGCCACCCCTCATCCGCCCTCGGGCGGGGCCTCGGGCACCTTCCCCCACGGGGGAAGGCACTTTACATCAGCCCCTCCGGGTCAAGATACGCGCCGTCCTTCACGCACTCCAAATGAATGTGCGCGTCACCGCTGGTCTCCGCGGGAATGCTGCCGGCGGTGCCCAGCGCGGCGGTGGCTGTCACGCTGTCCCCGGCCTTCACGGCGGGGGCAGCGACGCCGCAGTACCGCCACGTCACACCGTTTGCGTCCTCGACCTCGACCACACCGCCCCACAGCGCGTCCTCGCTCACCGAGACGACCTTGCCCGCCTTGGCGGCGGTCACACTCTCCCCTGCCGGGGCGGCGTAGTCTGCGCCGTTGTGGGTGCGCCAGTCGCCTAAGGTCGCACTGTAGACCAGTTCATTGCCGCTGAACGCTGCCAGCGGCTTCACGTCCCAGATACCGGGCTTGGTGACGGTCTGTGCGGGCGGCGCAGCAGTGGCCTTCGGGGCCTGCGCTGCAGCAGGCGCAGGGGTGGCCGCGGGCTTTTCCGTCGCGGCGGGTGTGGTCGTTGGCTTGGGCACGTCCTGCGCGGGCTTGTCGATGGCGGTGTCGGGCTGTGTCCAGGCGGAATCATTCTGCAGCGCTTCCTTGCGGGTGCGCGTCAGGTCGGCCACGTTGCTGACAACCGTGCGCAGCGCTAGAATGCCCGCCGCGGTGGCTGCAAACACCATGGCCAGACAGAACAGATACAGCCCTTTTTCCCTGAAAAACTGTTTGATGTGGTTCATCTTCCCCCGTCCTTTACTTGTGAAGGTGTTGTGTATGCCGTTAGTGTGGACGTCCCGCGCGGCTTTATACATGGTAAATACAATACGTTTTGTATAATATGACGGTATAATACAAAACGACGATGTTTCTCTGCAAAATTTCCGTTGCATTTCTGCGCAAAACCGTGTATTATATACTATTGGATTATTATAGAGGAGTGTGCCCCGATGTGACAACAAGCAGACAGGATTCCCCGTTGTAGGGGCGGATTCTATATCCGCCCCTACCCGTTTGCCGTCAGGCACAGCTCCACGGGCGCATATGGAATGCGCCCCTACGGGCTTCTATATACAATACAGGTTAAGGAGTAATCATGGCATCATTGCGCGAAGAAATCGAATCCCGGCGCACATTTGCGATCATCTCGCACCCCGACGCCGGTAAAACCACACTCACCGAAAAGCTCCTGCTCTACGGTGGGGCCATCCAGACCGCGGGTTCGGTCAAGGGCAAGCAGAGCGCCAAGCATGCGGTGTCCGACTGGATGGACATTGAAAAGCAGCGTGGTATTTCCGTTACCTCGTCTGTTCTGCAGTTCAACTATCAGGGCAAGTGCATCAACATTCTGGACACGCCCGGCCACCAGGACTTCAGTGAGGATACCTACCGCACCCTGATGGCGGCGGACTCCGCCGTCATGGTCATTGACGCCGCCAAGGGCGTTGAGGCCCAGACCATCAAGCTGTTCAAGGTCTGCACGCTGCGCCACATCCCGATCTTCACCTTCATCAACAAGATGGACCGCGAGGCCCGTGACCCGTTTGAGCTGATGGAGAACATTGAAGAAATCCTCGGCATCAAGACCTACCCGATGAACTGGCCCATCAGCTGCGGCAAGGACTTCAAGGGCGTCTATGACCGCAATGCTAAGCGCGTGCTGGCCTTTGAGAGCGATGGCCGCGCCAACGGCGTCAAGATGGTCGAGGAGGTCGAGGCCGAGCTGGGCGACGCCCGCCTGGACGACCTGATCGGCGCTGCCAACCATGAAAAGCTGGCCGAGGACATCGAGCTGCTGGACGGCGCTGCCGAGGAGTTTGACCTCGACGCCGTGCAGCACGGCGAGCTGTCCCCCGTGTTCTTCGGCTCCGCTTTGACGAACTTCGGCGTAGAGCCGTTCCTGAAGGAGTTCCTGCGCCTGACCCCCACCCCGCTGCCTCGCAAGGACGCGCAGAGCGGTGAGTTGGTCGAGCCGTGCAGCGAGCAGTTCAGCGGCTTCATCTTCAAGATCCAGGCCAACATGAACAAGAACCACCGTGACCGCATTGCGTTCCTGCGCATCTGCTCCGGCAAGTTTGAGCGCGGCATGGAGGCGTTCCACGTGCAGGAGGGCAAGAACATCAAGCTGGCCACCGGCACGAGTCTGATGGCCGATGACCGTGCCATCGTCAGCGAGGCCTACGCGGGCGATATTATCGGCCTGTTCGACCCGGGCATCTTCTCCATCGGCGACACACTCTGCACCGGCAAAAAGCACGTGCAGTTTGCGGGCATCCCGACGTTCGCCCCCGAGCACTTCGCCCGCGTGACCCAGGGCGATACGATGAAGCGCAAGCAGTTCGTCAAGGGCATGGAGCAGATCGCCCAGGAGGGCGCGATCCAGATCTTCCGCGACCTCGGCGCCGGCATGGAGGAGGTCATCGTCGGCGTCGTCGGCGTTTTGCAGCTGGAGGTTTTGGAGTACCGCCTGAAAAACGAGTACAATGTAGACATCCGTATGCAGACCCTGCCATACGAGCATCTGCGCTGGGTGCTGAACGACCCGGAAGAACTGGACATCAAGCATCTGGACGTGACCAGCGACACCCGCGCCATCGAGGATATGAAGGGCAACCCGCTGCTGCTCTTTGGCAGCCCGTGGAGCATCAACTGGGCCGAGCAGCACAATGAAGCGCTCAAGCTCTCCGAGTTCGGCAACCTGACGTTCTAAGGGGAGGTGTTTCCAATGCTGGCGCAGCTGAAAAAGCACCTGACCCCGCACGAGCTGTGGGAGGATGCGAAATTCTTCTTCCTGCTGAATCTGGGGCTGGTCGCCACGGCGGTGGGCATCGCCGTTTTCAAAACGCCCAATCACTTTGCGTTCGGCGGCACGTCGGGTCTCTCCATTGTGCTGGCGACGCTGTTCCCGCGGTGGAACGTCGGCGCGTTCATGTGGTTCATCAACGCGGCGCTCGTCGTGCTGGGGTTCGTCTTTCTGGGCGTCAGGTCCATGGGGTGGACGATCTACTCGTCGTTCGCGCTGTCGTTCTACGTCAGTCTGTGTGAACGGGTCTGCCCCCTTTCCGCGCCGCTGACGAGCGATGCGTTTCTGGAGCTCTGCTTCGCGGTAATCCTGTCCGCCGTCGGTGCGGCCATCGTGTTCAACATCGGCGCGTCCACGGGCGGAACAGATATTGTGGCGATGATCCTGAACAAGTACACAAGCATGCCCGTTGGCCGCGCGCTGATGGTCAGTGACCTTGGTATTGTGCTGGTGGGCGCGTATCTCTACGGGCCTGCCACAGGGCTGTACTGCATCCTGGGCATGATCTTGAAAAGCACCGTCGCGGACAGCGCGATTGAAAGCATCAATCTGCGCAAGGTCTGCACGGTGGTCACCTCCAACCCGCAGCCGGTGCGCGATTTTATTGTGAACGACCTGCACCGTTCCGCCACGATGGAACAGGCCGAGGGTGCCTACACCCACGATGAAAAATGGGTGCTGACCACAGTCCTGACCCGCGGCCAGGCCCAGAAGCTCCGCCTGCACGTCCGCGGTCTGGACGACCACGCCTTTATCACGATTGTGAACAGCAGCGAGATCGTGGGCAAGGGTTTCCGGGCGATTTGAAAAACCAGAGCCTTCCCCCGAGGGGAAGGTGGCCCCGCAGGGCCGGATGAGGGCGGAGTCCCCCACGGCGGCCAGTTAAAGCTGTGCCGCCCTGTAGGGGCCGGACATGTCCGGCCCTCCGCGGAAAGGCAGGCTCGCACCTGCAAGAAGGCCGCGGGCCAGGCATACCCGGCCCCTACGAAGCAGCAACCCCGCTATCGGGCAATTGCGGCAAACCCGGCCCTCATCAGTCCGCTTTGCGGACAGCTTCCCCCTGCGCAGGGGAAGCCTTTGCATCGCACCCGTCCTCTTTTGGGCGGGTGCTTTTTCTGTGCATACAGTTGTAATCACTCCGTAAATATGGTATACTTTCTATAAGTATCACCATGCTGCTTACAAACAAAATTTACGAGGGGAACCTCTTTATGAGATATTCAAAACACCTTACCTACGCGGAACGTATGTTCCTGCGGGCGCGGCTGAACCGGGTGCGGCATATCACGCTCGACCCGGATGGGCCGGGCGTTGTGCGCATCCATCTTGTGCCCTGCCATAAGCCGGACCGCGAGACGCCGTTCACGGCCATTCTGAACGGGCAGGACATCCTGCCGCTCAACGTCAGCTGGGCCATTCTGCTGACCAACTTCATCGAGGCTTTAAAGCCCTACACCGGCAAGGAGATACGCCCGGAGGAGTGGAGCGCCATCAACGCGCAGGCCGTGGCTGCGACCCGCAAAATTTACCGCAAGACCGAGTACGCGCAGATCGAGAGCGACCTGAAAACGCTTGTGGACTGCCTGTGCACGATTGCCCGCGGCGGGGAGCCGCCGCTCTCGATTGAACCGGTCAGTCTGGCCGATTATGCACCGCGGATGGCCGCGCCCCACCGCATGGACCTGATGGTCAGCTCGATGGTCAAGGACGGCGCGTGGCACTGCAACCAGAAATGCCTGCACTGCTACGCCGCCAACCAGCCGCTTTCCGCCGTGCCGGAGTTGGACACCGACCAGTGGCTGGCCGTTATTGAAAAATGCCGCAACGCCGGCATTCCGCAGCTGACCTTTACGGGCGGCGAACCGACGCTGCGCCACGATCTGGTCAAGCTCGTGCAGGCGGCACAATGGTTTGTCACCCGCCTGAACACCAATGGCCGGATGCTGACCAGCATGATGTGCAAGGACCTGCACGCCGCCAGCCTGGACGCGGTGCAGATCACGTTCTACTCCGCCGATGCCGACATCCACAACGCGCTGGTCGGCGTGGACGGCTACACCGACACGTTGAACGGCATCAAAAATGCACTGGCTGCGGACCTGAACGTCAGCCTGAACACACCGCTTTGCAGCCTGAACAGGGACTACCTGTCGGTGGTCAGGTTCGCGCATGAGCTGGGTGTCCGCTACCTGACCTGCAGCGGGCTGATCCCCGCGGGCAATGCCGAGAGCGACGCCAGCCGCGCCGTGCGCCTGACTCCCGCCGAGCTGGAGGATGTACTGCGCCCCGCCATGGAGTACGCCGCCGCAAACGGCATGGAAATCAACTTTACAAGCCCCGGCTGGCTGCCGGAGGAGACGCTGCGCACGCTGGGCTTTACCCAAATCCCCAGCTGCGGTGCCTGTCTGTCCAACATGGCCGTGGCGCCGGACGGCACGGTGCTGCCCTGCCAGAGCTGGCTGACCGGCAAGGGGCTGGGCAATATGCTGCGCACCCCCTGGCCGCGCATCTGGCACAGCGGTGCCTGCCGCGCCATCCGCGGCGAGAGCGCCAAAATGGAGCGCCGCTGCCAGCTGGGGGCGACCCCGATGCAGGAGGGCTGCTGATGAAGATGAACTTTCTGCGCCGGTTGGCGCTTTTGTGCGCGGTGCTGACCTGTGGTATGCTGCTGGCCCTGCCCGCCGCTGCCGCGGAGGCTGATGCCCACTACGCCGAGGACGGCGACATGGACTACATCCGCAGCTATGTTGTGACCGTTGACCCGCGGGAGGACGGCTCCGTAGACATCACCTACGACATCGACTGGCAGGTCATCGACGGCGATAAGACCGATTATTTGAGCTGGGTCAAGATCGGCCTGGCCAATTCCAGCGTGGACGAGCTGACCCCGCTGACCGATACGATCTCTGATTTACAGTACACGAGCGACGGCGGCAGCTACGCCAAGGTCGTGTTCCGTCACCGTTACTACGCGCCCGATGTGGCCGCCGCCAACGGCGGGGAGAGCAGCGTACATTTTGCATTCAGCGTGCACCAGAGCCATTTGTTCACAAAAAACGATGACGGTACGGCAAACTTCGCGTTTACACCCGGCTGGTTCGACGACCTGAGCGTTGAAAATATGCAGGTGCGCTGGCACAATTACGACGGTTTTGTCGCCGATAACACCGGCGTGGACGGCGATTACCTGACCTGGGATTTCGGCGTGATGGGCCACGGCCAGCAGGCCATGGTGCATGTGACGGTGCCTGTCACGAACGCCGCGGCGTTTGACCCCGGCGCAGCCATGACCACCGACGACTACGACAGCGGCGAGGACCTGGACGAGATCATCGGGGTGCTGGCAACGGTGATCGTCATCCTGCTGGCAATTGCCATCATCATCATTGCGATAGCCTCCCAGTCCCCGGAGTGGGGCGGCGGCTTCGGCAGCGGGATCGACCCCGACGATTGGTTCTGGTACACGAACGGCGTTCACACGATCCGCTGCGCTCGCTCCGCACCCCCGCCCAGCGGCTACCACCGCACGGACCCGCCGCCGGAGTTCAGGGCGGGCGGCGGCAAGACCCGCGGCGGCGGTGTGAGCCGCCACCACAGCAACCATTCCGGCTGTGCCAGCAGCTGTGCCTGCGCGTGTGCGTCCAGTTGCGCGTGTGCCTGCGCCTGTGCAGGCGGCGGGCGCGCCGGGTGCAGCGTCAAGGATTTTTACACCGTGAAGCTCCCTAAAAAATCTGTAGGGGACGATGCTTGCATCGGCCCGGAAACCGAGGATAAACGATGAGCCTGGAAGACCAATACGATGCCTGGGTCCGCGGCCTGATGGGCGGCGGCAAGTACGCCGCGACACCGAAGCAGGCTGAGGACGCCAACGACGCCGTGCAGCAGATGCAGGCCCAGCTGGACGCCCTGACCGAGGCCCAGAAGCGCCAGACTGCCGCGGGCAGCGCACTGAACGCCGTGCAGAAGGCAGGGGCCGCCACGGCGGAGAGCGTGCGCAGGATGAGCAGCGAGCTGACGAAGTCGCTCAAGCAGGACGGTCTGCTGGGCGGCACCGTGGCTGCGCCCTCCCCTGCCCCGGCTGCGCCCGCCAAGGCGGATTTTGCCGGAGTGACCGAAAAGATCAAGGCCCAGGTGCTGGGGCAGGATGCCTTTGTCTCGGCGCTGGTCAAGGCGTTCCGCCGCCCGTTTGTGCTGGGCACGGCGGACGACACCGCCCACGCCCGCAGCGTGATGCTGCTCTGCGGCCCCAACGGCACGGGCCGCCACTATGCGCTGCAATGCGTGGTGGACGAGCTGGCCGCCCGCGGTGTGCTGCGCAGCGCCGCCGTGGAGACGCTGGATCTGGCGCTCTACCCCGGCCCCGCGCAGGAGAAGCTGTTTTTGCAGGACCTTTACGCGGCGCTGCAGTCCGACGCCGAGGTGCTGACCTTTGAGCATTACGAGAGCTGCGCCGCCAACTACCTGAACATGCTGGCGACGCTGGCGATGGACGGCACGCTGGCATTGTCGAGCCGGTACGTTTTGCAGCGCGGCATCCTCGTGGATGTCGGCACGGCGCTGGCCCCCGGTGCCATCGGCGAGCTGCAGGCCGGCGGCAAGTATTTTGTGTTCTACTCCAACAAGGGCGAGACCGCGCTGGCCGACCACTTTGGGGCAAAGTTTGTGGACGCCGTTGCGGGCGACATCTGCCGCACCGAGGCGTTCACCCCCGAGGCGCTGGCCGCCGTGGCCGCGCGGGAGCTGAATTATCTGGCCCAGCGCACCCGCAGGCAGTGCGGACTGGCGCTGACCATGGGCGCAGATGTGCGTGACCTGCTGGCGTCGCAGTACGGCAAGACCAGCGGTATGCAGGCTATGCGCGACTACTGCGAGACAGTCTACCGCGCGATTGCCGAGTACGTGCTGGATGCCGACGAGACGCCCACCGACGGCACGCCCGCCGCGCTGACGGCGGAGAACGGCAGGCTGTGCATGGCCGTGAACGGCGGCGACTCCTTTGACCTGCTGGCGCTGCTGCCCCAGCAGTACCGCGGCGATGTGGACGCGGTGGAGGCTGAGCTGGACGGCATCATCGGTCTGGATGAGATCAAGAGCTATGTGCGTGACATCGCCAAAAACGTGCAGGCCCAGCAGCGCCGCAAGGCTCAGGGCCTGAAGGTCGCCGAGGTCAACATGCACATGATCTTTACCGGAAACCCCGGCACCGGCAAGACGACGATTGCCCGCATACTGGCCAAGTACCTGAAGGCCATCGGCGCACTGCGCGGCGGCCAGCTCGTGGAGGTCACCCGCGCCGATCTGGTGGGCCGCTATGTCGGCCACACGGCCCCGCTGACGAACTCGGTCATCCAGAGCGCGCTGGGCGGCGTGCTGTTCATTGACGAGGCCTACGCCCTCTACCGCGGCGGTGAGGACAGCTTCGGCCTTGAGGCGATTGACACGCTGGTCAAGGGAATCGAGGACCACCGCGACGACCTCGTCGTGATTCTGGCGGGTTACACGAAGGAGATGCAGCTGTTTTTGAGCGCGAACTCCGGCCTGGCCAGCCGTTTCCCGAATCAGATCGAGTTCCCGGACTACACGGGCGCGGAGCTGTATAAGATTCTGTGCTCGATTGCAAGATCCAAGGGCTACACGCTGGACGCTGCCTGTGAGCTGCCGCTGGTCACCTACTTTGACCGCAAGCAGGCCGAGGACGCCGCCACGAACGGCAACGGACGCATGGCCCGCAACACGCTGGAAAAGGCCATTCTGAACCAGTCCAAGCGGCTTGTTGCCGACCCGGACGCAAGCCTGGAGCTGCTGGTAGTTGGGGATTTTGAGCTGGAGTAAAGGTTGAGCTGTAGGGGCCGGGCATGCCCGGCCCGCAACTTTGCCGTTGCTGCCCATTTAGCAGTTCCTCTGCGGAGCGTCGAGGACGCCGCCCCCTACGGTGGCAACCCGTGGACTTTCCCGTTGCCGCAAGCGCTCACGGCGGCCAGAGGGCTGGCCGCAAACAACTGGATAAACCAAAAAGAGACCGCCTGTTTCAGACGGTCTCTTTACTTTTTGTCGTTTTATCGTGCCGTATAATCCGAATCAAGGTCAGACAGAATCCGCTCGCTGCTCTCGCGGGTGTCCGTCATGCGGACGGCGTTGCGCAGGGGCAGAACGGAGCGCGGCGTGACGGAGAGCTCGTCCACGCCGAAGGCGAGGAAGGTCTCGGTCAGGGTCAGGTCTGCGCCCAGCTCACCGCAGATGCCGACCCAGATGCCGTTCTTGTGGGCGTTCTCGGTCACAAGGCGGATCAGGCGCAGCACCGCGGGGTGATGCGGGTCGTAGAAGCGGCCCAGGGCGTTGTTCTGACGGTCACAGGCCAGCGTGTACTGGGTCAGATCGTTCGTGCCGATGCTGAAGAAGTCGACCTCCTTTGCCAGACGATCACTGTTGATGGCCGCGGCGGGCGTCTCGATCATAATGCCGATCTGCACATCCTCGCTGTAGGGGATGCCCTCGTTTTTCAGCTCGCGGCGGACCTCCTCGCACATGCGCTTGGCCTCACGGACCTCCCAGACGGAGGTGACCATCGGGAACATAATGCCCAGCTTGCCGAATGCGGACGCGCGGAACAGGGCGCGCAGCTGGGTTTTGAAGATCTCGGGCCGGGTCAGGCAGATGCGCAGCGCGCGCATACCCATGGCGGGATTATCCTCCTTGGGCAGGTCAAAGTAGCCGATCTGCTTGTCCGCGCCGATGTCCAGCGTGCGGATGATGACCTCTTTACCGTCCATGTCAGACAGCACCTGCTTGTAGGCTTCAAACTGCTGATCCTCGGTGGGATAGTCCGTCGTGTTCAGGTAGAGGAACTCGGAGCGGAACAGGCCGATGCCGCCGCCGTCGTTGACCTGCACGGCATGCACATCCTCCGGCGAGCCGATGTTGCAGTAGATGCGGATGGTCTTGCCGTCCTTCGTTACGTTGGCCTGGCCCTTGAGCGTTTCCAGCAGGCGCTGCAGGCGCAGCTGCTCGTCGCGCTTTTTCAGCAGGCGGTCACGGGTATCGTCGTCGGGGTCGATGACCAGCGCACCGGTGCTGCCGTCCGCGATGGCGGCGCGGCCCTCCAACTCGGGCTTGAGCGCGTCGCCCATGCCGACGATAGCGGGAATGCCCAGCGTGCGGGCCAGAATGGCCGTGTGGCTCGAACCGGAGCCGCCCGCCGTGATGAAGCCCAGAACCTTGGACTTGTCCAGCTGGATCGTCTCGGACGGGGCCAGGTCGTCAGCGCAGAGCAGCACCGGCACATCGGACGCAATGCCGCCCTGCACGATGCCGCACAGGATGCCCAGAATGCGCTGGCTGACATCCTTGACGTCGGCAGCGCGGGCCTGCATATAGGCGTCGTCCATCGAGGCAAACATCTCGGCAAACTGCTCTGACGTGTCGGAGACGGCGGCCTCGGCGTTCATTTTCTGGTTGACGATGCGATCCTCAATGGCCTCCTCGTAGTCGAGGTCCTCGGCCATCATCTGGTGGGTCTCAAACAGCATGGCGGCTTCGTCGCCGGCCTCCTTGCGGGCCTGTTCGGCCAGCACGCCCAGCTGCTCGATTGCGCCGGTCTGCGCACCCTTGAAGCGGTGCCACTCGGCGTCGGTATCCTCCACCGTGTAGCGCTTGATCTCCGCCGTGGCACGGCGGTAAAAGTAAAGCGGGCCAACGCCGACACCGGCGGAAACGCCCTTGCCTTGAATCGTGATCATTGGGGAGCCTCCTTCAAATCAAAACCGCGGCTGCCGTCTTGCTGCGGCGGCCGCGGCCGTACATGATGCCGGAATTACAGATGCTCGTTGAAGAACTTCTCCAGAGCGGGGGCGGCGGTGTCCTCGTCGGCACCCTCGATCTTGACGGTGACGGTGTCGCCGCACTTGATGCCCATGCCCATCAGAGCCATGAGACGGGTGGCGTCAACGGACTTGCCGTTCTTGTCAACAATGGGGACGGTGCTCTGGCAGGTCTTGGCCTCCTTGGCCAGCATGCCGGCGGGACGTGCGTGAATGCCAACGGGCTCTTTGATTGTATAGGTGAATTCTTTCATAGCTTTTTCCTCCCATAGATGCGGTGCGGTAGGGCGCAGCGCAAATAATTAAGCTGTTATTATAATAACATACTCTGCCGCCAACGTCAACGGAAAAAGCTCCAAAAACAAGCTGAATCTTTGGTTATTTTGAATAAAAAATTGTGTGGGATGTGTACGATTCGTCCATAAATGGGTTGAATCATCATTTCCGGAGAAATTCCCGCAGTACATCCTCCGGGCGGGGCGTGTGCAGCGGGTAGCGTGCGCGCAGCGGCGCGGCGGCGCCGTCCATGATGTAAGGCGTGCCGACAAGGTCGAGCATCGCCACATCGTTGTAGTTGTCGCCGAAGGCCATGACCTCGTCATGGGCGAAGCCCAGCACGCGGCAGAGCGACTCGACGCCGACACCCTTGTTGGCGGTGGTCGTGTCGATCCAGTACGGGCCTGCCACGGCGCAGTTGGCTTGCTGCCAGCGCGGCACAAAGCGGTCCGCGTACTTTTCCACGCCCTCATGCAGGTAGACCGACACCTTGACGATTTCCTCGGGGATCTCGGACGGGTCGGAGATGACCTTGTAACGGTTGCCGATAAATTGGATGCGGTCCAGCATACCGAGGCCGCGCTCCATCAGATAGGCGCAGTTCTGGCCCGAGAGCATGACCTCCCCCTGGCCGTCGCTGCGGTCCCACAGGTCGTGGGCGATTTCCTCCGCCAGTGCGCGGGGCATCGGGTTTTCGGCAATGCAGTGCTCGTCCTTGAACAGCACGCCGCCGTTTTCGCACAGGAAAACACAGCAGTCGGCCACCGGCGCAAACAGCAGGCGCAGGCTGGTGTACTGCCGCCCGGATGCCGGGCAGAACAGGATGCCGCGGTCATGCAGGGCGCGGATCTGGTCGAAAATTTCGCCCTCCAGCTTTTTGCGGCCATATTGCAGCAGCGTACCGTCAATGTCGCTGCAGATCATTTTGATTGCCATAATACAACTCCTTTGTGGTTACGGGAATATTGTAGCACATTTGGCAGGGTGTTTGCAATTTTGTTTGGGCGCGTTATAATTAGGGCAATACCGCATAATTCTAAGTACCGATACGGCGAGCGAGGTGCGGCAGCTGCTAAGCCAAAAGCGCAGATAATACTTTGTGTATTATCGAGCATT
>SKEO01002660.1_pt1 | contig 12080 bp, 10 predicted proteins | sample 4826801 | NCBI WGS metagenome assembly SKEO01 (sample SAMN11008807, study PRJNA524170) | human gut metagenome | biome: Human fecal sample; material: Feces; isolation source: fecal sample from pouch patient p3 | host: Homo sapiens | place: Israel: Tel-Aviv | collected 2016-02-25
CGAACAGCTCACACTGCCACAGCCGCCAGCCGCCCAGCTTTTTGCAGGCCGCGTCAATGGCCAGCAGCTCGGCGTGGTGGAGGGCGTTTTTCTCGGTCTCGCGGGTGTTGTGGGCGGCGGCGATGATCTCGCCGTTCCGGGCCACCACCGCGCCCACGGGCACCTCGCCCAGCGCGGCGGCCCGTGCGGCCTCCTCCAGCGCCGCGCCCATCAGCTCATAGTCGGTCATCCCATTCCCCTTTCTGCCAGCGCCCGGGCCAGCACCAGCCCATTGTTCAGGATATGCAGCACCACCCCGGGTGCAGGACTGTCGGTCTGCTCTGCGGCCCACCCGAAAATGAGTCCCATGCCCAGCGCGTAGCACTTTTCGGTCAGCGTTCCGTGCAGGGCCGCAAAGAGCACAGCCTGGCAGAGGTTTGCCGAGTGCTCCCCCAGCGGCCGCAGCAGGCGCAGCAGCGCCCCCCGGAACACCAGCTCCTCGGCCAGCGGCAGCACCAGCAGGCTGCGCAGTGTGCCGGGCACGCCCTGCGGCAGCTCTGCCGCCCCGCCGGGGACCAGCACACACCAGACCGCCGCCAGCCCGGCCCAGGCCAGTGCCGCGATGCCTGCCGCCCGCAGGCGGCGGTTCTGTTCTGACATCTTCTCCGTCCCCTCTCCGTTTGGGGCCGCGCTGTTCCGCTGCTTCGGGCGCACAGCGCACCGCCCCGCAATGCCTGATGCCCATTGTATCATGTTCCGGCCCGTTTGTGCAAGAAAACGGAGCGGAATTGCGAAAATACGAAGAAATATTGATTCAAACAATTGACATTTCCCGTCGTCTCTGGTATATTCCTATACGACTTTTTGATTGATTTGGTCGGGTTATCCGTTCTTGGCCCCGTTGGAGGTATTACTATGATCCGCATTCTTACCGATTCCGCATCCGACATCCTGCCCGATGAAGCCGAGCAGCTGGGCGTGACCGTCATCCCCCTGAACGTCACCCTGGAGGACGGCACCGTGCTCCGGGACGGCGTGGACATGACCCCCACCGTGTATTACGGCGTGATGGCCCGCTGCCACAAGCTGCCCACCACCAGCCAGCCCAGCCCCGAGCTGTTCCAGCGTTTCTTCCTTGAGGCGGCTGCCGCCGGGGACGAAGTGGTGGGCATCTTCCTCTCCCATGAGCTGTCCGGCACCTGCCAGTGCGCCCGGCTGGCCGCAGACATGGCCAATGTGGACAATGTCCTCTTTGTGGATTCCGAGAACGTCTGCCTGGGCGAGAGCCTGCTGGTGCGGCTGGCTGTTCAGCTGCGGGATGCCGGAAAGACTGCCGGGCAGATCGCCGCCACCCTTGAGCACGCCAAGGAGCATCTGCATCTGGTGGCTGTCATCGACGACCTGAAGTATCTGCGCAAGGGCGGCCGCCTGCCCGCCGCCGTGGCCGTGGCCGGTGGGATGCTGGGCATCAAGCCCCTCATCACCATCAAGGAGGGCAAGGTCGTTATGGCGGGCAAGGCCCGGGGCCTGCCCGGCGCTTACGTTGCCCTGTTCAAGAAGATCGAGGAGCTGGGCGGCATCAGCACCTGCGCCGACGCGCTGGCCGGTTACACCCTCGCCCCCCGCGAGGTGCAGCCCATCCAGACCTACCTGCAGGAGAATCTGGGCCGGAACGAGGCCCTTGTGCGCCAGATCGGCTGTGTCATCGGCACCCACGCCGGCCCCGGCGCGTTCGGCCTGGCCTTCCTCGATGAAGGCTTCACCTTCTGATCTTACCCAATCAAAAAGAGGAACTGCTTTCCCGGCAGTTCCTCTTTTTTGTTGGTTCATTCGTGTCCGATCTTCGACCAGTCGATCTCTTCGCCATCCACAAAGCCGCTGTCCTTCGCTTCCTCCAGCTGCTTTGACTCCTCTGTGGTCAGCTTGGTGAAATCCGGGTCCCATGCCAGTACCAGCTTTTTGATCAGCTCGTAGGCAAGGTTCTTGTCCGGGTCCGGCAGCATATCGATCATGTGTGCTGCATTCATTGCAATTTCAGACATCCTGCCACCTCCTTATTTATAGATATCGCCACGATTCCCGATATCCAGCACCAATAGAATCTCCAGCGCGTTTTCCTCTCCGTACCGGTAAAGCACGCGCCAGCTTCCGACCCGAAGCCGCATTGTTCCATCCTTCAGTCCCTGCATCACCTTGATATCACCTGCTGGCGGTTTCAGGGTCAGCCCCTCAATGCCTGCAACGATGCGAAGCACAGACCTTTTGTCCAGCTTATTCAGGAACTTCATGGCGTTCTTCGAGTAGCGGATCTTCATAACATCATCCTCAGCGCTCGTTTTTTCTGCGGGTCTCTGGCCCTATTATAGTCCATTCTCCTACAAACGTCAATTGTTTTTTTGCCGAAGATCCGTTCATTACAGCACCGCGTCCGAGACGATCTTGCCCAGCAGGAGCACCAGCACCACAAGCATCATGGGGCGGATGAACTTTGCGCCGTTCTTGAGGGCGAAGTGGGAGCCCAGCAGATTGCCCACAATGCCGCTGATGGCACAGGGGATGCCGATGGAGAACACCACCAGCCCGCTGGAAAGATACGTTACCAGGCTGGCGTAGTTGCTGGCAAGGTTGAGCACCTTGGCGTTGCCGCCCGCCGTGCGCAGATCAAAGCCCATCAGGGTGGTAAAGGCAATGATGGCAAAGGTGCCGGTGCCCGGGCCAAAGATGCCGTCGTACAGGCCGATGCCCAGCCCGATGGCAAGAGCCAGCACCGCCTTTTTGGCGTTCAGGGTGCCGTCGTCCCGGTTCTCGTCGGGCAGGTCCCGCCGCCAGAGGATGAGCACCGCCGCCACCGGCAGGATGATGAGCATCATGGTGCGCAGCACCTGATCGCTGAGCAGGAGCACAATGTGGGAGCCCAGTGCGCTGCCCACAAAGCTGCCCACAGCCGCCAGCAGGCCGACCCGGATGTTCATGGCTCCCTTCTGGAAGAACTGCGCCGTGGCAAAGGTGGTGCCGCAGGCCGCGCTGAATTTATTGGTGCCGTAGGTGTAATGCACCGGCAGGCCCGCAAACAGATAGGCGGGCAGGCTGATCAGGCCGCCGCCGCCCGCCGCCGAGTCCACAAAGCCCGCAAACCCGGTCATCAGCATCAGAAACAGCAGCATTGGCAATGATAATGTAATTTCCATTCGTTCTACTTTCCTACTCTTTCGTTTACTTCAGATACAGCTTTCCCTCGCAGGCCAGGATCTGATCCAGGATCATCCGGGACACCCGGGCACCATAGACCATGGCGGGGTGGTCGTTGTACTCGATGATGTCATGGAACTCCTTGTTCATCAGAACGATCACATACTCGCCGTAGGGGGTGTGGATGATGCCGCCGTCGTTGCGGCAGGCGTTCATGCTGCCGCTCTTGCTGGCCACCCAGATAAGCTCCGGCTCGCCGGTCTCCTCGCAGTCCAGATAGAACTGGGGGAAATCGTGGGTCAGCATGGTGTTGTAGTGCTGCTGGCGGAAGATGCCCAGCATGGCGGCGCTGGCTTCTTTGCTGACCAGCGTGCCCTTTGCCACCTGCGCAAACAGGGCGGCGTAGTCCCGGGGCGTGGTGGTGCCCAGCTTGTCGTAGCGGTCAAAGTGGAGGGGGTTGTGCAGGACGGTGTGCCCAAAGCCCAATTCCCGGATGCAGGCATTGATGGTGTCCAGCCCCAGGTAATCGATGATCATATTGGTGGCGATGTTGTCCGAGCAGATGATCATCATGGTGGCGGTGTCCTTCACCTTGAGCTTTGCCCCCACGCCCAGGGCCCGGAGCATCCCGGAACCGTCCACGAACTGGCTGGCCTCGTAGGTGATCTCCTCTTCCAGGTCAGCCCTGCCCCGGCTGGCCTGCAGATACAGCACCGCCAGAATGAACGCCTTGATGGTGGAGGCCGTCTCGAACTCCTCGTCGGCACCGATCTCCACCGTGCTGCCGCGCAGGTCGTCCACAAAAACGCTCATCCTGCCCTGATAGGAATAGAGCTCTGCGGCAATGCGCTTTTCCAATGTCATATTCTGATCCATCTGGAATCCCTCAACTTTTCTATACTTTCCGTTATACTTTATCCTTACCGTTAAGACATTATTATCGTTGATATCGTTGTTATCGTTGCTAACTTTTCTTTTTCACCAACGTTATCAACGATTGCAACGATGATTTTGATACTAACGGTGATTACAGGTTGTTTTCAAAGAAACGCTGTGCGTTGCGGAAGAAGATGGCTTCCACCTCATCCTCGGTGAAGCCCTCTTTCCGCAGGGCATCGGCCAGCAGGGGCATTTTGGAGCAGTCGCTCAGTTCCAGCTTTCCGCCGATGCCGTCAAAGTCACTGCCCAGACCGATGATCTCAATGCCGCCCACCTGCTTGAAATGAGCCGCGTGTTTGGCCATCAGGGCCGTGGTGCTGCGGCACAGGTCGGGGCTGGGCTGGTCATCCAGAAAGCCCGCGCAGTAGTTCAGGCCCACCAGACCGCCTTTTTCCGCCATGACCCGGATCATCTCATCGGTCAGGTTGCGGCAGTGGGGGGCCAGGGCGCGGCAGTTGGAGTGGCTGGCCGCAAAGGGGCGGGTGCTGTGCTCCGCAATGTCCCAGAAGCCCTTATCGGACAGGTGGCTCACATCGGCAATGATGTGCAGGCGCTCCATCTCGGCCAGGAACTCGAAGCCCTTCTCCTTCAGGCCGGTCTCGGTGTTGGGCATACAGGGCCAGATGGGGCCGTTGCCGGGCACCACGTTGGGGCTGGCCAGCTCGTTTTCGTGGTTCCAGGTCAGGGTCATCATCCGCACGCCCAGCTCGTACATCCGGCGCAGCACGCCCAGACTGCCCTTGCAGCAGCCGGCCTCCTCAATGGTCAGCATTCCGCTGATCTTGCCCGCCTCGGCGTTTTTGCGGATATCCTCGGGGCGGTAGACAGGGGCGATCCTGTCGGAATACCGCTCCATCATCCGCTTGAACACGTCGATTTCTTCCAGCGCCGTCACCAGCGGGTCCGCGCCCGGGGTGGGGTCGGCCAGATTCACAAAGGCGGCAAAGCACTGGAGCATGTAGTCGCCCTTCTCCAGCTTTTCCAGATCGATGTGGCCGTTGTTGCGGGCAAAGGTCTGCCCGTCGCCCCGCATCTCCGCGCGCCGCAGCTCGCTCAGGGTGTCACAATGTAGATCAAAGACTTTCATCGTTCATGTCCTTTCTTAACAGCTTCTATGTCAAGCCTCTCCGGGATGCTGCCCCTTCGCAGCAGCTGGCGGGGTTAACCCCCCAGTCACGCTTCGCGTGCCAGCCCCCCTAATAGTGGGGCCCTTGGCATGGCGGAAAGCCTTTCCTTTTTGCCAAGGCCGCCCCTATTAGGGGCGGTGGCATTGCAAAGCAATGACGGTGGGGTTTTGCCTTCAGAACACACTCCCCACCGCATACAGACTCCTGACCAGATCTTCCCGGTACAGCGGATCGGCGGGGTCAAGGCTGTTGATGACCACGCCGCCGCTGGCGGATGCGCCGGTGGAGTGGATGTAGCGGCCCTCGCCGAGGTAAAGGGCGATATGGCCGGGGAAATAGAGGGCATCGCCCCGCTTTTTGTCTGCAAAGGGGATCTGGTGCATGGGCCAGCCCTCCACGATCCTGGCATCCCGGTAGATGAGCACGCCGCACTGCATATAGGCGCTGCTGACAAGGCCGGAACAATCAATGCCCCGGCCCGATTTGCCGCCCCAGCGGTACTCGGTGCCCAGATACTTTTTCGCCTGCGCGCAGACGGCATCCCGGAACGCTTCCTCGCTGCCGTCGTACCACGCCTGCAGTGCCTGCGGCACCAGCTCCCCGGCGGTAATCTTCCGGGCCTCGGCCAGCGCGTCATCAAAGGCCAGCCCCTCCCGCTGGGAAAACACGGCGGTCATCTCAAACCGCACTGGCTCCAGCGCCACGTCCCGGACATAGCCGGTGCGGCCATCCAGCAGGGCCACCTTGGCCCAGCCGGTGTGGGCCAAGGCTTCCTCGGGCGGTTCGGGCAGGCGGCAGAGCAGGCAGCCACGCTCCAGCTCCAGCATCCGCACCCCCTGCACCTTGGGCAGGCTGAGCACATCGGTGGCACGGCCCACCAGCACCAGCGGCTGGGGCAGGTAGTCCCGCAGCGCATCCTCGCTGACAAATTTCAGCGCATCCCGCCGGACAAAGCCGTGGTAGCCGTAAAAGGTGACCACCTCGGCCACCTCCGGGGAGAGGGGCACTCCCTCGGCGGTCACGCCGCCGGGGGCGGTGCGCACCTGACAGGCCTGACCGTACAGGCCCTCGTCCCCGATGGTGGAAACAAGGCCCGCCTCGCTCTGTTTCGTGGTCTGGGGCAGGTCGTAAATGGTCACGACAGGCCGGGCAAATAGGGCGTATTGCATCATTCGGTTCCCTCCAACAAATTCAGCAGCTCCTCCGGCTTCATGCGCAGGATGGCACCATCCGCGCTGCCGGTGACGGTCTCGGCCAGATCCTGCTTGGCCTGCTGCAGCTCCACGATCTTTTCCTCAATGGTGTCCTGGGCGATGAGCTTGTACACCTGCACCGGGTTCTGCTGGCCGATGCGGTAGGCACGGTCGGTGGCCTGATTCTGAGCCGCCACGTTCCACCACGGGTCGTAGTGGATGACGATATCGGCGGCGGTCAGGTTCAGGCCGGTGCCGCCTGCCCGCAGGGAGATCAGGAACACGCTGGCCTCGCCGCCGTTGAAGCGGCGCACCAGCTCGGCACGCACCGGCTTGGGGGTGGAGCCCTGCAGGGTGAAGTGGCTCACACCCTCCGCGTCCAGCCGCTTGGCCAGCAGTTCCAGCATGGAGGTGAACTGGCTGAACAGCAGGATGCGGTGCCCACTCTCCACGGCACTGGTGACCAGCTCGATGCAGGCATCCAGCTTGGCGCTGCCGCCTGTCCAGTTGTCGGCAATGAGCCGGGGGTCGCAGCAGATCTCCCGCAGCCGCATGAGGACGGCGAACACCGCCATCTTGTCCTCGGGCTTGGCGGCCCGCAGCTTCTCCCGGGCATCCACCACGGCGGCAAGGTAGAGCTTGCGCTGTTCCTCCTCCAGCTCGATGCGGTAGACGTTCTCTGTTTTGGGGGGCAGCTCCTTCAGCACCTCGGACTTCATCCGGCGCAGGATGAACGGCCCGGTGAGCTGGTTCAGCCGCCGCACCGCCGCCGGGTCGTTTTCTTGCGTGATGGGCTTTTCAAACCGGCTGCAGAAGCTCTTGTAGGGCGGCAGGTAGCCCGGCATCAGGAAGGAGAAGATGCTCCACAGCTCACCCAGGCGGTTCTCCACGGGGGTGCCGGTCAGCGCAAAGCGGACACGGCTGTTCACCCCGCACACCGCCTTGTATTTCTGGGTGGTATGGTTCTTGATGGCCTGGGCCTCGTCCAGGATGCAGGCGTAGAATTTCTGGTTCTCGTACAGGGTCTCGTCGCGGCGGAGCAGGTCGTAGCTGGTCACCACCACGTCGGCCCCGTCCCACTGCTCGGCCAGCTGGGCCCGGTGGGCGGCATCCCCGTCCACCACAACACAGTTCAGCTCCGGCGTGAACTTCCGGCATTCCTCGGCCCAGTTCAGCACCAGCGAGGCCGGGCAGACGATGAGGCTGGGCAGGGGGTTCCCGCCCTGCTCCCGGATGGCCAGCAGATAGCTGAGCACCTGCACCGTCTTGCCCAGACCCATATCATCCGCAAGGATGCCGCCCATGCCGTAGCCATCCAGCGTGCGGAGCCAGCGGTAGCCGTCCCGCTGGTATTTTCGCAAAACTTTTTGTAGAGATACAGGCGGTGTATACTCGCTGTCCTTCACCGCATGGAAGCTCCGGCTGAGCTGGCGGAAGGCATCGTCCCGGTTGAAGCGGATGCCGTTCTGCCCCGAGAGCGCCCAGTCCAGACTGGGGGCCCGGTACAGGGGCAGCCGGGCGTGGGCCTGACCCAGTTTGGCCCCGGAAAGCTCCAGTGTCTCGTTCAGCTCGTCCAGCACCTCCATGGAATCGTCCAGCCGGAGCAGACGGCCATCGCGCAGGCGGTGGTAGCGCTTTTTCTGGTGGAGCGATCGCAGCAGGGCTTTCAGCTCTCCCACCGGGAACTCCCCCGTGTCCACCTCCAGGTCGAGCACGCTGCCGTGCACCGACACCCCCACCGAGATCTTCGGCGGTGCGGCCTGCATACTGCGGAAGGCATCGGTCAGGTAGACCTCGCCCTCAGCCAGCAGGGCCGGGATCCCCTCATCGAGGAAGCGGTAGACCGCATCCTCCTCATAGGCATCGTAGTGGGCGGCAAGGCCGTTGCCCATGGTGTCCGGCCCCGGCTCCAGATACCGCCCCAGCAGCCGCCCGGCCCGCTGTTCGGCGCGGGCATCCCGCAGCAGACCGGCAGGCCCCGGTTCCTCCGGCGTGACGCGGTCCTCGCCGTACAGAAATTCAAGGTGTGCCCGCACCGTTTCCCGCGTGGGCGCATCGAGATAAAACTGCACCACCGGCTCCAACGGGATCTGATTCAGCAGCAGGCGTTCGGGGTCCTCAATGGTCACCCTGCTGCCCAGCTCTGGCAGGACATAGCTGCAAAAGGCGGTGGCATCCCCGGTGGTAAAGAACAGGCTCTTGCCGCACAGCGCCTCAAGGGCGGGCCGCATCCGGGCGCTTTCGGCCCGGTCCAGCTGCCAGATCGTATCCTCACTGTATAAATAGTCGTTGTCTAAACCCGTTTTCCACCCCAACGCAGGGGTCACGGACACCTCCACGCCGCCCCGGCGCTTTTCCACCCGCATGGTCAGGGCCGGGATGCCGGTCTTGAGGGTGTAGCCGCCCAGATTGCCGGTGGGGGCATAGAGAGCCACCAGTCCATCAAAGATCTCGCCGTTCAGCGGGATGCCCCCGGCAGGCCCGCTGCGGGGCGCATTGCCGTAGCTGCGCAGGGCCGCCTCGGCTCCTTCCTTTGCGCTGAGCTGCCGCCGCAGCAGGCGGAGGAGCTGCTGTGCCTCCGGAGCAAAGGCCTCCCAGCTGTGCTGGAATTCCAGCGCCTTGCCGTAACTGATGAAGCCGTGCTTCTCCACGGCCCGCAGCAGGTCCGGGATGCTCTTTACCACATACTGCCGCCCGCCGTCTGCCGAGATGCGCAGCCGCAGCCAGGGCAGCTCCCCGGGCAGCAGGGTCAGCTCCGGCTCCAGCTCTGCGGCATGGGGGCGCAGCTCCGCGTGGCCGGTCACGCCGTCCACCTCGGCCAGTGCTCCCTCCTGATAGGCCCGGAGCAGCCGCCGTGCCTCGTAGTCGGATTCCGGTTCCTCGCCCCGCCATTTCTTGCCGAACAGCATCTCCAGGCTGGAGGCATAGCTGTCCCTGCGGGGCGGCTCCTCAGGCTGGGGCGTTTGCAGGTTGGCCGTGCCCCGCACCACGCCCGGGATGCTCTCCGGGCTCTCAGAGGGCCTTTGCGGCGCTCTGCCGGAAAGGCCCTGACTCTCGCTGTCCCGCATCAGCAGCGCGCCGATGTGCTTGCAGCAGGGTCCCTCGCCGTTTTCGTTGTAGGGGCAGGAGCAGCTGGCGCTGACAAAGCTGCCGTTTTCCCGCAGCCAGACCTGGGTCTGGTACAGGCTCCGCCCGCCGCCGCGCACGTCGGCGCTCAGGTGGCGCACGCCGTTCCCGGCCACTTCGCAGTTCAGATCCTGTATCCGGTCCGTGTAGGCCTTGGCCCGCGCAAATATCGTGCCGCCCAGCAGGTAGCGGATCTCTTCCATGTCCATCCGGGGTCTCCCTCCCTCTGCAATGCTCTATTGGTTAAGCATACCGCACCGGCGGGCGGGATGCAAGGGGTGCCGGGAAAAAAATTCCGGAAAGCACAGAAGCGCCTCATCCGGGAGAGGATGAAGCGCTTCTGTACTTTGGGATTTTTGGAACACTCAGCCCGCATTGCGGTTTACGGGCCAAGTGGGGGTTGGTTTAGGGCTGCTCAGGCATTCTGCTTGAGCTCCTGTGCTTTCTGCCATGCTTTCAGCACATCGATCTTGCTTACGGTGTTGTCGGGATAGAATTTCATCTCTTCCGGAGCCGTTCCCTCATCGTTCAGATCGGGAACAAGGTCATTTTCCATGGCCCAGCGGGCGGCGTGCTGCAGATCCATATCCCGCTCTTCCTGCCCAACATCGGGGTAGAGCAGTTCGGATTCGGGCATGGGCTTGCCTGCATCCTCCCACAGCATCATGGCAAGAGCGCTGCGGTTGCTGGGGAAGTAGGGCAGAGCCATCAGCTTGCCTGCAAATTCAGCGCCCAGAGAATAGGCCTGATAGCCCAGCACTGCACCGCCGACAACAACAGTAGTGCCGATCACGATGGGGCCAACGATATCGGGCTCGTCATCTTCAATGGATGCATCCTGTGTCATGGCTTTCAGGGTCACGCCCTTTGCAGGCATCACAAAGGCAAAGCTTTCCTTATCCTGATAAGCGTTCGGATCATCCAGGCCGGTGATATCCCAGTGGCCAAATTTCAGACCGCTATCTGCAAAAGCATCCTTATCAAATGCAACACTCACCGTTGCACCCTCGGGGACATTAAAGGAACCGTCCTCGTTGGCGTTCTTTTTAACGATCTCGGTGATATCCTCGGGGTCAGCACCATTCTTGCCGGGCACTGTTACGCTGGTGATAACGCCGTCCTTCAAGGTCAGCGGGTGGCAGACCGGAGCTTTGGGGGCGGGCTCCCAACGGGCATAGAAGGTGATGTCCTCCGTCATGTCCTTCGTAGTTATTTCGTCCACATTAAAGGGATGGTTATTTGCGGTGTACCAGCCGGTGAAGTTGTAACCCGGACGGGTGGGATCAGGGATGGCAGCCAGATCGTCTGCATTGATTTTTTCGGTCTTATAAGCCGACACCACAGCGTGGTCGGTCGGGTTGCCGCCCTTGTCGGTCAGGGTGCCGCCATTGGCATCAAAGGTCTCCTTGCAGAGGTAAAGAAAATTGCGCTTTTTCAGTTTATCATTGTCATCAATGTTAGAATTGGCATCATTGTCTGCAAGCAGAGCATCTGCGGCGGCCTTGTAGTTTTTGTAGTAGATGGCACCATTGGGGTTCCCAGCCGGACAATCTTCCAGACTGTCTTGGAAAGAAGTCAATCCAGCAGGGAGCATAATGGATTCCAGATGGGAGCAACCGTTAAAGGTATTAGATTCAATGGTTGTTACTTTTTCCGGGATGGTGATCGTGCTCAGATTGGAGCAGTTTACAAAAGCAGATGCTCCGATGGAAGTGACGCTTTGTGGAATGGTGACGGCCTCCAGAGAAGTACTGTTTATAAAGGCGCCCTCGCCAATGGTTTGAATGCCGTCATACAGCGAAAGCGATGTGAGATTTGTGCAGCCTGCAAAGGCAGCATATCCCATCGACTTTATAGGACCCTTGATGGTAAGAGTATTCAGGTCGGTGAGATAAAAGGCCTGCCGGCCGATGGAAGTGACGCTTTGTGGAATGGTGACGTTCGTCAGATAGGAGCATCCTTGAAAGGCATAATCGCCGATCGTCGTAATATTTTTACCTAACGAAAGCGTTGTAAGATGACTGCACCCATCAAAGGCGCTCGCCCCTATCGATGTGGCAGCGTCTTTGATGATAAGAGAGTCCAAGCTGAAGCAAGATTCAAAGGCAGACTGACCGATGGAAGTAACGCTTTCTGGAATTGTGACGGAGTGAATGTTGTGATGATGAATGTCGTACAGTGGGGAGCCGTTTTCTTCGGTGGCAAATGAATAATCTCCCAAACCGGTTACAGAGTGGTGGTCCAACTCTGAGGGTATGTTGATGTCGTAGGGGCCATGGTTTGTAAAATCAACATTGCCTTCTGAATCAACAGGGCCAAGAAATTTTGTGATGGTTGCAGTACCGTCTTCTGTATTTATCGTATATTCATACTTGTAATCGCCAACGCTGATTTCTTGTTCAGTTGACGATGCCGTGTCTGCTGCAAATGCTGTGACTGCCGACAGGGGCAGCATGGTGATCATCATGCAGACCGCAACCAATAAGCTGATCAAACGCTTAGGTCTCATAATTTTTTACTCCTTTTC
>SKEO01002685.1_pt1 | contig 11992 bp, 12 predicted proteins | sample 4826801 | NCBI WGS metagenome assembly SKEO01 (sample SAMN11008807, study PRJNA524170) | human gut metagenome | biome: Human fecal sample; material: Feces; isolation source: fecal sample from pouch patient p3 | host: Homo sapiens | place: Israel: Tel-Aviv | collected 2016-02-25
TTGATGATGGCAATCCATGCAGATGCACAGAAAGAACTGAACGAGCTACCAACTCCGGCGCAGCTTAAAGAACGCTACCCGGACACTTCCCGATGGGATGCCCGCCTGCAAGCGGCGTTGCATAAACACCGCCCTGTGCTGAAACGAGTGCTTGTTGCAGCCATGACGCTGGTAATTTTAACTCTCGGCGCACTTGCAGTAAGCGCAGACTTCCGCAAGGCAGTCTACACGATGATTCAGAAGTTCCTGCCCATTGAGATGCAGCTGACGTATCAAGTGGACGGCGAACCGTTGGAACGATTACCGGATGGATACAGCGATCATTATGTGCCGGACGGCTTTGAAATGGACGATGCGCAGAAATTTGAACGAGCAGAAAACTTTTTACATGTTTACTCGTCAAAAGAAACAGAGGAAAGCTACACTGTCCGTTGTTCAATTATCCAGCCGGGGCAGCAGTCCCTATTTGATAATGAGCATACAGTGTACGAAACCGTAAAGGTCGGAGAAGCAGATGCAACTTTGGGAACGAGTGCAAGCGAAAACGGAGACACCGTTTATATTTTAAGCTGGGAGCAAGGAGGCGTTTCAAACACGATTATGGGAAACATTTCACGAGATGAGATTATGAAAATTGCTGAAAACGTATTTTAATATGAAACTCCATGCTATTTGTTAGAATCAACAAATAACATGGAGATTCTTTGTATAAGCGTACAAACATAACGAAAAGCAGAGATTTTTTCAAAAAAGCTGTCACAAACATAAGGCGAGCTACGTTGACTAAGCAAAAGCTCCTATTAGGAGCAAAAGATTGGAGGTGTATTGTCTATTTATGATGAGAAAAAAAGAAAAAGTAATCACAATGACTGTGATCTTGATTTTGGTGGTCATACTGATTTGTATAAAAGTCACTCACTTTGTGATAATAGAACGTCCATTGAAACAATGCAGGATAGTATCAGCATACCATCTTACAGTAGACACTAATGGTGCTCAAATTGACCAGTCTTGGCTATTTGAAAAGGATGACCTGACATATATAGATATTGCCAAAACTTTTGAGCAGACATATTTTGTCACTGATTATGCTGGTGGTTCTGGTGATAGCGGTGCACTCAATGAACTCACGATAGCTTTTGGTGAAACAATGGACGGAATGCCAGATATTCGCATAACGGTTTCTGAAAATGGCTACATTCAAATCAATGGTAAAAGAGCATATCCGCTTTCTCTTAAATATGCAGGCAAGAGGCTTTACGTACATCTTTTGGGGTGCTTACAGGATGGAGCCGATCTGCAGCAATAAGAATGACTAAGCAGAAGTTCCTGTGGAAGGTAAATGCATAAAAGTTTGCATGGAGGTGATTCCGATGCAGGATAAAAGTGAATCCTTAAAAACAAAGTCAGCCAAACAATTTTAACACTAAGTCCGGAAAATCTTATAAGCTGGAGTATTCTGCAACATTTAGTTATACTGATGGGCAGAGTGAGACCATTACAGGAAGCACCAGTAGATAAATCAAAAATCTAAAGGAATTAATATGAAAGTTGAAAAAATATCTCGCAGACTTTTTTGGAAGTCAAGCAGCATCATGGCATTGTCTGCATTAAGCTTTAATTCTGGAATGACTGTTTTTGCGGACGATTCAGGTGATAGAGAAAATTTCCGTACGGAAGAATACCATAAATACGATTTTGATACTGGAGAAGAATCAATTGAAAAAATTGTATTTGAAACTAATTCCTTGACGGATGAGGAAACAAGTGCAGGCTATTTTCCTAATGGAAAAATTCCGAATTTTGATATATTGGATCCTAGTGCGATTGTCGGAAATAACGATATTGTAGTTGTTGATAATCCGGCATCATCACCATATTGCAGCACTGTCTGTTTGCAAATAACAACTAGTAGTGGCGGCACCAATTATGGCTCCGGATTTATGATTGGGCCAAATGCGCTTGCAACGGCGGCGCATAATCTTTACAGTATAAAGGATAAAGCATATGTTAAGTCGGTAAACGTAGCGCCTGCACGTTCTGGCAGCAGTAAACCCTATGGAAGCGAAAATGTTTCGGCAAGTTCGATGACTGTTAGTAGTTCTTATCTTGCCGGAAAATCTTCGGAGGATTGGGCTATTATTACACTCAAAAATAATCTTGGATCAAAAACCGGATGGTTGGGGTTGCATTGGCAATCCAATAACTATTCGTCATCACAATTGGTGTATGCTTACGGCTATCCGAGTCAGATAAACGGAGTAGATGCTAAATATAAAATGTGTAAATCCTCCGGCCATATAAAAAGTCAAACGTCTAAATATCTCAAAGGCGATTGGGATCTGACAGGTGGATTTAGTGGCGGCCCACTTGTGGAATACATTTCCGGATCTGGATATGTGGCTATTGGAATTCATAAAGATGGAAGCACAGTGGACGGCTCACAATATCCAACTTCTTATACAGGTGCTTTGCGAATAACGCAGTCGTTATATACGCTATTTCTTTCTTATAGAGGCGAATAAAATGACAAAGAAAGTGGTTTTCAGCATTTGCACTGCAATGATAGTAGTTTTTTCCTTTGGTTTTTTCAAAGTGAATTTTTTAGATAGAAAAGAATCGAAGCTCACAGTCACAAATGTGGATTTGCAAGAGAACTGTATCTATGCAATAGCAAAAAACCAGTTGTATGATGCCGATGATGAATACATAATTCATGGAGCATCAGATTATTTGAAAGGGCAAGTTCAACTATCGCAAATTAAAGAAGGCGAAACAATTATCGTGATTTCAAATGGAAAAGTTTTACAATCAGATCCATACCAATTTGATACGATATATAGCATTCGGCCACAATGATTGCGCTTCCGAAAAATACACAAATGATAGTTATGTAAGGCGGCAAATGCCGCCTTGAAATCAGATGGGTTCGGTATCTTCCTCGCCGGGTTCTTCCGGTTCATCCTCCACAGGAATCTCAAAATCGCCCTTGTCCTCGGTGTAGTTTGCATCGGGGTCAAGGGCTTCTTTTTCGGCCTGCTTTTTCTGCTTCTGCTTTGTGAAAGCGTAGAAGCCGCCGCCTGCCGCCAGCGCAATCAGCACGATCACACCCAGAAAGCCGGATGCGATACTTGTGACCTTGTTTTCCTTGGGCTGTTCCTCGCCGGATGCTGCCGCTTCTTCGGCGGCTTTTTTCGCTTCTTCCTCGGCTTTCAGCTTATCCTGTTCCGCCTGCGCCGCTGCTTCTTTTTCAGCGGTGTAGGCATCGGCGGCATCCTCTTCCATCAGTGTCAAAAGGTCCGCTTCGTCCACCAGATTCATAAAGTGGACGGTCTGCTGCCCTTTGGCGTTGCGGTCTATCACCAGATAGAAAGTCGCACCCGACTTCGACACCAGCGTGATAAACTGCTGACCGCTGCCATCAGAATAGTTGGTGTGGTAGTCGTCCACCAGCGTCAGGTTGCCCTCCGGGGTCAGGGCACCGGTTTCCTCATCGGTCACGGTGACTACATCTTCTTCATCGGTGGTAGAAGTCAGGACAGGCTGCTCCACTTCCTCCACAGGCTCACCGCCATAGGCAAAAGCAGGAGCAGCCATGCCAGCGCACAGTGCCACCGACAGCACCAGCGCACAAACCTTATTCATCATCTTCATTATCAGAATCCTCCTTGTTGAATGTTGCACCAACTGCGGACAGCGCAGCCGGGTTCGGGGTAGTGTTTGCAGACTGCCGCAGCAGCGCAGCCAGCTGTTCCGGCGTGACCTTTGCCGTCCGAACCATCTCGTTCACTTCGGCGGCTTCCGCTTCCTGAATCCGCCGCTCAAGACTTTCGATGCGGTTGTTGATCTTGATGCGCCGTTCCTTCTCTTTTTCCAGAGAAGCGCGCAGCTTATCGAGTTTTTCGCTCATTTCTTCCTCCAATCATTTTGAGAGTCGCCCAAAACCGGACAGATATTTCTGCCAGTAGGACGAATGAATATCGGCATACTTTATGGGGTCTCCAGCGCTGACCATCATGCCGTTGCCAAGGTAGATGCCCACATGACTTTTTCCGGGGGTATCATACGTTCCCTCGAAGAAAACAAGATCACCGGGCTTTGCTTCGGCTTCGGAAATGTGCTGGCTTTTCTGCCAAAGACCGTTGGCTGTGGTGCGCCCTACATCATAGCCGTTCTGGTTGTACACCCAACAGACATAACCTGAACAGTCGAAGCCGGTTTCCGGGGTGGAGCCGCCCCACACATAGGGTGTGCCCACATACTTTTGGACTTCCTTGTAGATGGCGGCAAATTCCTCGTCCGTCAGGGCTTCTGCCGGAACCTGATAGTCGATGCCCGGTGTGCCGGAGCCATCGGAGCCACCGGGCGGCAGACCGCCGTTAAACAGGTAAGGTCTGCCACCCAAGGTATCTTGAAAAATTTCGTACCGTTTCCATTGGTCGTTGTTCAGTTCCTCCCGGATAACGACCTCCAGCCCTTTATTCACCAGCTTTGTGTGAAAAATTCGATACTCATAGGGGACTTGCACGGTGTAGGGGATGCCAGTAAAAATGTCGATCATCACTACCGTGCGGTACCGGGTCTGGACTTCCACCCATGTGGTCAGCTTGTATTGCTTGGCAAACGTCTCCTTGAGTTTTGCCTGCACCTCGCTGCGGGTGTAGTCGTCATAGAGCGTGGTCAGGAACGAAGTCAACTGCCACGGGTCGTGCTCAATAGCATCCAGATGGTATCGGTATTCGTCATAGCCGGGGTGGTCGGTGGGGGTACGCTTGATCTTTTTATCCAGTTCCTTTTCCAGCTTCTTGTAGTCGGTTTCGGCTCCCCGGATGTCCCGGTCCTCTGCGGTGTAAATGGTCTGCCCGGATACCTGCGTGGTGCCGGAAAACAGAATGGAACAGGACGAAAACGCTGACATGACCAGCATCAGGAGCAAAAGAAAAACGCCCACGATCAAAAGAACGTGCGCGTTGCTCTTTGCAAAATTGGCAATGCCGTTGACTGCGGTGCTGACCACCGATCTTCCTTTGTCGATGACCTGCTCCATGCCGGACTTCGCAGCAGTGGTGTCATTGGATACCGCCTTGCCGCCTGCGGTCTGCGCCGCTGTGCCCGAATGGGCGGCGGCATAGTAGCTCTGCCGGATGTCCTGTTTCTGCCGCCATCGGGAGAGCCAGTTGGAGCCGCCCTCGCCGGTGCAGGATGCGCCTGCATCTTGTGCCGCAGTCGGCTTCTGCGGGGAAGATTTTGCGGTTTTGGCACCCTTCTTGCCCTGCATCTTGGCTTTCTTTTTCAGCTTTCTGGCGTATCGGCTCTTGGAAATATCGTGGGTAGTCTCGGCGGCTTTTTCGCCCTCGCTTAAAGCCTGCATGCCCACATTATCGTCCTCGTACTGGTCAACCTCCCGATGCACCGCAGACCGGGCGGCAGCAGCGGCATACATAGCACGTTTCTGCTGCTTTGTCATGCGGGATGCTTCATCCGGGGTAATCTCGGCCTTACCGAAACGCAAGTGCTGTGCCTTTTCTGCTGCCTTGTCTGCATCCTGTTTCAGTTTCTGCTTTTGGGGCACCGACTGCTCCACTTTGGACTTTTTCGGAGGGGAGCGTGTAGCCGTGCGCTCCTTTTCCTCCTCGAATTTCAGCTTTGGCTGTTTCTTACTCATGCTTTTGCGCCTCCGCAACTTCGGAAAGGCGGGTCGTAAGGATGCGGTAGAGTTCAAGGTCTTTCGGGAAGTGATCGACGAACGGCAAAATGACGTTGCCGAAGAACAGCAGCCCTTCGCCCTCGCCGGAATGGGTCACATAGGAAAGCTGGTGGGGCGAAATGTTCAGCTGCTTTGCCAAGATCTGTCGGTCTCCGTTGGCCTGATTGAGCATATAAACGAAGTCCGAATTCTCAAAAATATTTGATACTTCGGGGCTTGCCAACAGGTCTTTGACGTTCTGCGTTAGGGCTGTCGGGATGCCGCCCCACTTACGGAAACGCTTCCAAATCTCCACAGAATAAGCGGCAGTCTGCTCTTCCTTCAAGAGCAAATGGAACTCGTCTGCATAGTACCGGGTGGATTTTCCGGCACTGCGGTTGGCGGTCACACGCCCCCACACGGCATCCTGCACGATAAGCATACCGAGTTTCTTCAACTGCTTGCCAAGCTGCTTGATGTCAAAACAGACAATGCGGTTATTGATATCCACGTTGGTGTGGTGGTTAAAAATGTTCAAACTGCCCTTGACGTAGATTTCCAGCGCAGCCGCCACATGGCGGGCTTCCGGTTCATCTTGCGTCAGCAGGGCGTTGTACAGATCTTCCAACAGCGGCATATTTTCTGGGGTGGGATTCTCGAAATACTTGCGATAGATCACATGGACGCAGCGGTCAATGACCGTCTTTTCCACTGGCTGCAAGCCCTCCTTGCCGCCCACCACCAGTTCGCACAGGGACAGTACAAAGTCGGCTTTCAAAGCCAGCGGGTTATCCTCTTCCGAATAGTTGCTGTTGATGTCCATCGGGTTGATATACTGGGTACTGGCAGGGCTGATGTGGATGACCTGCCCATGCAGACGCTCCACCAGCGGAGCGTAATCGGCTGGGTCAGCGGTGTTACCACCGCTTTCCCGCCTAAGAACCGTACGTGACAGTTTCCCGTCATACGGCTCAAGCATTTCATCACTTTTTCAAGCGGTTCTCAGCATAAATACGCTGGCAGGAGCAGTGAACGTAGCGCATATTACGAACATCTTCCGTGCCAGTCTTTGCCTTTGGTGCAAGGTAGAAGATTTCTCTTTCTTCCGTTACGTCCATCGGCATTCCGCAGTGGTAGCACAGCCCGTTCTGGTTTTTCCAAATCATCTTGAATTTTCCAGTCAGCCGGTGCATTCCTTTATCGAATTTCCTTTTTTGGAAATACGCCTCATCGAGGAACGGATTTGCAGTAGCTTTTATCTTGGTATGTCGCACAATGGCTGTGCTGTCCACCCGTATCAGCTCCTTGTTTTCCGTAGAGAACACCCAGTTCCGATTACCGACACGATGCCAGTATTTCGTGGAAATCCACCACTTGTTCTTCTTTGGGTGCCGTCTTTTAGCCCATCGCCACAGCAGTTCGTACAGGACGTAGTCCAGATGCGCGAACGCATCACTTGCGCATACGGACTGGTGGTAATTAGTCCAACCTCGAATTTGTTCGTTCAACTTCATAATCAGAACATCTTGCTGCCACGCTTTTCCTCTGCGGAGAATCGTGTCAGAGATATTGGAAACGATAGCCTTGACCGCCTTTTGGGAAGGCTTGATAATCAGCTTCTCGTTATACTTTCTGAAGTTCCAGCCGAGGAAGTCGAAACCATCGTCAATGTTGGTGACAACGGTCTTTTCATCAGAAAGTTCCAATCCGCGTTCAGCGAGAAACTCTCGAATCAGCTCCTTTGTTTCAAGAGCCAGTTCAGGTGTTGCCGCTGTGACCACAAAATCGTCTGCATAGCGGACGAAGTTTACTTTGTGGGCATTCTTAAATCTTGAATCGACCTTACCGAGCGCGTTCGTGTGAAAGCGTTCGACCAGCTTCTTCTCGATACCATCCAGCGTCATGTTCGCCAGAATGGGGGAGATAATACCACCTTGCGGAGTTCCTTCCTCGGTAGGAAAGAGTTCGCGCTGATAGATAAATCCCGCCTTTAAGAACTGCTTCAAAATGTTCTTGTCCATGGGGATGTTCGCCAGAAGCCAATCATGGCTGATATGGTCGAAGCATCCTTTGATGTCACCCTCCAAAACCCACTTCGGAGAAATGTGCTTGCGCGACAGTGCATTGAACAGATATTCGCAGGCATCCTGTGCGCATCTTCCTTTTCGGAAACCAAAGGATTTCCCATCTGCTGTTGTTTCCGCCACCGGCTCCAGTGCCAGAGCATAGAGAGCCTGCATTGCGCGGTCATACATTGTAGGAATGCCCAATGGACGCTTTTTCTTCTTGTCCTTCTTTTCGATATACACTCTACGGAGAGGACGCGCACGATACCCTTTATCTGTCAGCGATAGAACCGCTGCCATTTTCTTCGCCGGAGTGTTCCAGAGAACACCATCCACACCGGGAGTTCTGCGCCCATCGTTGGTAACGACACGCTTAACAGCCAGTGCTTTGGCGTAAAAGGAATGTGTCAGAAGATACTGAAGTCGTTTTACTGCGTTGTAGTCTTTTTGCTGAGTTGCCTTGACAATCCTGATTTGTAGCCTGTTGACTTCCCGCTCTGCCTTATGCCAGTCAATGTTTTTCCATTGGGCACTCAACATAGCTTCGTCCGACAGCTTCTCAGAAGTTTTACCTTCCGTCGTTGAATACTTATCGTTCACAGGGATACCTCCAATCTTGCCATGAAATACCCGGAATAAGTCAGCACCCTTTCAGGTCAGGGCAAATTTTGAACCCCTATGCTCACCGTTACAGTGAACCGTTCGCTTTTTATTCCATCTCATACCCTCTGCACCGTTTCTTCCTCTTGCGAGGTCGATACCTTTATTAAAGGAGTGCATAGGGTTTTCCACGTTCCACGTAATGCATAATTCATGAATGCCTTAGCCGCCATCTTTGAACCGGGAGGATTTGTGTCCATTTGCTTCGGGGTAGCGAAAGGCCCCTTGGCCACCTCCGGCACCTTTTGGTGTAGGTGTATCAGCCTTATTTCACCTATTCCCTGTAACGATCCTTACGATGGTTCACATTACATTCGACATAGCATTCTTTACCCTAACGGTACTTCTGCTTTTAGGCTGGCAGATTTTCCATATTGTCCTGTGAGCTTCCCAACGCCGGCTTTTGACCAGTGCAGGTCACAGTAGGGTTACTCCAAATGGATAGAGTAGCGTTTACACGCAATACATTACGCGACTTCGTGTCGCACCTCACATTCCGGGTCACAGATGATGATATCATCGTCTGTCACGAGGAATGCATTGCAAATTTCACGCTTTGCGCTGAACGACTTGCCGGAGCCGGGGGTGCCCAGAATCAGACCGTTGGGGTTCTTCAGCTTTTTGCGGTCAACCATAATCAGATTGTTGGACAAAGCATTCAAGCCATAATACAAGCTTTCTTTGCCGTTGTCGAACAGTTCCTGTGTGGTAAACGGCACAAAAATCGCCGTGCTGCTGGTGGTCAGACCACGCTGGATCTCAATCTGACAGTCTGCCAGTGGCAGGCTGCTCATCAGCCCCTGCTCCTGCTGAAAATCAAGGCGGCATAATTCGCAGTTGTGCTTCTGCGCAATGCTGACCGCCTGAAACACGTTGGTTTCCAGTTCCTGTTCGGTCTTTCCGGTGTTCAACACGAGGAAAGTGACAAGAAACATCCGCTCATTCTGGCTCTGAAGCTCCTTCAAAAGTGCCTTGGCATCCCTGCCGTAAGTCGCCAAATCAGACGGCAGCACGTCCATGTCGTATCCTGCGCGGACGGCTTTTTTCTGCTCTTCGATTTTGCTGCGGTCCAGTTCCGTGATGGTGTGCTTGATGGTTTTGATGGCCTTGTTCTGGTCAACGGACTGGATGTGCATGGTAACGATCTGGCTGGAATCCATATCAAGGAAATCCTTCAGCAACTGGTCGCTCAGGTCAGAAGCCGTAATATTCAGAAAGCTGACCGCCCCGAAGATGCCGCCCATCTGAAAGGTGCGGCTGTTCTTAAACGCCAGCGCAGTGGGGGCAATGGCATCCTTTACGGACAGACCACTGGGCACAAGGTCTTTCCAGTTGAAGTGGAACTTGTTGGCTCCATCCATGTTCAGCATCCCGTGCATCAGCCGCAGACGCTCCGTACCGTCCAACGGCTTTGCCAGAACGCCCAACCTGTGAAAGTTGTTCATCAGGTCGTTCTGGATGTGCTCCAACCGAGGTTTGACCTGCGCCATGCTGTCGCCCTCGATGCCGTAGGTCAGAAACTTCGTTTTCGTCAGGCCGTTGTTTCCCTTGGAAAGCTGCTGCCGCAACATCTGGCTGTACTCGGCTCGCACATCATCAAAGCCATCCTGCTGGTACGGGATGCGGATGGACTTCTCGAAGTCTGCCGAATCGGTGGCGGTATTCACGAAAGACAGTTCAAAGTGGATAGAGCTGTCGAAAAAGTTGAGAAAAGAGCACCATTCCTCAAAGATGGCGGTCTTGTCCTCCTGCTGCGCCAACTGATAGTTGATATCCTGATACTGGATGGTGCGGGTGTAGTAGCCGGGACGGACACGGCAGGTGCCGTCCTCAAACATCCGCTGGAACGGAATGCTCTCCTGTGCCGTGCGGGGCACTGTGGGCTTGGGCGGCTTTTTGCCGTCTTTATTCTTTTTCAGAAACGGAATCATGGGTGTCATCTCCCTTCATAAGCAGTGCATAGTAATTGCGGGTCTGGTACGGACGCACCTTCGGACGAATAAAACGCGCCTGAAGGTAGTACCGCAGGATCTTTTCGGCGGGCTGACCGTTCTTCTGGTACATGGCCAGAAAAAACATGGGCAGCATCACCGACATCATGCCGAGGGTAGCACCGGAATTGCCAGCGGTGTCCCGCAGAACAAAGAACAGCGGCACGCCTACGACTGCCGCTGCACCAAAACAGACGCGCTGCCGGGCGGTCAGGTTGAAGGCTACTTTGGACTTCACCTTGCTGAAATCGCGCGGCACGGAAATATAAGCTGCCAAAATTTCACCTCCGAATCAATGGGCACCCAGCAGAGTTTTGGCGACAGAGCTGGTCTTGAACAGCGAGAAGCAGAGCAGCACGGTATACCCCACGATGCTCCAGATCGAGTTGATGGCATCCCCGGATATTGCAACATTCTGGAGCAGAACAGCGTAGATCGCCACGCAGATCAGGATCAGGAAACCTTGAAATCCCAGCGCGAACAGAGAACGAAGATAGTTCTGTCCAACATGGGATTGCTCATGGTTGCCCCATGTTGCCATGGGCACCGGAGCCAGACTGACCATCATGTAGATCTCAATCATTCTTCCGTAGACGATGACGAAAATCACGATGGACAGGATGCGCATGGTGATACCGATGAAGAAGGACTGCAAGAACAGCCCGAACAGGGGTCCTACGTCCATCTGCATCATGCTGGATTGCAGCATCGACAAGCCGATATCGTTGACCCTTGTGTTGCCGCTGATGATGCCGCTGGAATTTGCCACCACCTGCTGCGTCACGTCGAACACCGCCATGATGATATCGAAAGTGTTGGAAATCATCCAGACCGAAATGGCAGTTTTGAAGATCCATTTCATCAGCAGCGCAGGCTCAAATTGTGCCATGTTGTTGTGCTGTGTGATCATCTCGATCAACTCATAACAGGCGATGAAGGTCAGAATCACGCCTGCAATGGGAAGCACTACGTTCCGGGACAACGCCTCGATCATAGCGAAAACGCGCGGTTCAAAATTGGATGGTTTGGTGCCGACCTGCTGTGCGATGTTGCCCACTTGGGTGTTGACGTCATCAAACAAGCCGGAGAGATTGGACATGATCGCCGCTGTCAGCAGTGACTTGATCCAATCGGAGATTGCTTTGAGAACAGTTTCCACTCAGCGCCACCACCCATCAAGAAAAATGGTTGATAAGGGTCTTGAGCAGGTTGAGCAGAAAAATAAGGTGAGTCAGAATCTGCATAATAGCACCATCCTTTCAAAATAAAGGTGAATATTCGATTTGCAATGCGTTTCCTCTTTATAATAAGAATCCGTTTGCCACGGAGGGGCTGGAAATGCTTGCAAGTAAATATGTACGGGGCGGCAACCGCCGCCCGGAAAAGATCAGCCGAACAGACCGCTCAGCAGGGGGATCAGGGTGATACCGATGAGGGCAACGCCGCCGCCAGCCATCAGCTGTTTTATCCCCAATTAGGTGTAAAACTCTGCTCGATGGCGGGCGGCGGCATACAAAAATCTATATGGTGTTTTTAAGAGAACCGTCCCGGCGGGACAGGTCAGGCAGTGACCTGTTCCACCTCCGGGA
>SKEO01002693.1_pt1 | contig 11970 bp, 8 predicted proteins | sample 4826801 | NCBI WGS metagenome assembly SKEO01 (sample SAMN11008807, study PRJNA524170) | human gut metagenome | biome: Human fecal sample; material: Feces; isolation source: fecal sample from pouch patient p3 | host: Homo sapiens | place: Israel: Tel-Aviv | collected 2016-02-25
CCATAAGCGGGTTTCTGTTCCTCCTCTTCATGACTGCACGAGGCAAACAGAAAAGCAATCAGTATACCTATTATATATTGTATTTTCATATTATAGCGCATTTTCATTGTTTACACTAAAATCTATCTCCTCTCCCCCTGATAATTATCGGAATAGGTATTCACTACTACGGGAGCCCAGAGAGGCTTCTCCTCCGGTCGGAATGGAACCCTTACCGAACGAGATGAGCGAGTCGAAGCAGAAGAAGCCCACACATTGACCGTAGCAGAGTGCTTAATTCTATCATAAGTGATAGTAGCTACTTTGGTATACCCGCCAGTGGCATAGGTTTCTTTTCCCTTTGTTGTGGTAATCATAACTGTATGTCCTTGCTGATATAAAGTCTCACCTCCTTGATTATCAAAGTTGGTTCCATTTTGTACCATCGTTCCACCTTTATAAGCAGACATAGTGAAAGTCATTTTATCAGGAGCACGACCAGGTGTAAACCAAGTTGCATATACATCAAGCTTAATTTTACGGGGAGAATTAACATCTCCTTCCAGCACTGGCGCATTAAAGAAAGCTGTTTCTCCTTGCCCTCCGGTAGCATCACCTCCCCATCGTAGGAGTTCTTGGTTATTATACCAAACAGAGTTTGTAAAACTCCAACCAACTGGGTACTTATCATAACTTGAATTGTTATTACCATTCCCAGAAACATCATTTCCACTAAACTCCACAGCTATATCCACATCATTATTAACCCAAGTAAATTTCACTACAAAAAAGTCAAATGCCGGAATAGTTACAATGACATCCTGATGCACTTTGGCCGTTACTTGATAATCCGAACAATCAGCATGATGGAATATCAATGATCCGTCACGAGCCTCATCAGAAGGTTCTCGGTCAGTCGTCATAGTCAGCACTTGAGTTGACGGGTTCCAACTCAAATCATTATGTATCCACGATTCCCATGAATCAAAAAGAATATTCCGACTACCACCGAATACTGTCACATCCTGTGAGTTTGTTACCGCTGTCTGCGCCGTTCCGGTTGGAGCAACAGCGTTTATTACCCCATCATCCATATGAATATAGCAGTTCACTAACGAAATCGTATCCGTATCAAGCGTTGTTTTATTCTTCACAACAATCTGACCATCTCCATAACAAGTATCAAAATCATCCGGCTTAATCGTCGAAGTACGTGTAAAGTTAACTGTGGTATTTCCTTTTACCCCATTCTGTATGTCTGAAGTCGCTTTGGGACTACTACCTAAGAATATCCAGTCACCTCCAATACTCTTAACTTCCACCGAACGTTTTTCGTGTACTTTAGGACAAAAGATAAGTTTATGTTCACTAACTTTAATCGTACCTCTATCCGGTCTTTGTGTTACCGGTATTTTCTTGGTCACATTATTGGCCTTAATGGTAATATACGAAGTACGCGGATGATTATCCACATAGCTATCCAAGTCGGCAGTAATTTCCACCGCATTCCCATCCAACTTTTTCACCGAAGTAATCCACGTGGCCTCAGGTGCCTTCTCCACTGTATATTCCCGGGCATTGGTATTTACATGTATTGTATCTTTGAATGCCAGCCCCACCGAAGCTTTATCCGTATAAAGTTGGGTCTGTGACAAATCAGCTTCCAACTGTGTATCCTGCCAGTTCAATATCTCAGTGGAGACATCGAGCTTTCCACCAAGGAAAATGCGTACCAACAAAATTCCGTTTACTCGTGGAACCCGAGGGATTACCACATCCGTCTTCTCAAAACGTGTTCCTCCTTCACTGGCCAGATCGACACTCAGTTTAAGATGACTGGTAGTTGTGTCGGTCGGAAGTGCATTCAGATAATCAGTTCCTTTATGAGCCGGCACAATAAACCGAAGCGTATCACTGTACTGATGACCGGCCATTGCAGTATTATTATGTATAGTAAAAGTACCGGTCATAGGCTCCGCACTCACAGTAGGATTGTTTTTATTGGGATATAACCCTCCTTCCCAGTTAAGAGTCGTAGGCACATTAGTCAATTTCATCGTGTGAGTGCCATTAATATCCAGTCCTCCGGCATCGGCTATCACGACTTTGACCAATGCAACGTTCCGTGAAAGCAATGCTGTTTCGGAAGCGACATTATCCTGACCGGCAATAACCTGCTGTCCGGTAATATAAGCCGTACGCAACTCAGGCATAGACGGCAAACTCCCACCGACAGAACGTGTTTCCCACATTTTCAGTGACGAACGTGCCTGTCCACGGACAGGTTGTATCAATCCACTGTTTACATCTCCGTCAGCACTGACCAATGTAATATCCCATGTCCCCGCCGCAACCGGCATAGTGAGGCGGTCTGCAGCGTAAGTCACATCCGGCACTTTCTGCCTGAATTGTCCGGCAGTAGCTCCATCTCCATCAAACAGATAGACTTGCGTATTATTGATAATGTCTGCTGAAGCTCTTGTCATCCTGAAAACCAATGAAGGATTACCATTGGTTCCCCCCGGCGATTCCCTGTCATCCGTACAAGCAAACGCCAGAAAAAGCAGCAAGCCCATCAACCCTGTATATATTCTTTTTCCTGTCATAGTTCTTTTTTCATCCATTTTCTTCTGAGCGGACAAGAATACCTTACACTCGAGATGCAAGGCATTCTTCTCCCCAAGAATCATTTTATTTCCGGATCGTAAACTCTGCCGTACGTTCTGCATCCGATACACTGATCGGCTGTGCACCTGTAGGTTGGTTTACAGATTTGATTTTCAGTTTTACCTGTTTTTCCGAAGTATCCGTACTGAACAATACCACTCCATTCACATTGGCGGAGCTATGGTTACCGTCTCCACTGATACGTAGGTCATGCAGGTTGGTAAAGACAAAGTCTTTTCCTTCTTTTGCCGTAGCATCGGGCAATGTCACACAGTTAACAATGATATCACTACCTGTGGCATTGGTCAATAAAGCTCCGTCTGAAGCACGCAACAGCGAAACAGTGAAGAAGCCCGACACCACATTATTATTCACTCTGTGGTCACCCAATGAAGCAATGGCCAGACGTGCCGGCTGATCGACGACAATTCCACTGCAACTCAACAGTTCACCATCAAAAGCAACATTAGAACCACTCAGGCTATGTACTTTATTAAAATTCACTACCACGGTTTTAGGAAGTTCATAGCGGGTGTCCTCCAATGTCCTGACATTAAAGGATGATTTTTGCGAACCATTGGCAAATATCACTCTAGGAGTCAATCCCATATCGAAATCGAGCGCATCGGCTGTGCCTTCTCCATATATACCATCTACTATAATATTTGCCCCCGTAGCATTGGTCAAAGGAGTTCCGTCGGTTTTAAATAATCCCAGTTCATATAAAATATCTTTGGATCCCTCTTCTCCACGCTCGGTACGTACCAACTTCACAACTGCCTGCTGATCTTCGATAACCGCTTTCCCTACAGGCTTCACCAGATAACTCTGCTGAACATCCGACAATAGCAGTTCAAAGTCTTTCACGCCTTCGATCAGATCATTCGCTTTTACCGGAACCTCGATATCCTGTTTCACCAGATAGCGATCCGCCGTCCCGCGTGAAGGGGTGAAAGACAGTTTTCCCTTTACCGGAGTAAAATTATTAGCTGTTGTAGCAGATGCTTCACGAGTGGCATATCCTACACTTACAGGAACAGGAGCCCCTTCCTTTGTAGTGGCATATCCTGTCAGCGTGACAGTAAATACCGCAGTAGCCGTTCCGTTTACCGGCTTGGTTATTTTCACATCCGAAACATAGAGTCCATGTCCCAGTTTGACAAGGCGACTACCACTGCCCAGAAAAAGTAACTCACCGGACGATGCAGTCAATGCCTGACGATAAACAGTAGGTTTATTGTCCGTCACATAACGGTCAAACTCTTTTTCACCCGTAGCAGAATACATACAAACCCGACCTTCATCCGAAGACAGCAGTAACACTTCACCGTTATTAGTTACCTTAACCTTATCAAAATTACCATCAATAGTGCGGTCAAACTCAGCTTTACCCGTCGGCAATATACGGACAAACGTTCCTCTGCGTGCATTGACATCATAAGTTGTTACCACCGATTCACCCGTAGTCCGGTTCATACCCACACCTCTCACACCTCCATTCGAGGTACCGGAATATAAAGCTGTTCCGTCATTTCTCAACAAGGCATAGTATCCTTTACTGCCACTTCCACCTACCAATATATTACCATTGCGAGCCACCTGAAGCTGATTAAGCATCACCGATCCCTGGTTGGCGGGTATCAGTGTTTTGGCAAAAACAATATCACCTTCCGGCCGTATTTTATAAATGATGCCTCCATCAGTCGATGAATTACCGGTAACAATCACCGAACCGTCATTGATATTGGCATTCATACCTGTCACGATGAACCGCTTAGCCGGAATAACAGTTACATAATAAGGCTTCCCTTTATCATCTAACCGGACCACTGTTGTCTGTTCTTTCTCCTTGTCTCCGGAGAAAGCCGCACATATATATTCAGTCGTATTGCCCAGCACCTCGAATTGATCACAATAACCACTTCCGGCATTCTTGTACTGATAAATCACTCTACCCGATTTATCCACTTTCATAAGAATACCTTGCCGGCTATTTCCTCCTTTCGGCTCCATGCCGGAAAGTATCAATGACCCGCTACGCAGCAAAGCTCCCTTCATTAGTTCACTCCCTTGTCCTCCTGCATAAATATTGGTAACAATATGACCGCTACGATCCAATATGACCGCCCGTCCGCTTAGTGTCACATTGTCTTTTCTGCCTTTTGTATTCATCACAGCAGATTGCCCGACAAGCAGGATACGGTTATCCTCCAACTCTGTCAACTCGTTAACAGCGGTAAATCCGGCCAGCGGCAATGAAAAGAGCACTTCTCCCTCTCTGCCTATCCAGGTAAGGTTATACTTCTGTCCCTCTTTACCCACCATGGCCACTTCGTCACCGGCTAAGGGACAAACCAGCTGAATCTGATTCTTATCGCCATACTTCTTATCGAAAACCACCGGCATATATTGGGCTCTCACTTGCAGACAGGCCATGATGCCCAGCAGGAACAGTATCCACACTCTATGAATTCTTGTCTTCTTCATATATCGTTTACTTTTTTATATTTCTACCTCTTATTATATATTTCGACACGCCTTGCCCTACGGTTCACCTGTATCCAATCGATACCTCCCTCCGGCCAGCGATGATACTCAATTTCCTCTTTCACCTCTTCCGGAGAAAGCTTTATCCTTCCATGAGCCTCTATGCCGAAACGTACGTTTAAACCATGATTGCGCAGAAACTCCGCAACACTTTCCGCCCTTCGCTCTGACAATGAATAGTTATAACTGTCACTACCTATCTCATCGGCAAAACCATCAAACCTAAGTTCGGAAAATTGGTAAGTACCCATTTCATTGATAAATTGCTCGAGTCTCCGTACAGATTCATCGGTCAACTCATCCGAATCGAAATCAAAATAGAGAGTCATCAGCAATCCTTCCGGCGCATACTGCTTCAATGTGACAGACTCCGGAGAAACAGTTTCCGTAGTGCCGTTCAACAACAAAGCGCCACCTAAAATTGCATTTTCCTCACTCATCCCGTAAAAAGGCATCCCTTGCTGGGTTCCCAGATCCTCTACTGTACGGAGGTAATAGATATCGTCTCTTGAAGCCATTTCACGATCGGATACAAAATAGGCTGTTCGCAAGTCAAGCGGACACATATAATAATCGTTGAAGACGGAATTTACCGGATAAGGAAAATGGCTGATACTGCCCGGAATCACTCCATCTTTATCATAATAAGCACTGAACAGATCATAACCACCGAATCCCGGCAATCCGTTAGACGAAAAGATAAGACGTCCTTTATAGATTACAGGAAAGATCTCATCGCCTTCCGTGTTGACATCCGGTCCCAGATTAACAGGAGTCCCCCATGCCTGAGCCTCTTCATCCCAATGGACAACATACAGGTCGAACCCACCGTATCCTCCGGGCATGTCAGAGGTGAACAACAATGATTTGCCTTCATTAAACAGGTAAGGGTGGGCATACGAAGACATCTCTTCCTGTGGAAAAGCCGGAACATACTTCGTAAATCGTTTCTTCTTGTTCTTTAGCACAGAGTAAAACAACTTTGTACGGAAAGGACGTAGCTTCCGGTTTGCCATCTCTACGGTTGTCTTCTCTTTATCATACTCGATAACCGTAGCTACCATCGACTTCATATCCGGTGAAAAGGTCACCGGACCATTCTGTAAGTCAGCAGGTATTTTCCGGAAATAACCATAATATCTTGGAGGTTTCTGAGTCTCAACACCGGTTTCACCGGGTTCGTCAAGTGCATAATAGTGAGTACGATGGAAGAATAATTTCCCCGGATCATTGAATTTACTGTAACTAATGGCATAAAACGGTTGTTCCCCATAATTACCAACCCAAAATTCAGCGTTCGATGTATTCAGTAATAAGCGTTTTGCCGAAAACCCGGGATCTTCCTGAACCGAATGGCGCATGGCAAGTGCCTCCAATGTATTCTGATAGCGCTGATAGCGGCTATATATGTCTTTATAGGCATTATCCAGGCAAATGGCTTCTGCTTTGCGGGCTTGTCCCTGAAAACGCAGAGCATCCACATAATCACAGACATCATCTACCCCGAGCAAATCCGGACGCAAGCTCATTGCTTTATCATAATGCTCCGAGGCGCGACCATATTCCCTTACCATGAAATACAAACGCGCTGTTTTGAGATGAAGCGCAGCCTGACCGGCCTCATCTTTTTCACGCCTGATAGCCGTTTCATACTGAGCCATCGCTTTATCAAATTTCTGCCTGATAAAATTACGGTCTGCCCGCCGTTCTACCCGCCCTATCTTCCGCTCCTGCGCAACGGAAGGCATAGTCCCTCCCATCAGAAAAAGGAATGCGGCAGCCGACAGGAGAATCTGTATCTTCTTCTTTCTCATTTCAGCAACTTTTTATCAGTAACATTATCGGAATATATTATAGGTGAGATTTATACCGAACTTAGTCGGACCTATCCACCTCTTCGTCTTTTTACGTTCCAAAGGGAAATTCACATATTCTCCACCCAAATAATATTTATTGTATTGGAGGTGCGCATATCCCAGGCCAATATTCAGATCCAGCCCCCAACGAGAGTTGAAAGCAAATTTATACCCGGTCGAGATACCTCCCGATACTCCCCAACCTTTACGACGATAGCTCTGCAACGGATCGTTATGCTTTAATAAACCGATATTAAAATTACCGTACATAGCATAGGGGCCAATATAAAATCCATCCCATGAGTCGTTAGTATAAAAGTTACGAGGATTCACATAATAGCGCAATTCAACACTGCTCTGGAGTGCCCGAAACACTTCTTCATGTTTCTTGAATAAATACGGCATCCATAGCACTTCACCGTTCACCGTGAGTTGCCTCGTCAATGTATACTCAAAGCCGACGTTAGGCGAACCGGTCAGCCAAAAAGGAATATTCACTTTGACACTTTGTGCCTGTACTCCGCTGATTAAGCAAAATAAAACGGCGACACTCAAAATATGTCGTATAACTGATTTCATTCTAATTCTCTTTTATATGTATATATGTATCATTCCATGTCCGTATCTCCACTCTCGATATCTTCGTTCCATCCTACAACCGATATCTTAATAACGGTATAAGATTCGATCTCAATAATTATACGTTTACCATGCAATAACCGTAACGGCAGTCCTGTCTCCCTTTCCGTAACTTCCACGGGCAGATGGTTGACAACTGCTCCATTTTCATCGAGAAATGTATAATTCAACCTCATCGGTTCATTCTCCACAGAAGGAATAAAACGATGATCTACCTCTAATACATCGGCTTTCTCCTGTACGGGTAATGTTCCGAAATGAAACATTTTGTCCTCAGGAGTCAATCGGCCGGTCAGAGTATCATTTTTGAGGTATTGCATCACAGGTGCTCCTTCCGCAAGCAATTGTACCTTCTTTATATGCGATACATCACCGGGAAATTTCTTAAACCGAACCGTTATACGTCCGGTATAGCGTTCCAGTGCTGCGGTATCGGTCTGTAAAATGCCCGGATGTACAATTGCGGGTACGAACTTCTGGAATAATATATCCGAAGGTTGTACATATCTGTTCGGTCCGGTAGAGCTGCTTTTCAGAATAAAAGCAGAAGCATCCAGATGTTGCCCGTCCACAAACGTAAGACTGTCCGTATTGGTATAACAGTATACTTTATATTCGCCGGGAGTTAACCTAAAACTAAACAAGCCCGCCTCCATGCGCGGATCTTTATCCCATGGAGAGGTTGCATAACGTGCACCGACCAATGTTCCGGCATCGTTATAGACCAGCACTCGACAATCACTGACAGTCTTGTTCAGAACTTCGGGTACAAAAACCTGATAATTCGTTTCATCTTCAAAATAATCATATGTACACGACGCAAGCGAAAGTAAGACTGCTACACCAGTAAATAATACTATGAGAAGTCTGTTTTTTCTCATGTTCTATAGTTTATTTCATTAATCACCCCCGAGGTCCTCGGGAGCAGCAAGCATTTCTGCTTATTCTCTGCTCCCGGACCATAATTCCGAGGGGAGTAAAAGAAAGTTTTTACATTATAATATCTGAATTTACAATATTGCTATCCCAAGGTGTAGGAGCACTCACAGTGATTTCTAAACCACCATATTCCGTAGGAGTTACAGGCACAGTCGTGCTTCCGCCGGTACGTAAAGTCAGGTTTACTTCACGAATCACGTTCGGCACAAAATTTTCTTTAACCACTCCGGACCAATAAACAGTAGCATCATTGGGAAGTGCAGTACCATCTCCCAAAATATGTCCGGCTTTACCACGTCCTGATACCACTATAAAATACTGACGCTGTCTGTCAGCCGTACCGGTAGTTGCAGAATCATTGGCACGTCCACCGTTATTGGGGAATACAACCACATCTCTCCACATCGTGAAGTTTCCACTCAGAACTTTACCTCCTGCATTATAACCGGATGTAGGATCAGTTGTTTTAAAGACCTCACCACCCGAAATAGACAATATATTAGTAGCAGTCGAGGTAGCACTTACTCCTCCGGCATTCCCTGCCATCACTTTCAGATGATCCGGTAAACGATAAATCATAATAGAAGCATCCTGTGCAAAGTCAACGCCATTCGCAGTATTCTCATTATTCGTATTTCCTTCTTTATCCTTTACGTTCAGACGGACACGCATCAAAGAAACTTCACGTTTCAAAGCAATTGGAGAAGGAGTTGCAGTAGCATCCGAAGAAATGACTACACCCGGAACAGCTCCCATAAAAATCTCGGCAGGTTCCGTATAGGCTGTATTGCCAGCCAAGGCAGTAGCACAAAAAGCAGGGAATGTACCCGTTTTATACTTCATCACCATGTTCTGCGCCTGCTTCTGACGTACATTCCACATGCTCCACTCTACAGGAGTTGTACCTCCATCCAAATAGGTATTGATAGCATCTGTCGAACTCTTCGCATTTGCTATGGCTACCATTGTATAAGTTCCTACAGGTACATCTGTATAAGTAAAGGTTGTATTTCCAGTTGTTGGAGTAACTACATCGGAAAACCGCACGATATTGCTTGCGTCATATAGCAAAATCTGTACCTGGTGGATATTACTCCACGAAGTTTCCGGTACTGCAGTAGATTGTGCGGCTCTCGTCTTACCGCCCTGTTCCATACTTGTTCCTTCAAAGTTCAACTTGACTATAAAGTTAGCCTTCGAGTTCCCTCCGGGAACTTCTCCTGAAGGCAGTTCATTGTGCTCCGAACAAGCACTCATAGTCATTGCAGCAAGCAAAGACCATAAAAACATAGATTTTTTTCTCATAAACAATTCACTTTAGTTTCTACTTAATAGTTGATTCAGACAGAATGTTAGTTTCTGATCCATTTGGCCTGCCCGTTACTTCGTAGGTAACGGGATTACACAAATTCCGAGATAAAGAAGTGTCTTTAAAGGAGTTGTTTTTACTAAAATGAATCTTTACGGTCTTAAAAAAGACAATAAAATCCTTTCCCATCTTTCAACCTGAAAAATGGAAATATCTTTTGTTGCCTTTTCCGAAAGACAACCCGCTAAAAATGTTCAGCTATTTAATATCTATTGCAAAAATAATTGTTTTATTATGCGTAATTCAAAAAATATATTTAAATTTGCCGCCGATATCATCTCCCGTTACCTACGAAGTAACGGATATTTTTTCAATTAGCAATCAAGCTATTAGCTTCTTATTTTTTTATCTGTCCCCCTTTTCTTCTTCGATAAAATATATGTAATAAGAGAGCTATTCATCCGGTTTACCTCATCGTCTCTGTAGGGTTGAAAATAGGTTTCGGTTACTTTAACCGAAGAATGTCCCATAGCGTCACAAATCAAGCTTGAATTATAATTCTGCCGGAGGGCCGTTGTCGCCCAGGTATGACGGGCGGTATAAGTACTGAGTCGGTCTCTGATTCCCAATATGTTTGCCACTTGTGTCAACCGATAGTTCTGAAGGCGTAACATTCGGGCATATTGTCCATATTCATCTTTACCGGGATTCTGTATAATAGGGAAAAGATAAGGTGAGTCCGGAATTGCATACATATATTTCTGTATAATTTCCATGGCTTCCTTACCCACCACCACAGTCAGTTTACGACTGGTCTTGCGCCGGTGATACGTGATCACATTTCCCTGCAAATCACACCTGCGCAAGAAAGCAAGATCCACAAACGGCATCCCTCGAAGCAGGAACAAAAGCACAAACAGATCACGGCTGAAAGCCAATTTTCCAGGCAACGGTTTTCGGTCTGTCATCAGTCTGCATATAACTTCCGGCGAAACAGCTCTTTTCACCGGGCAATCAATACCGGTATGTACTTTATTGAAAAGACGTGGCACGTAAGTTGCCACGCCCCGTTCCAAAGCCTGATTATATACAGATCTCAACATACGCATGTAAGTAGAAATGGTATTCCACTTAAGCTGGTCAGCCAATAGTTTCTGCTCAAACAAAGCCAGCCATTCCGGAGTCAGTTGGCTAAAGGTGATTTCACGTCCATTCATAAAATTTTTCAGTCGATTCAAAGTACTCTGATATACATGTGCAGTACCATTGCGTTGTTCTTTTTTCAGTTCGACTATTCGCTTCTCCATAAATCGAGTCAAAAGTTCTTTTTTCATTTTAAGTCTGTTTAGATTACAAATTAAATTATCGCATGCTTTTGCTTATCATTTCATATATCGGACTGATATTTCAACAAATCGCAAAAAGCGTAGTGCCATAACAAACCAACTGCATGATTATCTCTTTTTTTTAGATAACTTTGCAGCCTTCGAAAAACTTTTAACCACAATTGGAATAGACCGAACCGGCTCTTCTCAAGACACCGCTTCAATCATTTCTCAGTATCCACAGTCTCAGGCTTCACAACCTGACTTGTCACAAGTGTATCTTTCTCAGTAGTATTACAAGTACCATTAAACCTGGCTTTCGATTCTATTTCAAGTTTACATGTATAAACATCACCATTCATTGTACATCCCGATTTCATTATCAAATCTTCTGCCACCTGAATATCTCCCTGTAACATCCCGTGTAACACAGCACCGGTGCACGTCACATTTCCTTTGATCCTTCCTTGAGGACCAATCACCACTTTCCCTCTACAGGAAACATTTCCCTCTATTATTCCATCTAAACGTAAATCCCCTTCTACCGTGATTGTTCCTTTCACCATTGTTCCCAATGCTATTGTAGTCAGTTTATCAACACCGACTTTCACAGTCTTTACAGAATAATCTTCATTCTTCTTTTTTCCAAACATATTAAAATCTGAATTATGTAAATAAAAAAAGGACGAACATTCTTCTGATACCAAAT
>SKEO01002700.1_pt1 | contig 11950 bp, 9 predicted proteins | sample 4826801 | NCBI WGS metagenome assembly SKEO01 (sample SAMN11008807, study PRJNA524170) | human gut metagenome | biome: Human fecal sample; material: Feces; isolation source: fecal sample from pouch patient p3 | host: Homo sapiens | place: Israel: Tel-Aviv | collected 2016-02-25
TGGGCTCGTCGCACAGCAGCAGGCCCGGGTTTTTGACGAGCGCACGGCCGATGGCACAGCGCTGCTGCTGACCACCCGAAACCTGACGCGGGAACTTGTTGCGGTGCTCGTAGAGGCCCAGCGAACGCAGCAGGTCGTCGACATTGAGCGGGTTTTTGGACAGGTGTGCCGTGACCTCGATGTTTTCCTTGATGGTGAGGTCGGGCACCAGATTATAGAACTGGAAGACAAAGCCCAGTTCACGGCGGCGATACTCTCCCAGGTCGGTAGGCTTGAGCACCGTGAGGTCGCAGCCGTCCACCATGATGGAGCCGCCGTCGGCATCCTCCAGGCCGCCGATCAGGTTAAGAAACGTCGACTTGCCCGAACCCGAAGGCCCCAGCATGACGCAGATCTCTCCGCGGTTGATGGACGTGTCGATGCCGTCGAGCACCGTCAGGCGTGCATCTCCATCGCCGTAGTGCTTCTTGAGCCCCTTGACCTGGACGTAGGCTTGCTTCGTCGCCATGCTATCCCCCATTGTTAGCCTATTGCTACTTTATGAGCGTAATAGTAAACCATGGCGAACTATTTTGGAGCGAGGCTCGGGATTTATTTCAGACTGGTCATTGGGGACGCTCTAAATGACTAGGTGGCTAGGCGCGGGATTTGGCGCGTGCGAGGGCCAGACCTACGGCGGCAATGGCGGCGGCGAAGAGCACCGTGACGCCCAGATCGCAGGCGATGTCGCTCAGCACGGCAGACGTCAGATCCGAGGCAAGTGCCTTGCTGATCGCATCGTTCACCCAATATGTCGGCACAAAGTGCGCCACGGTCTGCACGGCCGAGCCCATGAGCGACAGCGGCATCCAGGCACCGCCCAAAAACGTCATGAGCATGCCGAGTAAGTTGCCCACGCCGTTGAGCAGCTCCTCGCGCGCACCCAGGCTCGACAACGCAAAGCCAACGGCCAGCGGCGTGCACGCCAGGGCAAACGTCGCCGCCAGCGCCAGACACACACGACCCGCGCCGACCTCGGCAACCGCGCCGGCAAAGCCCACGACGCCCATCATACTCGACACGAGCCAAATGCAGACGGTGAGCACGGCGGCGGCCGCAAACACGGCAAGCGAACGCTGACGCTCGGAGACCGGGCTGGCATCCATGCGGCGCACGCGCTCGGGCTCGTTCATGCCCGAGAACACCAGTCCCACCGACACGCTGACCGACGAGATGATCGCGTACGCGCCAAAGTTGAAGTACGACTCGAGCGTGGCGGCCGCAGTCGAGTCGACCTTGACCTGCTCGATCTGGACCTCCGCGCGCTTTGCAGCGGCATGCTCGGCGGCCTTGGCAACGTCGCCGTTAGAAGCAGCGGGCTCAAGCGCCGCCGCAGCGCCCGCGAGCGAGATCCAGCGCGAGGCCTCGGCAGACGAAAGCGCCGCCGCCATGGTGCCGGCACCGTAGGTCACATCGAGCTTGGGCAGGGACTCCCCCACGCGGGCGGCTGCAACGAGGTCGTCCTCGAACCCCTCCGGGATAAAGAACACGCAGTCGGCGCTGCCCTTGGCACTATTGCTCTTGGAGAGCGCGTCCGCAAGATCGTACGTGTCATCGCCGACGCCCGTGACCAGCTCAAAACGCGAACCCAGATGCTTGGTAAGCGCACGCGAAAGGTCGCTGCCGTCGCGGTCGACCACGATCACGTTGGCATCGTAGGGCTTGTACTCGGTGAGCTGCGACGAGTTCCAGCTCACCGAGGCCGCGATGAATACGCCCATGAGCGAAATGAACACCGTGTAGATGATCAGGTAGAATGGGTGCGCCAGCGCCATGCGAAGCGCGGTCTTAAAGGTGCTCATAGCGGCTCCTTCCAAAGATCAGCGTAGCGGCGGCGACAAACACCAGCGTCATGAGGACCAGCGCGCCGGCGCGAACGGCAAAAGGTCCCAAGCCTTCAAAGAAATACAGGCGGTTGAACATGTCGCAGATAAGCTTGACGGGGTTGAGCCAGCACTCAGCCGGGCAGGCGCGGGCGACGTCGTCGGCAAGCGCCATCGCTGGCTCGCCGTAGAGGCCGGCGAACAGGGCGCACGTAGTGGCAAAGCCCGTGAGGATGCCAGACTTGGACGCCTTGCCGCCCTTAACGGGAAGCGTGCCCACAAAGAGTCCCAAGCCCGTGGCGGCAAGCGCGGAAGCGGCGCCGCCCACCAAACACAGCCCCTCGCGCCCGCCAAAGTCGACGCCCACGACCAGACGCACGTAGCCGATCGCGATCGCCATCGAGGCAAAGGAGACCAGCCACGAGCCCACAAAGATACCGGCCAGCGACGCCGTTTTGGAAAGACCACCCGCGCAGCGGCGCGCGCCAAGGCCCGACAGATTGGGTTGCAGATCGACGACGCTCAAGGCGGCAAACTCGGCAGACATCATCGCCACCAGGCCAAAGAGCGCGTAATAGTAGATGACCGTGCCATCGGGCGTGGTGCGTGTCAGGCTTACGCGGCGGGTGCCGCCCTCGAGCGACAGAGCGCGCGCAACCGCCTCGGGGTCGGCGAGTGCCGCCGGGTTGTCCTGGGCAATCTGGGACATGAGCTCGGCATTTTGTGTATACGAGCTTGCCACCGTCTCCAGGATGCTGCGATCGGTGAGCACCGATGATGCGCGCGAGCTGTCGTAGCTCGATAGCAGTGTGAGCTTGGGTGCGCCTGCGTCGTCGACCGTATAGATGCCCGCGACCTCGCCGGCCTTAAGCGCACGGTTCGCATCGGCTGCGTCGTCGCACTCGTGGATCTCGAGCAGCTGATTGTCGCTCTCCTTGGCAAGCGAAGCCGCCGCATCCTTAAAGGTCGAGGCGTCCCAAGCCTCATCCGCTACGACAGCCACTGGCACCGGGTCGATCTTGCCGTCGGAGCTGAGGTTCGCAAACATAAACATAAACATCGTGGAAAGCGCGATGGGAAAGAGAGCGCCCCAAACCCACGTGCTCGGCCGGCGCAGCAGCGTCTTGACCGTAATGATAATGGTGTTGAACATGGCCGCCCCCTAGTCGCGCAGCTCGCGGCCGGTGATCTCGAGGAACACGTCGTTGAGGGTCGGTGGCTCGCTCCACACGCGGCCGCGCGCAACGTCGGCATCGCGCAGCGTGTCGAGGATGTCGACCAGATTGTGCGGACTCGTCTCGCAGGTGCAGACGAGCTCGCCGCCGGACAGCTCGACGCTGAGCACGTGCTCGAGGGCGCGCAGCCGCTCGACCGTGGCTGGCTCGACGGCGCCCACCTCGACGGTCACGCGCTCGCCCATCTGAATCATGCGTTTGAGCTCGTCGTTGGTGCCCTGCGCCAGCACGCGGCCGCCGTCCATGATCATGATGCGGCTGCAGATCTGCTCGACTTCCTCCATGTAATGGCTGGTATACACCACCGTGGCGCCCTCGTCGCGCAGGCGGCAGATGCCCTCCAGGATGGCGTTGCGGCTCTGCGGGTCGACCGCCACCGTGGGTTCGTCAAAGAAGATGAGCTCGGGCTTGTGCGCGATGCCGCAGGCGATGTTGAGGCGACGCGCCAGGCCGCCCGAGAGCTTGCCGGGGCGGAACTTCGTAAAGTCGCCCAAGCCGACAAAGTCGATCGCCTCGTCCACCAGCGCGCGGCGGCGCTTGCGGTCGTTGACGTAGAGACTGCAGAAATAGTCGATGTTCTCGCGCACGGTGAGCTCGTCGAACACCGCCACCTGTTGCGGCACCACGCCGATGCGGCGCTTGAGGTCGTAGCGGGCGGGCGTCATGGGCGCGCCAAAGAGCTCGATGGTGCCTTTGTCGTAGGCAAGCAGCTGCAGGATACAGTTGATGGACGTGGTCTTGCCCGAGCCGTTGGGACCCAGCAGGCCAAAGATCTCGCCGGGGGCGATGCTCAGGTTAAAGTGGTCGAGCGCGATAAGATCGTCATAGCGCTTGACGAGGTTTTCGACGTGGACGATGTCTGTCATGAGGCGGCCCTTCTGTTGGTCGTGGCCCGGTACGATTGCATCATCGCAGGAGCCGCCGGCGCGCACCAGTGAGCTTTGTCACGAGTGCGGGGAGCGGAGGCGAAACCCCCGCTCGTGCGAGCGATCGACGCCGGTTTGCCGCGCGGGAGGAATGTCACGGTTGCGCAGGCGGCCCCTCCACCACGCGTAGCTTCGCGTACAATACCCGTATGAACAGGCTTTTCGACAAATCGATTGTGCTGGCGTGCTGCATTGCGGCCGCCATGGGTCTTGCCGTGGACGCTCGTCTGGTTGTGGCGTTTTGCCTTGGCGTTATAGCCACCTCGGCGTCGGAAGTCGCACGAGAAGAACACGCCCATCGCGCGAGCGAGGCCGCGAGCTACGCCTACATCATCGCGGCCATCTTCGTGCCGTCATTTATGCCGTTCGCACCCCTTGCCTTCTATGACATCGCGCGACGCGTTCGCCGTGAACGAATCTGGCCCGCGCTGGCGATTGGCGCCGTGTTTGTCTGCGCGCTTGTCGCGGACCTTCGTGGCGGCGTGCTCACCACCCGAACGCTGCTGTTAACCGCCATCCTTTCGGTCGCCGCCACGTTGCTGTCGCTGCGCACCGCGCAGCTGGAGCACGAACAGGAACGCATGCGTCGCACCCGCGACAAGCTGCAAGAACGCGCCCTGGCACTCGAGGCACGCAACCGCGACCTCGCCGACCGCCAGGACTACGAAGTCGAACTCGCGACGCTCGCCGAACGCGCCCGCATCGCGCGCGAGATCCACGATAACGTGGGCCACCAGCTCACGCGCGCTTCGCTTCAAACCGAAGCCCTGCGCGTGGTCCATGCCGACGAGCCCAGGGTTGCCGCCGATTTCGCCGACGTCAAACGCACGGTTGACGAGGCGCTCCAACTCGTGCGCGCCAGCGTTCACGCGCTCAACGACAATGCGACCAACCTCTCCGTGCAGCTCGAGCGCATCGTTGAAGGCGCACGCTCGGACAGCGGTCCGCAGATTGAGCTTGAGGTTTTGGCCGAGCATGCGCCCGCCAACGTCGCCAACTGCTTTGCGGCGGTGCTGCGCGAGGCGCTTTCCAACGCCATGCGCCACGCCCATGCCAAAACCATTACCGTGCGGTGCATGGAGCACCCGTCGTTTTACCAGCTCATCGTTACCGATGATGGCGCGGACGCGACCCCGGCGAGCAGCAGCAACGTCGTAGAAGGCATGGGGCTCGCCTCCATGCGCGAGCGCGTCGAGGCGCTTGGCGGAACCTTCACCGCCGGCCTGCGCGTCGGCGCCCCCGGCTGGCGCGTGTTTGCCACCGTCCCCAAACAGCAAGGAGATGACGCCCGATGAGGCTCATCGTTGTCGACGACGACCGCTTGGTGGTCGATTCGCTCAAGATTATCCTGGGCGCTCAGCCGCAGATCGAAGTGGTGGATACCGGTGCCAACGGCGACGATGCGGTGGCGCTCTACGCCGAGCACGCACCCGATATCGCGCTGCTCGACATCCAGATGCCGGGGCGTGACGGCCTTTCGGCGGCACGCGAAATCCTTGAGCGCGACCCCACGGCGCGCGTGGTGTTTCTGACAACATTCTCGGATGACGAGTACATTGTGTCGGCGCTCAAGCTGGGCGCCCGCGGTTACCTGATCAAGACTGATGTCGCCGCCATTCCGCCGGCGTTGGCACAGGTCATGGGCGGCAAACGCGTGCTCGAGGGCAAGGCGATCGAGGATATCGATTTTGATGGGGCGGGCACCGAAGCCGACGCGCCCCGCCGGCCCGCGGCCTTTGCCGGCCTAACCGACCGCGAGTTCGAAGTCGCCGAGCTCATCGCCCGCGGCCTCGACAACAAGGAGATTGCCGCCACGGCTTATATGGGAGAAGGCACGGTGCGCAACCACATCAGCTCAATCCTAGCCAAAATGGGGCTACGCAACCGTACGCAAATCGCCATTGCATACCTGCGAGGGTAATTACCCAACGACCGACCAGCCCGGCATAACAAAATGGCTGCCACCGATTTAATACCATTTCAAAACTATGCCGGATTACTACGATGAATCGCCCACCATCGACCACGGTAAATTGCGCGCTTACAAAACCGACGCTCCTATAAGTTGTCAAGAGGCAGTTTGCGGGAGCGTTCTCTCCAATTCGCACAGGAGCTCGTAATACCTCCTCTCCAGTTTCGTCGACCGCCGTTTCCCCCGTTCCAAGTGCCCGAGTGTGGCTGCGGACAGGCCGAGCTCCGCGGCGGCTTTCTTCTGAGTCACCCGCATCGCCTTGCGCATCTTCGCGAGCTCGGGGCCTTCCGGCGCGGCGCCGTCGGGGTTCGGGTCCATGAGCACGTGGTACACCTCCCGCGCTATGTAGCGCTTCAGGCAGCGGACCGCCTCCCGCCGGGACTTCCCCTCGGAGGTCCGCCTCGCCACGTACCTCCTCGTCCTCTCGTCGTACGCCATGCGCTTGATCGCGATCTCGTAGAGCGCCCAGTTCGCCTGCCGGTTGCCGCCGCGGTTGAGCCTGTGCCGGTCCGTCTTCCCGCTCGACGCGGGGATCGGGGAGGCGCCGCACATCATCGAGAACGCCGCCTCGCCCTTCAGCCTGCCGGGGTTGTCGCCGGCGGCCACGACCAGGGCGGCGGCGGTCGTGGTGCCGCAGCCCTCGACGCCGAGCAGCGCGGGCGCGTTCGCCTCCAGCAGCGCGCGGATGCGCTCGTCGAGGGACTCGACCTGGCTGCGGGCCTCCTTCCAGACCGCCGCGACGGACCGCAGCGAGGCCAGCACGCTCTCCTCGAGCGCGTCGCCCGCCTTCCTCCCGCGCGCGAGCAGCGGCATGAGGTCCTTCGGCCGCTCGCGGCCCCTGAACCGCTCCCTCAGGGCGCTCGGGGCCGTCGTGAGCATCGACTTCGCGCAGGCCACGCAGGACGTGGACGTCGCGACGGCCAGCCTGCGCGCGACGTAGAGCTGGCGCACCGCCTCGACCCAGCCGTCCTGCGACTTCGGCACGGAGCAGCCCCTCCCGGACGCCGCCTTGCGCGCCGCGCGCTCGGCGTCCAGCGGGTCGCTCTTCCCCTCGCCGGGCCTCACCTTGTCCCTCTTGGGCCTGAGCACCTCGACGACGTTGTACCCGAGCTCCACGAGCCTCCTCGTCAGCCCGGCCCCGTACGATGCCGTGCCCTCGACGCCGACGACCATGCAGCTCCCCGGGTCGCCTATCGCCTCCGCCAGCCTGTCGTAGCCCTCGGGGTCGGCCCCGAAGCTCCCGCTCCAGATCTTCCTCCCGAGGCCGTCGAGCAGGCACAGGACATGCACGTCCTTGTGCGTGTCGACGCCCGCGATGACCGTTTCGCCTTCCATTTTCGCTCCCCTCGGTCTGCCGCCTGCTCCGCGCCCGGGTCTCCCAGACATTGCACTGACGGGAGCGCTACAATCCAATTGGCTTGTCCGATTGTCCGCGCTCATGCTCCTATTAGGTCATGGCAGGACTCCGGGACGCGGATGCCGGGGCGAGACAGGTCGGATTTGAGGACGGCCGAAGAGGCGTCAGCAGGTCAGTGGGTCATCGTCCCGGCATTCAGCATCAGGGTAGCGCTGCGACGCGGAAATCGCGCGCCGTTGCCGCGCCCCGCAGTGCCCGCTTCCCCCGAGAACAATTATCAGTGCAGGTAGAATGCTTGTCAGTTTTGCGAAAACACGGGTGTGGTCGACCCGTGCGGGTTAAACGTAGTAGATAGGCCGTTTTTGTGGCGGCATTCATGTGATGCGGCAAAGGGGTTGTTCCTTTGCCGCATTGCCTAGCCTAGGCGGACCGGATCGTGGGGGTAGGCGTTGAGGATCTCGACGCCGGACTCGGTCACCAGGGCCAGGTCCTCGATGCGGACGCCGGTGCGGCCGGGGAGGTAGATGCCCGGCTCGATTGAGAATGTCATGCCCGGTTCGACAATCTGCTCGTTGACCAGCGAGACGTCGCCCGGCTCGTGGTCCTGCAGGCCGATCGAATGGCCCAGGCGATGCGTAAAGTACTTGCCGTAGCCAGCGTCCTCTATCACGTCGCGCGCGGCGCGATCCAGGTCGCACATGCGCACACCCGGTGCGATGAGCGCCTCGGCGGCCTCGTTGGCGCGGCGCACGATATCGTAGATGCGCGCCGTCTCCTCGTCCGGCTCGCCCCAAAAGAACGTGCGCGTCATGTCCGAGCAGTAGTTGCAGCGGCGTCCGCCAATGTCGAACAACACCACGTCGCTCCGTTTGAGCACGGTGTCGTCGGGTTCGTGATGCGGGTCGCCGGCGTTGGCGCCAAAGCTCACGATGGGCGGAAAGCTAAAGCCCTCGCAGCCGTGCTTGCGATACAAGCCGAGCATCTGGTCGGCAATCTCGCGTTCCGTCACGCCCTCGTGGACGAGCTTGATGGCGTCGTCCATCACGGCGTCGTTGGCGGCCGAGGACGCGCGCATGAGCTCCTGCTCGGTGGCATCCTTGTGGGTGCGCGCTGCGGTGACGGCAAAGTCACCCAGGAAAAACTCGCTCGCAGCATGGCGCTCCATGAGCGGCATCAAAAAGCCAGAGCGCATGACGGTGTCGATGCCGAGCGGTTTGGTCGGATCGATCTCGCGCGCGATGGCGTCGGCCACGATGTCGGTATCGGTGTGATAGGCGACGCGGGCATTGTCATACTTGGGTAGCTGATGCAGGGCGTTGACCAAGATCACGGGCTCGCTGCCGCGCGCGAGCAGCACACCGCAAAAACGCTCGAACATATCGGCATAAAAGCCGGTCAGGTAATAAATCGACCACGGGTCGTTTACAAGTAGCTGCGCGCCGGGGTGCTGAGCCTCGAGCGCATCGAGCACGCGCGCCACGCGCTGATCATCGACATGTGCCATACATCGTCCTTTCGCTAGGTTGCCACCATGGTATCCCATGCCCGGCAGCTAGGGACGTTCCTTTTATGCCGGCACTTCGGGACACTCCTTAGTATGGGCTGTCTAGCGAACGTACGGGCAAAAGTAGTCATAAGAGGCCCGTTTCAAATGGGCTGGTTTCAAAAGCATAGCGGATTACGGGGCTGGACCTGCATTACTTGACCATGGGAAAAATCGCGAAATTAAAACCGCAGGTAGATGGCTTATCAAAAATCGAAAATTGCCGGTATGGATGGGGGTCTCCGAATCAGCCCCGTAATCCGGCATAGTTTTGAAATGGCACTAAAGTAGGCACAAGCTAAATACCGATCCCAAGGCAAGTTGCGGTGGAATAGTTCCTGGATGCCGGGGTTTTGGGGGAAATCAGGAACTATTTCACCGCAATTGAGGAGGGGCGGGGTGGATGGCGGGGTAGCTAAAAGAGCCCCGTCCTAAATTAGCTGCTTAGGCTGGGTCGATGTCCATGCTGGCGATGAGGTCGATGCCCGTGTTGAGGAGGTTGGGGAGCACAACTTCGCCCATGCGGATGGGGGCGTCGACGACCACGCCGCGGATGAGGTCCATGGCTTGGGCGTGGAGTGCCAGTGGGATGGCTTCGGCCGTGCGCACGGGCAGCAGTGCCTCGTCGCCGCCGGATACGGCCACGGTGGTGGTGAGCACGCGCATGGGGCAGGTGAGTTCCTGGTGTGCGAACTTGTCGCCACGCGGGCAGCGGTTGCCAGTCACGGAGTGAATCGCTGCCACGGAACCGTTGACATCGCGTTCCACCTCAACGGTCAGGAGGCATTCGGATGGGCAGGTGGTGCAGTTGAACTGCAATGTCTCGGTCACATTCGTGCTCATGGCCTTACGCCTCCTCAACGGGATCAACGGACAGGACAATCTCGCTAGCACCTAGGTCGAGTGCGCGTTGAATCACCTTTGCCGGCAGCGGGAAGCTTTCCATGACGCTCGGCTTAAATGCACGGACCTTGCCTGCGAACAGTTCCTCGCCGCCAACGAGAATGCGCACGCGGGCGGTGTCGACCGGTCGGCGTACGCGGAAGTTGAGTTTGATAAGTGCCACAGCCGTAATGCGTCCCGGAAGCGCGTATCCCGCGATACCGGCAGGGGAGACTGTGAGCTCGCAGCCCGTGCTCGCAGCGCTCGCCCCGGCGTTGCCGCCCAACGCCCACGCCGCCGCAGCCGCACCGGCACGCTCGGACTCGGTCGTCACGTTGTCGGCCAGGTCGTGTACGTGCAACACGTTGCCGCAGGCAAAGATGCCCGGCACGCCCGTCTGTAGACTCTGGTCCACTACGGCGCCGCGCGTACGCGGGTCAAGCTCTACGCCAGCGGCAACCGAAAGCTCGTTCTCGGGAATCAATCCCACCGATAGCAGCAGCGTGTCGCACGGAACGATGTGCTCGGTTCCCGAAATGGGCACCAGATGTTCGTCGACCTGGCTTACCTCGACGGCCTCCACGCGGTCGTGGCCGATCACGCGTGTGACGGTGGTGGACAGGTGCAGCGGAATTCCAAAGTCGTCCAGGCAGTTCTTGACGTTGCGGCGCAGACCGTTGGCGTACGGCATGAGCTCGTACACGCCCTCGACCGAAATCCCCTCGAGCGTGCAGCGGCGTGCCATGATCAACCCGATATCGCCCGAGCCCAAAATGACGGCGCGCGAGCCGGGTTTGAGGTTTTCGATATTGATGTATCGCTGCGCCAGGCCGGCCGTAAACACGCCGGCGGGACGACTGCCGGGAATCTTGATCTCGCTGCGGGTGCGCTCACGGCAACCCATGGCAAGGACGACCGCGCGTCCGGTAAGCTGCAGCATGCCGGTAGGGCTCATGAGCGTGACGGTATGGACCGCGGTGTCTTCCGTAGGCTCGCCTGAATCAATCCCAATCACCATGCTGTTCAAGAACAGCGCAATGTCGGTTGTGTGCACCTGGTCGATAAAGCGCTGCGCGTACTCGGGACCGGTGAGCTCCTGTTTAAAGTGCGATAGGCCAAAGCCGGGGTGGATGCACTGGCGAAGGATTCCGCCCAGGTGCTGCTCGCGCTCCACGATGGCCACGCGCGCTCCGGCCTTATGCGCGGCCAGCGCGGCCGCCATGCCGGCGGGGCCGCCGCCGATAACGACCACGTCGAAGGCTTGCGTTTGTACGGCTTCTACGACGCCGCAATCAATCGCACTCGATTTGAATTTCGCCATCCTAACGCACCCCCTTCAGCGGTCCCTCAACCAGCCAAGATCCGGTGTCCTCCAGTAATACCTCGCTGGGGTCGCAGCCCAGCTCTCGGGCAAGAATCGCCACCACAAGGCTCTGGCAAAAGCCGCTTTGGCATCGACCCATGCCGGCGCGGCAGCGGCGCTTGACGCCCTCGACCGAAATCGCGCCCGGACGGCGTCGGATCGCGGCCACAATCTCGGCCTCGGGCACCGTTTCGCAGCGGCAGACGATCTGCCCCCACGCGGGATCGGACTCAATGAGTTCTTCCTTGCGCGCCAGCGGTGCGCGGTCAAAGTCGTCCGGCTCGCGGCGAATTGGGTTCCAGTCCGCCCGCTCGTGCAGCTCCACGCCCGCCTCACGCATCACAAGCTCCATGCGCTCGGCAATGGCCGGTGCGCTCGCCACGCCCGGCGACTGGATGCCCGCCGCCTGGAACAGCCCCGGCACCACGGCCGACTGCCCAATAAAGAAGTCGTTCGTTCCCTGAATGACCGGACGCCCGCCGGCAAATGCGCGCACCACGCGGCGCGTGTCCAGATCGGGCACCAGCTTGCGCGCGCCGGTCAGGAGCGCGTTGACGTCGTCCGCATAGGTCTGCGTGTCGCCCGGCTCGCGCACGGCGGCGGTCGCGGTGATCACGGTGTTGCCGTGTACGGTACCCGTGACGATAACGCCCTTGGACACCGGCGTGGGAACGGGGTAGAGCGGCATGAGTGCACGCGGTTCCTTGTCCAGCACCACGATGTTGCCCTGACGCCAGACCATCTGGAACTCCTCGGCGCCCGCCATATGCGAGATGTCGGCGGCGCCGTTGCCCGCGGCGTTGATCAGAT
>SKEO01002702.1_pt1 | contig 11949 bp, 10 predicted proteins | sample 4826801 | NCBI WGS metagenome assembly SKEO01 (sample SAMN11008807, study PRJNA524170) | human gut metagenome | biome: Human fecal sample; material: Feces; isolation source: fecal sample from pouch patient p3 | host: Homo sapiens | place: Israel: Tel-Aviv | collected 2016-02-25
TGATAATCCCTTGCTTTTTAAAAGTCAATAGAAAATCAGCACTCTTTTTCATCGAGTGCTAACAATTCTGTGAATTTTATTAAGAAATAATAAACTTCCTTACGTTCATAGTTTGTTCATGTTTATTTTAAAATTCTTTCATCTCTTTAACATTGTTTCTCCACAACTCTTACATATAATAAAATCATCAACAACAGAAGTTCAGTAATACATTTTGAATAAACTTTTTCATAATACGTGCCGGGTGCCGCTTAGCGGTTACCCGGCATCCTCCCTTTTATGAACCTTTATATATTATTCTTCGTCTGCCTGTTCCTCTTTCGCACTGTCTTTTTTGCGTCTACACAATACCACACAGACCATTATTAATAGTATTGTTATTATACTTCCAATCACAATCCATTTCAACATGGCAAAATGACGGTTTTCTTTTTCTCCTTGCCGATTTTTCTGCTCCTTTTCTGTCTTTCCAGATAATATTTTTTGAATTGGCGCTGCCGCCTTTTCCAATATCGTCTTCTCTGGAACAATTTCAAATGATATGTTTTCTTCTGCTTCATTCCCTGCCAGATCCGCTGCTGTCACGCTTACTTCATATTCTCCTGGATTTGTAATCTGAAATGTATACTTCCCGTCTTCTTTTTTTAATGTCTGCCTTTTTCCATTAATCAACACTTCTTCTATCCAGTCTTCTTTTTTTCTGGAATCTACTTGAAAGTTCAGGATTCCTTCATACTGTGCCCCTTCCTCTACCTGATAAAACTGAATCTTCGGAGGTGTGTGATCTATTACGAATTCCGCTCTTGCCACCGCTTCATTTCCTGCGGCGTCTATGGCATTTACCTGTAATGTATGACGCCCCTCCGTATCAATCTCTGTCCCAATCGGATATAACCTTCCGTCCATCTGAATCTGATGGACAAATGTCGTAAAGTCCTTGATAAATACATCCACCGGATAATCCCATGAAAACTTTTTCAGATACTTTCCCTGCAGTTCGTCCACCATCTTTATCACTGGATTCTTAGTATCAATCATAAATTGCAGGAAATGTTCTGACTTCTGTTTTGCCTTATCCACAGCCTGTACACTGGTTTTATAGATTCCATCTTCCTGAAATGTCTTTACAAGACTTGCGGATCCGTTCTTTAAACTCCACTTTTCTTCCGAATCTATGACCTCCGTTTTTTTCTCTCCTTCCGGTTTTTCATAATCAATCACTGCCCGACAGCTTTCTAATTTATTTTCATCAGTTGCCTGGTATTCCAAAGTCACGGGCTGACTGGTAATCAGATAATCGGCTGCCCCTGTTAAACTTACTGTCGGTGCCAGACTGTCAATGAATAACTTCTGCGTTTTCTCCGTTTTATTACCTGCCTGATCTGTGACAGTCACTGTTACCGGCACACCTTCTCCACTTTTTGAAGTCTGTGTGATCAAAAACTCTGACTGATTCTCCTTTGATTTTCCAATAATTTTATTTCCAACATAACATGTAACCGTATCAACCTGACTTCCCCATGCACCATCTTCTGATACCACACGAATCCACGCTTCCTTCTGATACCAGGTAGAAAATCCTTCCGGCGCCTCCAAGGTCTCTGTCGGACTTTGTGTATCTATCAGTATTTCTATTGTCTCATCATATTCCGGAATCACATTGCCTTCTTCATCTTCCATAAAGACATGTAAAATATTTTTTCCTTCCTCAAATACTTCACCCTCAAGAGAAATCTTGGTTTTCTGCTCTTCTGCTTCTTGTGATACTATGTATTTTATTCTCCCCTGTAACAAAGTATCTTCCCCATGTTTTAATTCGTACACAGTTGTTCCATAGGCGCCATTATGTGTGATCATAACGGACGGCTTTGATAGATAATATCCATTCTTTCCATCAGCCTTGGGGATTTCCAGCTCATATCTCTTAATCTCGGGCTGCTCCGGTTCCTTGTCTTTGTCTTCATCTTCCCCTCCTGGCTTCTCTTGTTCCTTATCCCCTTCTTCCCCTCCTGGCTTCTCTGGTTCTTTATCCCCTTCTTCTCCTCCTGGCTTCTCTTGTTCCTTGTCTTCTCCATTAGTTCCATCTGAATTTTCCGATTCTGTTGTCTTTTTCATGTTTTTTTCTGCCTCATTCTGCGCATAAATAACTGCCTGCTGTGTATAAATCATTGCCAGGACTAATATCAATAACGCTCCGGTTCTTATCTTCCTACCCATACATTTTCTCCTTCCATGACTATTCCGTATTCCTGTGCCAATTTTTGAAATTCTGTTTCTTCCTTAATTTCCGGGATCTGATCCAAATACTCTTTTACTGTCTGTGCACAGATTTCTCTGGAAATATCTGAATCTGAACACTGCATACGCATATAAAGAATTCTAAGCTGCTTTGAGTCTTTTAATTCTTCCGCTCCTTTCCTGCATATTTCAAGTGCCTGATCTTTTAAGCCTTTTTCTCCCTGTATTTTCACAAGCTTCTGATAAATATCTTCTTTCTTCGACTCCTCTTCCCACTCAAGCATATCTGTATACATTTCCAAAGCCATATCCCAGTCTCTTGCCGTTTCAGCCGCAGAAGCCATATAAGAAGTACATTCTTTTACCAGTCTCTCCTCTGGCTTCTCATCCAGAATTTTCTTACCAATTCTTAAGATTGCTTTTGCATGTTCTTCCGATTCCTCCACTGCATAGCCCCGAATCATACAGCGCTCATAATCCAGCCTTGAATCGTCCGGCATCCACTCCTCGATTTTCCTGAATATGTTCTCTATTTTCTTTTCATTTGCATATTCCTTTTTCTCATTGCTGCTCTCTTTATCTTCTATCCCAGCCACATACCGCACTAATGCAGCCAGATTTTCCGACATCTGATCTTCCCCGGCATCTTCAAATGCCTGAATACTTTTTTCGTAATCTTCCAGCTCCAGAAAATACAACAATCCCATGGATCTCTGCGCTTCTACGAATGCTTCGCGCTCTGAAACTTCTGACATATTTAAACCGTCTGAACTTTCCATCTTAAGTTCTGTGTTCTTCTCATCTCCTTTTTTCTGAATGACCCGGACACTTACTGCGGCTACGAATACACAAATACTTATCATTGCCATAACCGTTCTTTTTTTCGTCCATATTCGTCTATCTTTACTTTTCTTCTCTGTTACATTTGGAATTTCTTTTTGAATTTCGGACATCTGCTTAAATGCCCGTTTTGAATGCCCATCCAGGCATCTGGATATTATTTTTTGAAACTTTACCGTCTCCCGTCTGGTTAATTCCGGGATCGGGTCTGTTACTGACAACAGGTACTGAATTGTCCTGCCTAGTCCGTATATATCTAATTCAATGCTGGCAGCCTGATAATAATTGACTTCAGGTGGAAGAAAGTTCTCCCTCACACTTCTTCGATTCATCTGAACCAGCATTTTTTCATTGGATTCCACACTCATATCAAGAAAATGTAGTGTCATATCCTCCGTGACAATCACGCTGTACGGATTCACATACTGATAACAAGGGTTTCCCCGGCACTTATGTATGCACTCCAGTTGATCTGCAAGATCACGGATCCATAAAAATAATTGTTTTTTTGTAAGGTTCGGGTGATATTTCAACCACTGAATAAGTGACTTTCCTTCTACATAATCAGAGCTGATATAACATTTTTGATTATGTTCGATCAGGCGAAGCACCTCGTAACCTTCCCTTTCGCCCATCCGCATTCCTCCCATCTGTATTACTTTTTTGGAATTATCGGTGTGATTTCATATTGTGACAAATTCTGATTCTCTTCGACCTGGCAGAAGTTTTCTCAGATAAATTAGAGTGATTATTATCATACGCGAAAAAAGAGAAAAATGCAAGAAACATTTTGTTGCATTTTCCTCTTTTTATTCATAATTTTTCTTTTTTAAGCAGCCTGCTTAGTCTGTTGCGCCGCCTCAGCTTGAACCGGCTCCTGCTGTACAGGCATAACAGTGTTTATCCATCCGGATTTTCCGGGCTGTGTAAGGTTTTCCTATCCAATCAGCTATGGTCTCCTTCGAAAAGATCGGAAGCCCTGCTGCCAGGTTAAAATCACAGTCATACAGCTTTCCGTCATAATCTACCGAAATCTGAAAACGACACATCAAAGCTTCCACCGTTGCCGGGTTGAAAGCATCATACAACTTCTTCATATACCCTGAAAGATTCCCGGATCTTCGGAGAAATGCTCCAAATCGTCCCATTGGATTGTTGTAAAGTGTATACAGGGCATTGAACACAATTCCAAAATCTGCTTCCAAATGCTCTTTATACTCTAGTTCCATAGCGGTCTGATCCGGTGGGAAAAAGGCTCCCGCCGGATTGTACACCATGTTCAGCACCAACTCAGGATTCTTTCCATAGCCAAGTGTATTTAATTTCTGTAATACCTGTATTGCCCCGTCAAATGTACCGGTTCCCCGTACTCGATCCATCTGATCTGCCCTATAATAAGGCAGGGAACATACAATTTCTACTTTCTGTCTGGCATAAAATTCAATCAAATGTTCATATTCCGGATTCAATAGAACTGTCAGATTGGTTCGCACGATCACATGACTACAGACTTTACATGCCTCTGTAACAAGCCATTCAAAATCCGGATTCATCTCCGGCGCTCCCCCTGTAATATCAATGGTCTGCACTTGTTGTTCTCTTGCAAATTGAATACAATCTGCCATCACTTCCCGGGACATCACTTCCGTCCGGTTCGGTCCTGCACACACATGACAATGCTTGCACGCCAGATTACAGACACGGCCAATATTCATCTGAAGCACATCCAACCTGTCTGCTGTATTCATCATCTCTGGATCAATCTGTGTCTGAAACACAGGTATCTGATCCAAATCATGAAAATCATTAATTATCTCATCCATAAAAACCTCTTCATATATCTGCTAGAATATCTCTTTTAGTATAGTGATACTATCTTTTACGACTTCCGGACAGAAATCAAATAACAATCCTTCATCCAGAATCTTCTGCATCTCTTCCGGCTTGGAAATATCATGCTTTAACAGCCCTTTACAATTACAGACAGCATATTTTTCCTGGAATTTCTGTAAAAATTCTGCACGTTTTGCATTCATAATATCCTTCTGCCCCATATGCTCCACTTCGCAGTGTCCATATTTTAATCCAAGAACGATCATTGCTCCGACAACAGCACCACAAGTCTCACCAAGACCCATACCGCCGCCAAATGCTGCAGACATCTTGTAAGCTTCCTCTGTTGTAATTCCAAGCTCCTCTGCAAATGCTCCAACTACAACTTGTGAGCAATCAATTCCTTTCATAAATAACTCTGCAATTTCTTTTTTCTCCATAATATTTCTCCTTTCGTGTCATTTTCAAGAATATTTACGGCTCCAGATAGCCCCGTATATTTTTTAAGAAGTCCATATCCAGATATGCATTCAACTTTTTGAATGTGGATTCATTGAAAATCAACTTATCCGGCTGCTGATATTGAACCCATGCCATAGCACACCATGTAATCCCGCGCAGACATGTGATTGGAATAAATGCATGAGTATGCTCCCGGATCATATCTGTCTTAAACCGATTTCCCACCGCTTTGATGTATGCATCAATAAACTTCTCCATCTCTTCTGAAGTAAGAATGACATCTGTCTTCCAGAATGTAGTCGTAGGTGCCAGGAAATGTCCCAGATCCTGGGCAGGATTACCAAATAGCGGCTTCTCCCAGTCAATCAGGTAATTGGACTTTCCTTCCCCGTTGATCAGGAGATTCGTAGAATTTAGTTCTGTATTAATGCAGCATTGATAACCACTTTCAAGCTGGATTTCTGCTTCCCGTTTCCAGCCAAGATCCAAAAGTTCACGGATATATGTTTTTTTCTCTCCATCTCCTAATGGTGATTCCAGATAGACCTTGAACATCTCCTCGCACTCCTCCAGAATCGCTTTCAATGGATTCTGTGGGTGTATAAGGATTTCTTCACTCTCTGGAATCGGGACACTGTGAATGTCTGCCAGACATGGGGCTGCCAGCATCAATTCTGTATGATAATCCATTGCATGACCCGGAAGGTATTCCATGACCAGAACGCCATGCTCCAATATTTTTTTGCTGCCATCTACATAAAGCACTTTTGGCGTCCTGCCAGAGCCTTCCATTAACCTTAACGCATGTGCTTCATATTCAATCTGATGCTCCAGATGCATCTGGCTTCCACAATTCACACGAAGTAGTAATTTCTTTCCTGTCACAGGGTGTGTAAATGCATAATTAATATTATACTCTCCCTGTGCCAGCAATTCGTAATTTTCCGTCTTCTCTTTTGGCAATCCCAGTGCTTCTCTGTACTCTTTATTTTTCACATATTCTTCCAGACCTCTGATCCGCTCCATAGATTTTTTCCTCTACCTTGATATTTTTATTTCTTGAAATCCACTGCTATATTTTACCTTACGTCTCGGTACATCTTTGATATTCGGTCAATTGGTACCCCGTCCCGATACATCTTGCGAAGCCGATTCATTTTCCACATAACCTTAAGTTTCGGGATCGTCTTCTTGGGAAATCTGCGGTCAGATGTATAAATCCTGTGCTTTGCGATTCCAAGTTTTACGCCCATTTCCTTAAGAGTCAGTGAAAACTGATAATCCTCCATGATCGGAAGGTTCGGGAACATTCCCGCCTCAAAGAACAACTCCCTGTCTATGAAGATTCCCTGATCTCCAAACATGATCTTGCGGTCTTTGATTCGGTGATTGGAAATGACACGGCACGTCCACATAAAGAAATGCTTTGAATGAAATGCAATTCCAAAACACCCTGCCAGATGGTCTTTCATCACATAACGAATCTCCGCCAGCGGATGCTTCGGAAGCTCGCTGTCACTGTGCAGGAAAAACAAAATATCCCCGGAACTTTCTTTTGCTCCCAGATTCATTTGATTTGCCCGGCCTTTTTCTGAATGAAGTACACGGAACCTGGAATCAATCATTGACAATGTCCGGTCTTTGCTTCCGCCATCTACAAAGAGAATTTCACATTTGTCCAGAAGAGGAATCAACTGTTTTTGCAGTGATTTTATCGTGGATTCTTCATTATAAATCGGAACAATAATAGAAATCTTCTGTTTTTTCAGAAGATAACGTCCAGTCTCACTTTTCTGCAATTCCAGAGTTTTACGCATCCGGTTTCGAAATTTGCTAATATCTTCTTTCTCATCTATATCATGAAGCGTTCTTGCAAAACCAACTGTATAACCAGCCTCAAAAGTTGCTTTTGCTGTATTTTCCAAAACACTTGCATGGCTGTAAGTCTGTTTTTCAAACACCTCTCTCACTGGCTTCTTCATACCTACAAGATAATATCCACCGTCCTGCGTTGGTCCCAGAACAATGTCATGCACATCTAACAGACGAAATGCATAATCTAAATCTGCCTGCTTAATTTCCGGCACATCCGTTCCAATCAACACACAGGATCCATAATCTTTGGCAAGAACCCTCTGGATTGCCATGTACATTCTTTCTCCCAAAGATTCCCCCATCTGCGGAAAATAAATCTTGTCATCCCCAAATATATTCTTTAATGCAGCTCCTTTATCGTCCGGAGTGTAACAGATATAAAGATCCGCCTGTGTTTTTTGACATTGCCCGGCAATATCTTTCAAAAAGCAAGTGTGCAGCCCGGCACATTCCTGCGGCGAAAAATATGGCATCAGCCTTGTCTTTGTCTGCCCCGCCACCGGAACTCTTGTAAATACAATGATTGCTCTTCTCATCTTTTATCCCCATTCTTTTGTTGAATTGTCACCTGGTACGGAGTCATTTTTAAAACAAATGGAACTGTTCAGAGCCAACTTCCAAAATGCTACGCATTTTATACCTGTTTTTGAAATTTTGCTTGGCTCTGAGCAGTTCCAAATTATGTAAATTTCGTCTTCGCACGGTTGATCATGGATTTCTTCACATCCGGCTTTTCATAAGTCTTTAAAATCTCTGTCAGGAGATGTCTCACGTTCTGACAGCCTCCACGAGTCAGATTGCCAGAGCAGGAAGCACAATAACTATATACTTTTTTCTCTCCTGCAAGTGCAGATGCCATGTGCTTTGCAATTTCCGGTTCTTTCACCGGTGCACAGCCTCCAAGACCACAGCACTGTACTCCTTTTACCGATTCCAGACTTCCCTTCACGAATCGCTCTGCTGATGCAAGAATCTCTCTTTTCTCACGATCCGGACAAGGCAAAAATACTTTGCCGGACTCCAGATTCTTCTCACCGATCCCTAGTTCTTCAAGTTTTGCATAAATGTCTGTCACTTTAACCTTCAAATAGGGTTTCAAAAATGTATAACAGTTCGGGCAAAGCATGATAACCTCTTCCACGCCTCTTTTTTCAAACTCATCATTAATACGCTGTATAATTCTCTTTTCATCAACTTCCAGTCCAAGCTCCGCAATCGGCTTTCCACAACAGTCATAGGCAACTCCGATTCCATGTTCTTTCAGAAGCTTCACAAGCTTCTTCATTGTCTTTGGATAAAAAGAAGGAAAATTACACCCTGGGAAAAGGATGCATTTTCCAGTTGCATTACGATAATTTTTATAGATATAATCTTTCTTTTCTTTTAAGAGCATTCCATACCCTTTTTCGCGAAATGTTCCTTCTGCCTCCCGGACATTTTCCCGGCGAAGCTTTAGAATATAATCCCGCCCGTCAATCCCAATCGGGCAGACCTCTGTACATTTTCCACACAAAAAGCAATGATAAGATAATTCCTTCAGCTTTTCAGTGTCCCCAATATCAATGCCATATTTTTTCAGAAACTCACAATGCTTCTGACAGACATGGCAGTGTATACACTCTGACACATCATTTTTACTCTTCACTTTGTTCCTCCTGCACATAATGCTTCTTCAAAAATGCACCAAGCCCCATAACAACTACTGCCAGTACAAGTGCAATCCCTATATAAAGGATCCGGTTCTCTTTGTCTGCAAGTCCGGCTGTTCCAACCGTATACATAGCCGTTCCTGGCAGCATAAAAATCAGAGAACATATAGAATATGTGGAGAATTTAATATCTGTTACCCCGTAGGCAAAATTCTGAAGATTATATGGGAACAGCGGAACCAGTCTTGTAATCATAAGAATAAAAATCTCGTTACTTCCCGTCTCATCAAACAGCCATTTTTTCAGATATTTATTTTTCATTGCCATCGGTTTGATACTGTCCTGAAGGAAAAATCGTCCCACAACAAATGCGACCATTGCTCCAAGCGTTGTCGCAACTGAGCAACAGATCGTTCCAAGTACCGGTCCAAATACCAGCCCCGCAATAACTGCAAATGTCACTCCTGGAAGTGCCAGAACGACACAACTTACAATCGTAAGCACTGTGTAGATCAACACCGCCAGAAGAAGATTATCCTGTACCATATTTTCCAAAAATTTCAAATTCTCTGTATTTCCCAGGTAGGCAGACCACCCGAAAATATGATTGAGTACCAGAATCACAACAATAATTCCGATAAATATCCACATTTTTTTATTTTTCATTCTTCGTTATCCCCACTGCAATACCATTTCTCACAATCACCGTAATATACTTTACTATACCATAAACCGCATTTTTCTGAAACTGCATATTGTGATATTTGTTTTGCAGCTTTTCCCGTAGGAAGCTCTCCTACTGTTGTATGCTGACAGAACCTTGAAATTATAAGAGCCGGGAGTTCCCCCTCCCGGCTCTTATGAACTGATTTTCTACAAATTTACTCTGTCACGAATGCAGCAGATACGTCCCCGTCTTTTGCACCATTCTCAATGATGTAAAGGTTATCTAAATCAAAGCCAGCGTCTTTCAGGATAGAGATTCCTGTCTTAGCACACTTGTTTCCGCTGTAGCAAAGAAGATATACTTTCTTGGAAGAATCCATCTTCTCTGTTGCCAGTTTGTACATAGCTGTCTGAGCATCTGCACTTTCAATCTCTTTTAATCCGCACTGGAAAGATCCTTTTAAGTGTCCTGCTTTGTATGTATCATCATCACGAACATCCAGAATCTGAACATCTTTGTCATCTACTGCTGCAACTGCATCTTTGCCAGATACATACTGCCAGTCGATGTTCTCTTCTGTACGGTCTGTTGTAAGAGCTCCGCTTACATCAGCAAGTGCTTTTGCTCCACCTTCTACTGTGTAGATAGATGTTGACTCGATCCCTGCATCTCTTAATACACCTGTTGCTTTTTCAGCTCCACGCTTACCACTGTTACAGATGATGTAGATATCTTTTCCATCGTTCAGGTTCTCTTTTGCGTAATCTGTCATAGCGTCAACTAAGGAATCATCCTCTAATGGGAAGATTGGGCACCACTCAGAATTCTTAACTCTTCCAGTCACATAGTTATCCCACTCTCTTACATCGAGTACGTGAACTCCGTCAGCTTTCGCTGTATCCTCAGCAGATACATACTGATACTCATCGTCTGCCAACTCTTTTTTCTCCTCTGTTTTTGTATCTGTAGACTCTGTCTTTGTCTCAGATTTTGTGTCAGAACTGGAGTTTGATCCGCATCCTACAACCATAGATCCTGTCATTGCTGCTACTAATAATAATGTTACGACTCTCTTTTTCATGTTTTTAATCTCCTCAAATGTTTTATTTTAATTTTTAGAACTCTAATTTCTTTACGATGTTTTTCATCTGTACACCGTGAACCAGACTTGCACCGCCACGGATTGCTGCTGCCACATGGACAGCCTCTGTCATCTGCTCTTCTGTTACTCCCTTATTCAGACAGTCATTGGTATAAGCATCAATACAGTATGGGCACTGTACCGTGTGTGCCACAGCAAGTGCAATGAGAGATTTCTCTCTTGCTGTCAGTGCACCTTCTTCAAACACTGCATTATAGTAGCTGAAGAACTTCTCTGCTAACTCCGGTGCTTTTTCCCCAATGGTTCCAAACTTCGCCAGATCTTCCGGATTGTAGTAAGTATCCATTTCATATCCTCCCTTTTTCTTTTTTGGACTGCCGGTCCATATATATTTTTCTCAGCATAAAGATCAGTGCCGAGAGGGCAAACAAAATCATAAGCGCGGTCACAAATAACTTTGCACCGCCGGTCAACATGCCGCCAACGTAAGAGTACACAATTGTTGCCGGAAGCTGTCCGATTCCTGTTGCAATAAAGAATGACATAAATGACATAGATGTCAGTCCTGCCGCATAACTTACAATATCGAACGAAATAAATGGAAGCAGACGGCAGATCAGGATTGTATTCTTTCCATATCGTTCAAAAAATGTATCAATCTGAGCCAGTCCGCTCTTGCTTGTAAGTTTCTCTGCCACATCACGTCCCAGAATTCTTGCAATGTAGAAACATACAGCCGCTCCTGCCATAGCACTTGTCCAGGAAAGGATTGCTCCCTGCCACCATCCAAACAGATTCGCATTTGCGAATGTGAGCAAAAATGCCGGAAGCGGTGCTGCAATGGACTGAAAGATCATCAGTAAAAATGAGATTACAGCCGCATATGCTCCATAAGATGCCACAAAATCACGTACAACCGTAAAGTCTCCGCTTGCAAACATGGCAAATACCTTGTTCATCATTTTATTAACACCTGGGACTAAAAAATACACAGCGACTGCTGCAATCACTGCGATTAATAATATAACTTTCCCCAGCCAGTTCTTTTTCTCTTTCATATCTTTAAAATTTCCCTCTGAAATATGTAATGTCTGTTCATTTTATCAACAGCTTTCTAACACGTCAAATTTATAATCTTTAACAACTCTATGTTATAAATCAGTTACGTTAATAGTACCTTTTTGTACTATTCTCGTCCAATTGTTTTTATTAATATTTTCTATTAATTATTAATTCTATCTATATATTCCTATAATAGAAAAAGTATGTTTTATTATTTTTTC
>SKEO01002704.1_pt1 | contig 11940 bp, 8 predicted proteins | sample 4826801 | NCBI WGS metagenome assembly SKEO01 (sample SAMN11008807, study PRJNA524170) | human gut metagenome | biome: Human fecal sample; material: Feces; isolation source: fecal sample from pouch patient p3 | host: Homo sapiens | place: Israel: Tel-Aviv | collected 2016-02-25
TTGGCAAGGGTGTCGACCGGATCGTCGTATACATGCAGGCCGTCAGCCATCATCTCGACCACGATGCTACGCTGGCTGTCGCCGATAATCCAATGGAGCAGCGACACGCCCAGCCCCTCTCCTGCAGATTTGGCAACAATCACCGTATCGCGCAGCGCAGCCTCGACCTCGTCGACCGTCGAGAACGTCGCTGCCACCCACAGGGGAAACTCATAGGCCGCGATATTGGTCTTGCCGTCGACAGGGTCCTCGGCATACTCGGCATAACCCGGGAAATTGAGACCCGCCACGGCGAGGCCCGCATCGTTACCGCAATCGAAAAACATGGGATAGTTCTTGTAATCGATGCACATACCGATCACCGCGTGTGCCGCTGTCGCGTCGTCGATAAACGAATACGGAATGTGAAACCCGCGCGGCATCACGCGAACCTGTTGGCCGTAGTCAAAGCTCCAGTCGAGGTTGCGGCCTAGATACATGTGGCCAGAATTATCGGTAAATCGAATACTCGTACACATAGCGCCTCCTAGCTTCACGTTCTTGCTAATTTCATTGTCTCCAAACAAAAAGGCGCTAAACACAAAAGCCCGGACATGACAACAATGTCACGCCCGGACCAAAAGAGACGAAGTGCGGTGCTTTGATCCCCTTAGACCAACTTGCCGAGACAGTGGTCGATCATATGCTGGATCATCTGTGCCTCGAAGCCCGCGTAGTCGCGGCGGCACTCCTTCATCTTGCCGTCGACTATCTGGTCAAAGGCGACCTTGCACTTGATATAGCGCGTGGACTTGGTGACCTCCTCGTGCGTCAGGCAGCTCTCCTCCATCTTGCTGGCGCCCAGGCCAAACACCAGACGGGGGTTGTAGAGCACGTGGGGCTCGCCGGCATCGTCCAGGTAGACGCAAACCTTCTTGGTAACGCCAATCTGGTTAGCGGCAAGGCAGCCGGCATCGTCGAGCGACTTGATGGTATCGATCAGGTCCTGAGCAACCGGCTCGTCCTCGACGGTCGCAACCTCGCAACGCTGGGACAGGATAGCCTCGTCGTGGCAAAGCTCTTTAATCATACGTTCCTCCATAGGGGTCGTTGTAACCGCTTAAGTATACGGTACCTACACATTTTCATGCGAATAATACCGTCCGTCTGCTACAAAGCGCCGAACTTCAACACGCGAGGAACATCAACCTTTCAAAGGCGATATAGTAGGTGAGTTCGTGTCAATCGGCCTAAACTCGGGGCCGAACAAGGAAAGGGTATGCATGGACGAACTTTTTCACGTCAGTGAGCGCAAGTCCACAATCGGGACCGAACTTCGCGCTGGACTGACAACATTCCTGGCGATGGCCTACATCATCGCCGTCAACCCCGCGGTGCTCTCGGGTGCCGGCATCGACGCGGGAGCGCTCGCCTGCGCCACCTGCCTGGGCGCTGGCATCATGACCATCTGCATGGGCATCTTCGCCAACCGCCCGCTCGCCTGCGCGTCGGGCCTGGGCATCAACGCCATGATCGCGGGCATCACCACCACCATGTGCGGCGGTGACTGGCACGTGGCCATGAGCGTCATCTTCCTCGAGGGCGTCGTCATCTTGCTGCTCGTGCTTTGTGGCCTGCGCGAGGCCATCATGGACGCCATCCCGGTTGTCCTGCGTCACGCCATCTCGGTGGGTCTGGGCCTGTTCATCGCCATGATTGGCCTGTGCGATGCCGGCATTATCACCGCTGGCGCCGGTACACTCGTCGGTCTGGGCGACATCCCCTCCCCCACCTTCATCGTCGGCATCATCTCCATCGTCGTGACGGTTGCCCTGGCTTCCCGCAACGTGCCGGGCTCGCTGCTCATCGGCATCGTCGTTGCCGTCATCGCCGGTATCCCCCTAGGTGTGACCCAGGCTCCGACCGGTATCATCGCCCCGCTCGACTTCTCGAGCATCGGTGGCCCCATCGCCGACGCCGGCGGCATGCCCGCCATCGTCAAGGTCCTTACCGACCCCGCGCTCCTCGTCATCTCGTTCTCGCTGCTCATGAGTGACTTCTTCGACACCATGGGCACCGCGATGGCCGTCGCCAAGCAGGGCGAGTTCTTGACCGAGGACGGCAATGTCGAGGACATCCGTCCGATCCTGGTCGTCGACTCCGTGGCCGCTGCTGCCGGTGGCTTTATGGGCGTCTCCTCCATCACCACCTTCGTCGAGTCCACCTCTGGCGCTGCCGACGGTGGCCGCACGGGCCTCACCTCCGTCACCACCGGCGTGCTGTTCATTCTCGCCGCGTTCTTCTCCCCCATCGTCACCATCGTTTCCAGCGCCGCCACCTGCGGTGCTCTGGTCTACGTCGGTTACCTCATGATGAGCGAGGCCTCCGAGATCGACTGGTCCGACGTGTCGCAGGGTTTCCCGGCGTTCATGATTGTCGCCGGCGTGCCCTTCACCTACTCCATCTCTGCCGGCATTGGCCTGGGCTTTATCGCCTACGTGATCGTCGCGCTCTTTAAGGGCGAGGCCTCCAAGATCAAGCCGCTCATGTGGATCGCAGCCCTTGCCTTCCTCGTCTACTTCTTCGTGGCGTAACGACATAGTCTGCTAAAGCAAAACAACAAGGCGCGGAGTCGCATCGAGCGGCTCCGCGCTTTGCTTTTAAAGCCAGGCACCACACGGACGCGCGATGTATTGCTTCGCAAGTTTTGGACGTTTTGCTCTCCAAACGGCACTACCGACGGCTACATCCTGCAGATATGCTGGATATAACCGCATAGGCCCTATGAGGATGGGAGTAACCATGGCCGCCTTGTTCACGACCCCCAAGCGCAATGACAAAACCTCTGGAGCCCATTTTGTCGAGCCCGACCTGCGCCGTCGCACGCTGCTCGCACACGGCAGCTGGCGCCGCGTGACGCGCCGCATCGTTGTAGGCGCCGTATGCGCGCTTACGGTAAGCTCGCTGCTCATGCCGAGCATCTCGCTCGCAGCCGAGTGGGTGGACGTTGGCGGCGTCCGCCACGAAGCGGCCGCGGGCCCCACGGGAGACGCCGCCGGTACCTGGTCATGGGATGGCGCCGATGACATGAAGCTCAACGGCTATAACGGCGGCGCGATCGAGGCAGCGGGCAAGCTCAACGTGAGCTACGAGGGCAACAACACCGTCACTAACGACGACGGCCGCGGCATCAAGGTTAAGGATGGCGCGAACGAGAACGCCGAGCTTAATATTCAGGGCGACGCGTCCAGCACGCTCAACGTGACATCTTCTCGTGACGCCATCACTTCCGTCGGCAACATCAACATCGACGGCGCTGGCACTGTCAACGCCACGAGCACCGAGCACGATGCCATCGATGCCGGGGGCGATGTCACCATCAAGGGCTCGGGAAACGTTAACGCCACGGGCGATTCGGATGGCATCAGGGCCGACGGCAACATCACGATCGACAACAGCGGAACCGTCACCGCCAAGGCCACCGAGGATCAGGGTATCGATGCTAACGAGAACCTCATCATAAAGGGCGGCGGCAAGGTAGAGGCAAGCTCTATCGAGGACAATGCGATTTGGGCCGACGGCAGTATCGAGATCTCGGGTGGCAGCCAGGTCAAGGCAAGCTCCGAGGAAGACGCCGCCATCGACGGTAAAAACAGCCTCACGGTCACGAACGCTTCCCTCAACGCAGGTGGCGTTGGGTATGGCATCTATGTCTACAAGGGCATCACGCTCGATGGCGCGACCGTGACGGTCCGCGCAAGCTCAGATGGCGGGGAAGTCAGCGCACTCTTCACCGATGAGGACGACATCGTCATCAAGAACGGCTCGACTGTGGATGCGCTCGCAGAAGGCAGGTTCTCGGTTGCAATCTCCACCAGTAATTTCTACTCCGGCGAAGCGGGTGGCCATATCTACATCAGCGACTCCGTTGTCAAGGCCATAGCCCGCTATGCCGAGACCGGCGGCGACGGCCCCGACCGCTACAGTGGAGACCAAAACGACGAAATCATCCCTGAGTCCGAGGGCCTGAACATCGGCATCTTCGCGCAGACCAGCGAGGGCATCACGCCCGCGACCATCTCGATCGTCCGCAGCAGGGTCACGGCCGAGGGAGACACGGCGGCAATCTTCGCCCTTGCCATGAGCGCGGACGGCAAGGCGATCGGCACCATCGAAATCGAAGGAGCCACCATCCAGACGCCTGAAGGCGGCAAGGTCATTGACTATCGCAACAAGGAAGAACTCAGCGACGGCATCGTCTACGAGGCGGGTCAAACCATCGGCACGGGCGACGCCGTGATCGACTCCCCCTACAACGAAGCAGTCGCCAAGCACACGCTCATCGCGCCTCCCGAGGAGACCAAACCCGAGGAAAAGCCCGGCGAGACCAAGCCGGGTTCCAAGTCCGAGGGCGCGAAGACGATCAAGACCGTTGCAGTTGCAGCCACGGGAGCCAAGACCGCCGGCAAACTCGCGGCAACCGGCGACGCCTCGAGCGCAGCCATCATAGCGACCGCCCTTGTAGGAACGGCCGCTATCGTCACAGGCGCCCTGGCGAGTCGCAAACGCTCGTAAACACTTTTTCGCACAGGACGGGTTGATCGCGGCTCTTGCCTTACCCGTCTACTTCTTCGTAGCGTAAGGGCAAGGCTGCAAAAGCTGAACAATAAAGCGCGGAGTCGCCATGCGGCCCCGCGCTTTTCTTTTAGCGTCGGTCCCTGCGCCGGCGTGCGGCCTATTTCTCCCCCATTTTGGCCATTTTGCCCTCCAAACGGCACTACCGCCGGCAACATCCAGCAGATACGCTGAATCTAGTCGTATAGGCCCTATGAGAACGGGAGCAACCATGGCAGCCTTGTTCACGACCCCCAAACGCAATGACACTACCGCCGGAACCCATGTTGCCGAACCCGACGTTCGCCGTCGCATAGGACTCGCGCACGGCAGCTGGCGCCGCGTGACGCGCCGCATCGTCGTAGGCGCCGTGTGCGCGCTCACGGTGAGCTCGCTGCTCATGCCGAGCGTCTCGCTCGCGGCGGAATGGGTCAAGGTCGGCGAAACCAAATACAACGCCGGCACTGCGGCGGGCGACGAGACCGGCACCTGGTCGTGGGACGGCGCCGACGACTTGAAGCTCAACAACTATAACGGCGGCGAGATCCAGGTCGCAGGCAAGCTCAACGTGAATTACTCGGGAAACAACATCGTCACTGCCGACTGGATCGAAGGCATCAAGGCTTCTCATGGCAAGAATGAGAACGCCGAGCTCAATATCCAAGGCGACGCGGGCAGCACGCTCAGCGTGACATCTACTGAGGACGCTATCCTCTCCACGGGTAATATCAACATCGACGGAGCCGGATCCGTCAACGCCACGAGCACTGGATTTGATGCCATCAATGCCGGAGGTGATCTCGCTATCAAAGGTTCGGGCAACGTCAACGCCACGGGCGTATCGGATGGCATCAGGGCAAACGGCAATATCACGATTGACGACAGCGGGGCCGTCACCGCCAGGGCTACCAAGGACAAGGGTATCGGAACCGACAAGAACCTCACCATCAAGGGTGGCGGCACAGTCGAGGCAAGCTCAGCCGATGGTGAGGCCATTTGGAGCGGCGGCAACATCAATATCTCGGACGGCAGCCAGGTCAAGGCGAGCTCCGAGAAAGACGCCGCCGTCGAGGCCAAGGGCAGCCTCGCAGCCACAAACGCCTCCCTCAACGCAAACGGTGTTGAATATGGCGTCTATGCCCACAAGGGCATCACACTCGATCATGCAAACGTGACAGTCCGCGCAAGTAAAGGCAGATACGGTGGCGCCATTGCCCTCTTCACCTACCAAGACGATATCGTCGTCAAGAACGGCTCCACCGTGGACGCGTTTGCGGAAGGCGAGGTTTCGGCTGCATTCTCCACCAGAAACGATCGACCCAACGAGGAGGGTGGCCACATCTACATCAGCGACTCCGTTGTCAAGGCCATAGCCCGCTATGTCGAGAACGGCGACGGCCCCATCCCCTACAGCGAAAACCAAGATGGCGAGACGAGCCCCGAGCCCCAAGGCGAGAACATCGGCATCATCGCCCAGACCAGCGAGGGCGTCACACCCGCAGTCATCTCGATCATCCGCAGCAAGGTAACGGCCGAAGGAGATACAGCGGCAATCTTTGCCCGTGCCATGAGCGCTGACGGCAAGACAATCGGCACCATCAAGATTGAGAACGCCGCCATCCAGACGCCCGAAAGCGGCAAGGTCATTGACTATCGCAAGCTCCGTGACGGCATCTACGAGGCAGGCCAAGCCATCGGCACGGGCGACGCTGTGATCGACTCCCCCTATAACGAAGCTGTCGCCAAGAGCATGGTCATCGCACCTCCCGAGGTAGCCAAGCCGGAAGCCCCCAAGCCCGACGAGACCAAGCCCGCAGAAAGCAAGCCCGCGGAGTCCAAGCAGAACCCCAAGCCTGAGGGCTCAAAGCCGACTAAGGCCGTTGCGGCTTCAATCACGAAAGCCAAGACTACCGGCGTGCTCGCGGCAACCGGCGACACCTCGGGTGCGGCCATCGTGGCAACCGTCCTTGCGGGAACAGCCGCTATCGCCGCAGGCACCATGGCGAGCCGCAAGCGCTCTTAGACGCCTCTGCGCACATGGCAGCTCCCGCGAAGGCCCCGAGTCCCAGCACCGTTTAACAACGCCACCGCCGAGCTCCCCTCCGGCGGTGGCGTTTTCCATATGCGTCCGCAGGGTATGCACGAGATTGTCTTTGGTCTAGCCCAATCTGCATGAGCCGGCGTGCGACAATGGGGGCCGTCGATATCACAACGCCGAGAGAAGCCCGTCATGGAAGCGTATCAAAAGCAGATAACCGTTCATGCACAGCATGCCGAAAGCGCACCAGTCATCTATCTTCCCGTGGTCATGGGCGACGGCACGGAGGTTTATGAACGCTGCCGAGAGCTCAACTGCCCGCCCTTCACGCTTGTCGGCATTGGCAGCCTCAACTGGAATCGCGAGCTGAGCCCCTGGGGATGCGACGGAACCGTGCGCGATGCCGAGCCCTTTGGCGGTCAGGCATCCGGATTTCTCGATGAGCTGTTGAACTGGATAATCCCAGAGGCCGAGTCGTCGCTTCCTCAGCCGCCCACCTGGCGCGGCATTGCCGGCTACTCGCTCGCGGGCCTCTTCGCGCTCTGGTCCCTCTGGCAAACCGACGCCTTTAGCCGCGCCGCAAGCGCATCGGGGTCGTTGTGGTTTCCCGACTTTGTCGATCGCGCCAGCACGACCCCTTTTGCCGGCAACCCGCAGGCCGTCTATCTGTCACTCGGCAAAAAGGAAACCAAGACGCCCAACCGCATGATGCGGCACGTACTTGACGACACGCGCGCAATGGAAACGTTGCTCGTTGAGCGCGGCATCCTCACAACACTGGAACTCAACCCCGGCAACCACTTTGCCCAAACCGACCTGCGCATGGCGCGTGGCATCCACTGGGTTCTTGCGCACTAAAAAGCCGGCCATGCGCATCGGACGCATGGCCGGCTTTTTAACTGAGTTGGACACAGCTGCTATTCGGTGGACTCCTCGAGCTCGGAGACATCAAACTCAAAGTCGTTACCCGGCAGAATCGCGTTGAGCACGATACCCACCAGCGAGCCCACGGCAAGGCCGGAAAGCGAAATCGTCACGCCGCCCAGCTCCAGCACGATGGCACCGGCGGTGCTATAGGCAATGCCGAGCGAAAGCACGAGCACCAGAGCTGCCACCAGCACGTTGCGGTTGTTCTGGAAATCGACCTGGTTTTCGATAAGGTTGCGTACGCCCACGGCACTGATCATGCCATAGAGCACGAGCGACACGCCGCCGATTACACACGCCGGCATGGCCGCAATGACGGCCGCGAACTTGGGGCAGAACGAAAGCACGATGGCGCAGCACGCGGCAATGCGAATCACGCGCGGGTCGAACACACGCGTCAGAGCAAGCACGCCGGTGTTCTCGCCATAGGTAGTGTTGGCCGGAGCACCAAAGAGCGAAGCCAGAATCGTGGCAAGGCCATCGCCGAGCAGCGTGCGATGCAGGCCGGGATCGGCGATGTAGTTACGCTCGCAAGTGGAGCCAATAGCGGAGATATCACCGATATGCTCGATCATGGTTGCGAAGGCCAGCGGCATGATAGTGATGATGGCCGTCGTGGCGAGGCCGCTATCAAACTGCGGCCCAAAGAGTGCAAACACTGTGTTGTCCCACACGACGGGCAAGCCAACCCAGGGAGCGGCGGCAACGCCCGAAAAATCGACCTCACCCAGCGCGGTCGCAACGGCATAGCTCACCACAACGCCCAGCAAAATCGGCACAATCTTGACCATGCCGCGACCCCAAATATTGCAGATGACGATTACGGCGACGGCAACCACGGCAACGAGCCAGTTGGTCTGGCAGTTGGCAATAGCGGAGCTCGCCAGAATCAAGCCGATGGAAATGACGATGGGACCGGTCACCACCGGCGGGAAGAAGCGCATGACGCGCTTGGCGCCAAACGCGCGGAAGAGTGCCGCAAGTACCGGATAGAGTAGACCGGCGCAGGCAACGCCCAGGCAGGCGTAGGGCAAAAGCTCGGCCTCGCAGTTGGGCGCGATGGCAGCATAACCGGCAATAAAGGCAAACGATGAGCCCAAGAATGCGGGGACCTTACCGCGCGACAGGAAATGGAACAGCAGCGTGCCCAAGCCGGCAAACAAAAGCGTTGCCGAAACCGAGAGACCGGTGAGCACGGGCACCAGCACCGTGGCACCAAACATGGCAAACAGGTGCTGTAGGCCGAGCAAAAACATGCGCGGGCGGCCGAGCGACGATGCGTCGTAGATGGCATCGGTGACGGCGGGCGTCGAAGACTGGGACATGGATGTCCTTTCGAATGGAAGGGCGATCGGGCATATCGGATAACCTGCCCGAACGATACGATCCGAACCATTGTACGCGATGCACCATGTCTCGCACGCGCCGTCACCTGCAAACGTTACCGCTATTTCCAAACGCGCTCGGCAATGCGCTTGACCAGCGCGATCTTTGCCCACTGTTCGTCCTCGGTCAGTTTGTTGCCAATCTCGCAGCTGGCAAAGCCGCACTGGGGCGACAGGTACAGGTTCTCGAGCGGCACATACTTTGCGGCCTCGTGAATACGTTCGACGATAACGTCCTCGTCCTCAAGCTCAGCCGCCTTTGTAGTTATCAGTCCCAGCACCACCTTCTTGCCGGGGGCAACGTACTTGAGCGGCTCAAAGCCACCGGCGCGTGGCGTATCGAACTCAAGGTAGAACGCATCGACGTTCTCATGTGCGAACAGGTACGGCGCGATGGGGTCGTAGCCGCCCTCAAAAGCATAGGTGGAATGATAGTTGCCGCGGCACACGTGCGTGTTGATGACCAAATCGTCAGGCTTGCCCGCGATGGCGGCATTGTTGAGTGCCACGCCCAGCTCGGACACCTTTTGCAGGTCAACCGGGCTCATGCCAGTCTTGGACACAAAGTCGGTATCGCAATAGATGCCCCAGGTGCAGTCATCAAATTGGATGTTGCGGCAGCCCGCGGCATACAAGTCGGCAATCACGGTGCGGTATGCTGCGGCAATGGCATCGGCGAGCTCTTCGTCGGTCTTGTAGACGGCGCGTAGACTCTCCTGCTGGCCGTCGCAGCGGTCGAGCGTGACTTCGGAGAACGTCTGGATCGGCGCCGGAATGGTTTGCCGTGCGACCTGGCCCTCTCCCTCAAGCGCCTTGACGAACTTAAAATGCTCGACGAACGGGTGGTTCTCGCCGCTAATGGAACCGGTAACCACGGCGGTGTCGGCCGTCGTCTCCTCGTCATGGAACATATAACCCGTGCGTGAGGTGCGGCGCTCAATGCCGTTAAGGCCCCACATAAAATCGAGGTGCCAGTAGCTGCGGCGGAACTCGCCATCGGTGATCGCCTGCAGGCCGGCGGCCTTCTGCTTGGCCACCAAATCGCGAATGGCATCGTCCTCGACGGCCTTAAGGCCGGAAGCGTCGAGTTTACCCGCGACATAGGCGGCACGGGCGTCCTTTACAGCCTGCGGACGAAGAAAGCTGCCGACGATATCGGCGCGAAACGGCGCGTTCGGTTGAATCGAAGTGCTCATAGATATCTCCCTTTGCATTGGTTGCTTTACTGGGACAGAGTATGAGCGCTCATATGACCATCGTAAAATATACGTTTATAACAGTTTGATATAGATGCTTCCTATATCAGTCTGGACTGCCATAAAGAGACTTGAACCGTGCGGAGCACAGCACCCTAGATATGCTGACGAATCGCGTCGATATAGGCCCGACCGTAGCGCGTGAGCGTCGTGTTCTTGCGTGTGATGATGCCAATCTCCATGTACTCGTCCACGTCGAGCGGAATCGAGATAATGCCGGGGCCGTTGAGCTCGTGGCTGATCACGCCCGAACATACCGTGTAGCCGTTGAGGCCCATGGCCAGGTTGAACAACGTCGCGCGGTCGCGCACGCGGATATTCTTGTGGCGCTCAAACGTCGAGGTCAGTTCCTCGGAATAGTAAAACGAGTTATAGCTGCCCTGCTCGTAGGACAAAAACGGGTAGTCTTCCAAGTCCTCGAGCGTCACGCTGGAGCGGTCCGCCAGCGGATGGTCGGCGCAGACGAAGACATGCGGCGTGGCGCAGAAGAGTCCTTCGAACACGAGCTCGTTGGCCACCAGCATGCGCTCGATGACCTCGCGGTTATGCTCGGATAAGTACAGGATGCCCAGTTCGCTTTTCATATGCGCGACATCCTCGATAATCTCGTGGGTCTGCTCCTCGCGCAAGGTAAAGTCGTAGCGCGCGGCATCGAACTCGCGGATCACGTCGACAAACGCGTTGACGGCAAAGGAATAGTGCTGACAGCTTACGCTAAAATGCGGCACCTGTTCGGATGCTCCTTTGTACTTGTCCTCGAGCAGGTCGGCCTGGTCGAGCACCTGGCGCGCGTAACCCAAGAAGGTCTCGCCCTCCTCGGACACAATGACACCCTTGTTGGTGCGCTCAAAGATATGCACACCCATCTCGTTTTCGAGATCGCGAATCGATGCGGTAATCGAAGGCTGCGACACAAAGAGCCGGCGCGAGGCCTCGGTGATGCTGCCGCATTCGGCAACTTTGACGACATATCTGAGCTGCTGGAGCTTCATGGCTTTCTCCCTAGACGTTCGTGACGTCGAAACCCGTCGTGCTCATCTGACGCATAAACGACGGCATCTCCCCCGTCGCGGCGCAGGCGGCAATCTGATGCAGAGCCCCGGCAACCGCATCGTCTGCCGCAGCGCCGATATGCCAGCGCGCGGCAGCCGTGACGGCCTCGTTGGCATTGGCGACTGCAACGGAGTTGGGGACGGCACCGATCATGGGCAGGTCGTTATCGGAATCGCCAAATACGGCCACCTCGTCGGACGTCAGGTCCAAAGCGCGCGCCAGCTCCAGCGCAGCGCAACCCTTGTCCCAACCTGCTGGAAGAATGTCGAACAGGCGCACACGATTGTTGGGAAACACGAGCGAGAGTTCCGGCACCTCGGCGGCAACGCGCTCGCGTAGCTCCGCGAGCTCCTCACGCGAACGAGCACTCCAGATATTCGCCTTGAACACTGGTGCGTCATCGACGACAGGACGGCACGGGGCCTCTTCGCCCTTGAGCCATGCGTTGCCGCCCGACTCCATGGCGCGGCGCACACGCTCGGGGTCGCTCGTTACACAATAGGCATCGTTGCCCCAAAAGTCATCGCCCAGGCTGTAGACCTTCAGATACGTATCGTCGGTCTCTTGCTCCAAGTAGTCAGCCAAGCGCATAAGGGCGGCGTTATCGGTCGCATGCGAGGCTACCACCTCGCCGTCCACAAACATGACCTGGCCGTTGCAAAACGCGCCGGTCGAGAAGCACTCGGCG
>SKEO01002715.1_pt1 | contig 11913 bp, 14 predicted proteins | sample 4826801 | NCBI WGS metagenome assembly SKEO01 (sample SAMN11008807, study PRJNA524170) | human gut metagenome | biome: Human fecal sample; material: Feces; isolation source: fecal sample from pouch patient p3 | host: Homo sapiens | place: Israel: Tel-Aviv | collected 2016-02-25
CTTTAGCGGGGAGACGTAAGGCACATGGAGTACAAGACGACGGCAAAGTTGGTCATTCAAGCGTGCGACAAAGATCTGCCGGGCGTGTTTGGTCACGGCTGCGTCTTGCTGCTGCAGGGTATTGCCCGCGAACACTCGCTCAACCGCGCCGCCAAAAGCATGGGCATGGCGTATTCCAAGGCCTGGCGCATCGTAAACGAGGCCGAAGGTCAGCTGGGATGCAAACTCATCGAGCGCGACGGCGCCCGCGGATCCACGCTCACGCCGGCCGGCGAGCGAGCCATCGAAGCCTACGAGGAGCTGCAGGCCGATATCAACAACGTCATCGCTGCCAAGGCCGACGCCCTCATCGCCAACATCAACGCGGAGTAGTCCTTTTGGGCGGTTTTTAGCCCACATCGCCCTCGGGTTGAGGCTCGCGCCACAAAACGGGCCCATCTACTACGTTTAGTTGAATACCCACGACCATACCGGACATTATGAAATTAAAACCGCTGGTAAACAGCTTGGTAATTTTCAAAATAGGCGGGTGCGGTCGACCCCTATTGCTTAAACGTAGTAAATAGGCCGTTTTCGTGACACAGACCCCGATTAGCTACTTGCGAAGGGCGTTATCGAGAGTGGCAGCCACCTGCAGAGGGTCGTCGGTGCCGGCGAAGAGGCGGATGGCGCCCCCCTGCTTACCACGCGGGGCCGAAAGGCGCGTCGTTGCGCCGCCGGCGGGCGACGTGCGAAACTCCCCCGGCAAAGCGTCGAACAGCTCGCCCGCGCTACGATCGATAAGGTCAAATTCAACTGCTGGGCCAAAGCCGTGCTCCAGGATTCCCGTTGCAGCCGCATGGTCGGGGTGCGAGCTTAGCCCGGGATAGCGCACTTTGCGCACCATCTCGTTCGCAGCCAAATATTCTGCCAGCGCACGGGCGCGGTCGAAGTGAGCCTGCATGCGAGCGTCGAGCGTCTCGAGCCCGCGCTCCAGCACGTCGGCCTCATCAACAGACGGCCCAAGCTCAGGCACACCGCAGTCGGCAAGCAGTGCATGCGCGCACTCGGCAGCGACGTCCACACGATGCCGCTTGAGCTGCGAGCGCGCAACCGAAGCGGCGACAAGCTTGCGCGGAGCCCTACCGGCACACACGCGGTCGAGCGCCTCGAGCGAAAGAACGGCACCCAAGCGCAACGAATCGCACCCAAAGACACTTGCCACGGTGTTATCAACCACGAGCAGCGCATGGGCCTCACGCGCCGCTCGACCCAGCGTGCGCAGATCGGGCACGCGCAGTCCAAAACCGCCAATAGAGTTGACGAACCACCACAGGTGCGGCCCCTCGACCTCAAACGAAGCATCAAAGCCTTCGGACGCAGCAGCAAACGCCGCAGCCGCGGGCTCCCCCACCAGCGCAACATCGCAGCCATCAAAGCCGCAGGCAAACGCATCGGCAAAATCGTCCGCAAAGGCCACCAGGCGGTCACCGGGACGCACAATACGCAGTAGCGACAGAGCCGCCGGCACATGCGGCGCTGCAGCAAGACGCGCCTCACGCGCGCCGGCCCTTGCAGCCCAGGCCTCTTCTAGCTGCTGTACATCCACACGGCACCGTCCCTTCATAAGCAAAAACCCACGATGCGGGTGTTCCCCGCATCGTGGGCAACGGCTGCAGTATAGCGCCGATGGGCGACGAAGCGCCTAGATGCTGAGCGTGTGATAGGTCACGCTCGCACCCGGAGCGTCAACGGTCACGCCATAGGCCTCGGGTGGCCAAAAGCGTCTGCAACGTCGAGCATCTCAAAGTTGGCATCCCAGCTGTCAAAGATACGATGCACCAACACCGCGAGTTCCTCGGCACACAGCAGGGGAAACGGCGCATCTGCCGCACCCTGAAGTGCGACCGACCCGCCCGAGCATGCCTCGAACAACGGCACCAAAAATGGGTCGGTTAATGCCGGCGATGCGGTATACAGATACGGCACGCGCAGGACTTTGGCTTGGATGCCGTCGCGCGATGCATAGTAACGGCACAGGTCGTTGGCAGCGCGGGCGATAATGCCCTTGCCCGTCTGGGCGCCACTGGCGGCCGTGGCGTCGTCGTCACATCCGCCAGTGGTGCCCTCTGCACCCGCGGGCCCCGCAATAAACAGCAGCTGCACATTGCGTCCCATACAGGCACGAAACACCGAGCGCAGCAGTTCGATGCCGCCAAAAGTCTCGGTATACGGGGTAAGGTAGGTAGAAAGGTAGACCACGCGGTCGAACTCGTAGGCCTGCTCCAAGTGCTGGAGCAGCTCTTTCCACGAGGCATGGGGCGACAACTCATCACGACGCGCATCCTTGGCGGCTACAACCTTAACGTGGTCCCCGGGGAATGCCTTGGCGCAAAAGTCATCGTCAACATATGCGGTGTTGCCAACAACCAGCACCTCCATGGCGTACTCCTCCCCTAAAATCCACTTTAGTCATAGTCAAACATGCGTATTTTACGCTGTCAACGCGAGCTGGAGCGCCTTTAAGGCTGTTTTAAGAACTTTTTTGGAGGATGTGGGGACTTCGAGAGTGCAAAATGAGCGCCCAATCCGGAAGTACGCGGCAAATTCTTGACATGCCGACCACACTGGATAGCGACAACGTTTCTACCTGCGGTTTCTTTACCCAAAAACAACGGCGTGCTCGAGGGCTCCGGAATTTGCAGCATACTTCCGGCGGGCACTCAGCTGCTATTTCAACAAGTCAACCAGCAAAAACTCTCCGCTCTTTCGCTTACTCGTCTCCGCATGAGCTTTAATTGCCTTTACAAGTTTTTCGCCGTTGCCCCAATATTCCTCAAGAAAGTCCTTCTCTTTAATTTTGCCTAGTCCAAGACGCTGCTTGCAGAATTCATTAGGCTTAAGCTGTCTATCCCTTCTGGTCGCGTTCTCCCAATCCCGATAGGCACCCTCGGCGTGAATCACAAGCATCTCGACCTCCGGCCGCGTAACAAAACTCAGCACTTTAGTGCCGTTCTGTCTGCGCTTTGGAAACTCAAACTTGGGAGCGCTGCTGTCCACAATCCGTGCGACCGCAAGTCCTTCAGCCCCAGCAGTCTCGTAGTTCATCGAGAAATAGTCGTTTGCAATTTCGGAAGCCTTGCGTTTTCGTGTGTAAGGACGATCAACAATGAGGGCATCTTTGACCACTCGTTCTCTTGGGACGATCAACAAATCGTTGTCATACAGCTCCTGAATAACGACACCCTCTGCAGTTCCTTCACAGCTAAACAAGACAAAACGACTTGATAGAATGTCTTTTGCCTGATTACCCATTGATGTGCTCGCAAACATATTCGCGCATCGCTTGAACGTCGGGGTACTTAGGCATAGACCCCTTAATCACATTGTTGATGATCACATCGCTCTTTTTGTTCTCAATCCGATTGATACGCTCGGAATACTTGATGAGCTCTGTCTTAAACGAATCGTCGCGCACAAGAACAAAGACATTGTCTTTACGTCTCAGCACATCAAGGAGCTCCGAGTAATGAGTCGAAAAGAGCAAAGTTGCCCCATGGGGGTTCGTAACGGGAGAAGCAAAAAGCTCAATCACTGTGCCAACAAGTGATCTATTAAGACCCGTTTCAATCTCGTCCACAATCAGATAGCCCCCATTTCTGAGAGCGGTTATCGCTTGATTGACCAGCTCAGCGCCCAAGATCGTTCCATTTGACAGAACAGAAGTCGCGATCGCGACATTCATCACTCGCTCCGCTCGCTCACCCTTAAACTTAAGATGGAACACTTGGTTTTCCTTGTTCCAGACAAGATATTCAACACTCGGATCAAAAGCCTGAACAACAGGGGTTGGCAAGCTCGTCAAAGGCAGCGTGCGCTCGGGGGACTCCACCGAGACCACCTTTTTACCCGTGATGACAGACACGATTGACATGTTGTCATCCAGAAAAGTTCGTTGGGCATCGTTAAGAACAAGGTCACCATCATCAGGCCCCTCACGAACCAGAATAGGCTCAGAAACATCCTTCAGATGCTCGATATTCAAAACGACCTTTCTAGAGACGCGCGATACGGGGCATCTCCAAAGCCATTCGTTCTCAAATGCAAGCGATTCCGCAAAAGAAGTATCCTCCGCAGCTACGCCATCTACTTTGCGAAGCCGAGACTCAATAAGATAGACCGAACCTTTTTCGAAAAAAACACAGGCAACATTGACTTGGCGCTCCAAGTTTCCGAGAACATCGGAGCCAGTTGCAAAGCGGCGCATAACAAAGCTGCCAGACATATAACCAAGTACAAAGCGCACGAGGTTGAGAGTCGTTGTCTTGCCGGATGCGTTAACGCCAACAACGCCCATTACATTTTGAGAATAGAGCGAGGACCCAACTGGCAGCGGAAACACGTCAGCATAATTACCTTCTTCATCGCTCAAAACTCGATCGGCAGCAATAAAATCAAGTTCTAAACGTTTGTCCTTAAATAGTGTGACCCCATCGATTCTTAATTTAAGAAGTTTCACAGCGACCTCCTCTTAGACAATTCAATTATAAACAGTTTTCCTGTTTATAATTTGAAAAACAAGATTTCTGAGAAAAGCTCAGTCATTTAAGTTCATGCACAGAGACCCCCGTCGACCGTTGCGATGTTCGCAGACACGGTCCGTGCCCCCTTCGTCTGTGATTTATTGTTTATCCGCTGGAAATCACATAACGAGGTGCGGACCTTGTTCCGGTATGCGATTATCAATTTACGAAAGAAACCATGCGCTATCGGCATACATCGATGACCTGACGAACGGTCGTCTCTATATGAACGCAGCCGGCTACTGCTACGGCCTGCCTGGCGGCAGCATCGTCATAATCAGGATATGCATCAACAGAAGAACGTCCGAATTCATAGCGAGACGAGTTCCCGAAGGGGAAATGCAAGCGCAAGGAGAGACTATGCCCATGAAGCCCTTCTCGATGGAGTCGAGAGAGAAGATAGCGCGGATTGACAACCATAGAAATGTCTTTCGCGACGCTGCCGTCCCTCACCCATAGGCGAGCTCTACCAACGCTGGCATAACGCCTCCACTAGACACAGCCTTACCATAGCTCGCGTACTTGGCTAAAAGTGCGTTGCAAAAATCCGGTTCGACCTGTTTACAAAAGCTCAAGTGGCCTAAAACGCGAAGGGCGCATTCACGATCGCACTCGCGCATAAGCACCTGGTATAACGAGCGCTTTAACTCTGCCTTTCTTTGAGGTCCCAATCGCAGGACGCCATCACAGTCAAGATAGATGCCCGTGATTTTACGAAGGTGCCCTCGCCCAAAACAACGAGTTTTGTCACTATTCAAATCAAAACCCTTTTGCCGTAGGCGACTACCAACAAAAGTTGAAATCTCCGCAGAGTCTATCCATTCAGTTGATGAAATGCAGATGTCGTCAGAGTATCGCGAGTAGACGAATCTTTCGCCTAGTCTAGCTGCAATCTCATGGTCAAACGAAGCCATTATGCGATTGGCAACGAAAGGCGAACACGGAGAACCCGTTGCAAGAGAACCCCGATAACATGATAAAGCTACGAGAAGATCGACATCGTCTGCAGTAAGACGCGAGCGAAATTCAGCGTTTGTCGGCCGATAGGTTCCCCCTGAAAACAAATTCCTAACCATTTGCTGAGTGCAGGACTCAAAGAAATGGCAAATATCAAGCAGAAGAAAATGACTGCTCTTAGCATGGAGCCCGGCATTACGGCAGACGCTTGAGCCCTTTTCGTAAGCTGTAGCGTAAGGAAGATCTATATCAAACTCCGTATTTATATAGTCCGAAATCCAACATTGGACGAGCTTCAAATCTGGCCGAGGCGCAACAATCTTTCTCCCACCGGCAGAAAAACAGTGATACCTATCTGCCGTTGAGCTTACAAGGCCCAATAGCTGACGATTTGTCATTCCAAGGTCGAAGCAAATTCTATCCGCAATAGACACCGGCAACGCCTCCATATCCCATTGATCTCTTACGAAGGATTACCCGCGCCCTCATATTTAAGAAATCTCGGTCTTCGTCTCGCTTAAACATGAAATAGGAATCGAGATGTATCGTGCTTTTAATCAGATAGTCATGATCCTTTTTGTATCCCACTTTAGAAACAAGACCGGTAGCTCTCATCATGCAGCAAACATCCGACCAAGATATCGGAACACCAGCGTTTTTCATATCCGCATTTAAAATGGGCGAGTATATTTTGAGCTTACTAGCACGGAAGCCTTTGGCCGCACAGTATATCGTTCGTAAATCGGTCTCTGACATGGGGCCCAATATTTGAAGCAAATCAAGTAACTCGTGGACGAGGGAGCCCACGTTAATCTCGGACTCGTCTCGATTGATCATCTTTCTAGCGGCCTTTAAGCCAGCCTTGCCCCGCTTAGTAGCATTAGCACCAATAAGGGGTCTTAGTTCAGAAACAAAACGGCACAAGTCAGGCGAAGACATCGGGTTATTTAAGTCTAAGTAAAAGACCTTGTTAAGCGAAGAGTCACCCGTGGCTATTTCTCTCACTGGCCCATCAATCAAGAAGCTCCGAGAGCCCTTATATTGCTTTCCAACAGCAACAGAGGTAATCCAAGCGGCATGAGGCAAAGCGGAGAAAGCACCCAACTCGCAAAAAGATCCACAGCTCTCTGCAAAAATCAATATCCAGTCCGATATATCGGCAAGCATGGCCTCTTGCTGAAGTAAATTAAGTCTCGAACCGTCCATTTCCGCCGCCACGTCTTCGGCAGTAAGACAAAAAACGTTATTTAACGCCTCGGTGTGATTGCTGGACACATAAGCTCTAAAGAATCGTCGAGAGGAATGCAGGCTCTGATCACCGCCGCAGGGAAAGATAAACAAGGGCAGATTATTAACGTCACGCTTAACTCTCAGATGATTTCTCAGGATATTCAAATCAGTTTTACTGATACAGTCGCAGAGCATTGCACCTCGATTCCAATAAGGACAAGGCCGCACAGTCCGTGCATATGGTCATTCCGTAGACACGGATTCGGGTCCGTGGCTATGGAATGACCATATGCACGGACCAAAATTGGTAAAAACGTCTCAGTCCATCTTTAACAGAGGACTCGCTCCAATCGGGGCAATCAATGACTAGCTGCGGCCTTGTCTCAAGTAACTTTACCATCACATTAGTGTCTAAGGCTTGATATTAGCCGGCTATAAATAGAAAGCATGCTAGTCCCGCATCAAGTTTATACTGCAAAATGTACTCTATTGAGCAGCGAGTCGCCCATTCTCGGCCTATTCCTGGCTGCTCTTCGCGGAGGATTTCATCCCGTTGTCACTCCCCCTTCTTCTTACGCAACACATGCATCGCGTGTTCGCCGAAGATCGCCGTGGACAGTTTCATCGCCGCACCCTTAACGGCGTTGAAGAAGTTCTCAAGAAACGGTACGTTCATGTCGTAGTAGTTCATGTTCCTAAGCAGCGCATAGATTGCCAGAAACGTTTGGGCAATGACCACTACAACACTCATTGCAAGAGCGTTGTAGGGCGACTGGGAAATCCTTACCAAGGGCCTCAAGCGCAGTTGGGCAAACCAATCTCCGGCGACCAACAATCCGTCTTGGGCAGTCTTAATAAACCCATAGGGGAAATAATTGCGCATAAGGAGGTGACGCATAATTTCTTTCACAAATTGACAAACACATTGAGGGACACAATCCACGCGCCGTCATATGATTTCTGGCGACTAGACAATAAACCATCGAGGAAAGGGGCACGGCAGTATTTGCGAACATCGTATCAGTCGACGCCGAGTCGTCCGAGCCCGTCGGGGCCGAACGCTACGAGAGGGCGGCGGGCCGGGAGGTCAACCGCAGCGGCCACTACGCGAGGAAGCTCGTCACCGGGGCAGGGGAAGTCGAGCTCGGCGTGCCGAAACTCCGCGGCGCGACCTTCCGGACGGCTGTCATCGAGCGCTACCGCAGGCGCGAGACCTCGGTCGAGGAGGCCATCGTCGAGATGTACCTGGCGGGCGTCTCAACCAGGAGGATCGAGGACGTCTCCGAGCTCCCCTGGGGGGGCGCCGGTGTCCACCGTGAGGACGGTGCGCGACGGGTTCGCCGAGACGCTTGCCTACACGGAATTCCCGCCGGAGCGCTGGCGCCGGATCAGGTAGAACGACGGGGTCGAGCGCATCAACCGCGAGATCAGGAGGAGGACGAAGGTCGTCGGAACCTTCCCGGACGGCAACTCGACTTTCATGCTGGTGACGACGAGACTGAAGTTCATAGTGAAGCAAAATGCGGCAAGAGGAGATGCCTGGATATATCGAAGCTGGACGAGATGGACGAGCTGAAGGGAGAGGCGAAGGGCCAGAAGAGGATGGGGCCGAGGACGGCTAAATCAATTTGCGAAAGAATCATGACGGTACCCGAAAATGTGACCCAACCCCTCACTCTGCCGTCGAGTCATTATGATAATTAACAACGTAAAACGATGAGGAGCCCAGGCGGAACTCAAGTAGACGGGAACAACGTGCAATCAATCGAACCTCTAAAAACCACGGACGGTCTGGGCGAAGGCAAAGGCGGCATTTGGAAGAAGTGGCCTTGGAAAGACCTAGATCACTATGAATTAATGTCTGATCTTATTCTTAAGGCTAACTACAGCATTCAGGACTTCAATGCTGTCATCAAAGACGGTTTTTCTCCCAGCATTAAGGACACTGTATTTCTGGTAGCACTTGCCACCTGGATTAAAGATGCATACTGGCAGATTAATTACGCCTGCTTGAAAGAAGTAATTAGAACCAAATTCGAGTTCTCAAGACAGAATGAACTCACAGAGGCGCGTAATTATCTTGAAGCGGTTCGCTCAATCGTAATTGCACACCCCCTAAATTCGACGAGGCATGAAGAATACGGCTTTGGTCCAGAAGGACGAATTTGTATTGATATGCGACGGAAAAGCCTTCTCGATTCATATCCGGGCAGAGTGATCTATCACATTACACCAAAAGGATTCAAAGAAACCGACAGTGTCGAGGACAACGAAATTGCACTAATGACCTGTCGCCGAAATAAAACAGAAAATGGCAAGCTACATTTTGAAAGATGTTGCCTGGATATGTGCGATATCCGCAACTCAGCCCAAGTCTACATTGACGCCTTGTACGAACTCGATCGACATCTCGGTCGACTAAGAAAGAAAGACTTCGAAACATGAGTGTGATCTTCTCTAGCGAATTGATCTACGCTCAGCCGTAACTGCATTTTGAACATCCTTTAGATGCTTCTGCGCCTTTCGGCGTATATCTTTTAAATCCTTAACTGGATCAACGTCAACCTCATTAAAAACATGGGTTATATCACCGTCACGATATGCAACAAAGGAAATGCCGCCTAACTTGCCGACAGCTTTGCCGTGCTGCGATAGCAATTTCTTCATATCTCTGCGAACGGCACGTATTCTAGGCTCAGCACAATCCAGAAAATGGCAGAATAATTTAAGCACAAGCTCCTGGTACTTCATGTTTGTATACCTGAAGCAAAGGTACGAGCAGCCGGACGAATCACGTTCTTTCATTATCGAAATTGACTTGCTTAAAAAAGCGCGCAGCTTTGGCGAGGTATTGTAGTCGCGCAAATCGGCAATTTGGTCAAGATCAAATCGGACCCTAATCAAACCGTTTTCCCTAACACGCGAAACAACGGTTTGACCATGCTGAACGGGATTTCGAATCTCATACATAAAAACATAGAGGCCACCTCGGTCATACCAAGCAGAAGGCAACTTCCAATATTTTTTATATAGTTCTTTTCAGAACCTCGATCATAAACCCGCATGACCGCTTGCATTCTATCGACAAGACCACGGGCTGCGGATACATAATTACCAAAGGCGGCGTTAACAACAGTCCTTTCGCCAAAACCACCGCTGGTAAAGCCGTCGGGCAAGAAGTCAGACCGATCGCACGGAACCAGGCGCCGCAGTTCACCGTAGTTCCATCGAAACTGTTCATACAGTTGGTTAACCTCCCAAAATGACCGCACAACACCGTCATACTCTTTCACTTTGGTTGCAGAATCGCCCTCGAGATATTCAATCTTTGAAAGCGCTTCCTGGGCTTCGTCGCTCACCGATTGAAGCGGCAAAACATGAACTAAATCTGCCAAAGTAATTCCCCCTTGAATCCCAGATATATGTATCGGCCCGAAGCAACACCGCCCATGAAAGGACGCCTAGCATCAAAACGGCAACATCGCATGTCCACTCAAGTTCGAACCCAGAGAGGCATACATCGACGACCTAATAAACGGGCATTTCTACATCAATGCTGCCGACAACTAACATGGCCTGCCTGGCGAACAGGGCAATCCGTTCTAGGCGTCCATGGCTCCCAGGGTGCGCCCCATCAGGATCCCCTGATACACTAGCCCTCAACTAACTGCACACAAAACCTCGGCCGAGTTTTATGTTCAAGAAGAAACCCCTCACGCTAAAGCAACAGTTAGCTTTGTGAGATCACCCTGGAGCAGATGCAGCAATGACATCACTAGCGACAACAGCCAGTTATAATTTCAACCTGGCCTATTTAAATCGCGCTGTGCCCCCTATCGCAAAGCTAATAGTTCATGGCCGTGTTTGTTAGGACGATAGCCGCAAAACGAGTACAGCTCCGATTCGCACTCAGTTCCTGGACAGACAAGCTCATCTTCAAAAAACAGATGATTAAGACAAACAGGGTTCTTGGAATGTTCAAGACACAGGTAACGTCCAGCTTTACTGGAATAATGCCAGCGCCCAAAGTCGACAATCATTGATTTAAGTGCGTTGGCGGAGCGCCTTCCAAAATATATCCCTCGAATTGACAAATTTCCATGTGCGACATCCGGAGTCATTCTTAAATTAAGCCCTCTGCCACCGCCCACAGGACTATAAGCAACACAGGGTTCGTATGAATAAAACTCATCAACAATTGCATTGCTCAATTGATAGGTAGTCTCACCGAGAACTTCAAAGGGGCGAGAAAACTCTTGATGCAAATAATCATGCAGCAGGCAGTATTGTCCGAATGCAGTCGGGCTTTGCCCAAACAGCCTACGCACTTCGGAAGGAATATAAACACCAATACCAATAGCTTTAATAGGTCTAGCGACCTCATACGCTATCAAAGCAAATTGGTCATCAACGTTCACCCTGGCTTCGTCAAGCGTCGTGACTGGGTCACCGCAATTGACATATAAATAGCTCTCACCGGGTTTATTTAATCGCCCAAAATTGGTCACGCAGTTATTCGGTGGCTCCCACAGTTGACCCTGGTCAATAAACTGAGCTCCATAATCGAGAGAAGAAGAGACACTTCGCGCACGAAAAACAGTCGCCCCCTTAGGTAAACTAATGTATTCAGGAAACTGTAAGTACATGCCATCAACACGAAGCTGATTATGCAATATTTCTTGAGCATTTTCATGGCGGACATCAGCCCAGAGAGAACTTAGAGCTGGCAGCCTACATTCAAATTCCGCCTTTTCCAATGCAGCAATAAAACCATCCAAGTCACCTTGAATACAATTAAACATCCTCGCAATAACTGAGCTATCAAGGGGCTGACCAAGCTCTCCAGCAGAAATAAACATAGAACGATGCAAGATAAAACGTCCTCCAAACAAAACCAGACAATCACGCGCGCCAAGGTCAAATTTACTCGGTCATTACAAAATAATATTACCCTGCAGAATAACCGAGAATAACCTGTGGCCAACACCACCATCCAACCCAAAGCCCACCTCCAGCCCCCATCTGTCCAAGGAGCTGGCCGCCGCCGAGCCCGATATCGCCGCCAAGACTATCTACTGCGGCCCCATCGACGCGTTCTACGTCTTCAAGCTGGGCCCGGTCGAGTACCGCCGCCTGCGCGTCGCGAGCGCGCCGCTCGACGCGG
>SKEO01002717.1_pt1 | contig 11902 bp, 10 predicted proteins | sample 4826801 | NCBI WGS metagenome assembly SKEO01 (sample SAMN11008807, study PRJNA524170) | human gut metagenome | biome: Human fecal sample; material: Feces; isolation source: fecal sample from pouch patient p3 | host: Homo sapiens | place: Israel: Tel-Aviv | collected 2016-02-25
GTGCTCAACTATGTGATAAGCAAGCTGTTTGTTTTCAAAAATCGCTAAATGTGGTATATTTAATAAAATAATAAGAACTATAATAGTGTGTGTATGGTATAATAAAACGTAAATTTAAACGCAGTTTATGAGAAGTTGATTTACATATGGATATAGAAGCTGCTTTTTGCAGTGTGGGACAGAAGGAGAAAATCCTATATGAGTAATAGACTTGACATGAAAAAAGATACAAATAATCGAAAAGACAAAACAAAATACGATGGTCCGGAGAAGCCGGACGCATACATGGGCAATGACAAGCAATGGGTTTTCAGGGCATTGGTTCTTGCTTTTGTTGATATGTGTATTATTGCAATCTCATTCTTTTTCGCTTTGATGATCAGGTTTGAGTTTTCATATTCACATATTCCGCTCTCGTTTTTGGAGGGTTATCTGCACATTGTGCCATTGTTTATGGTGATTTCACTTGTGGTGTTTTATATTTTCAGACTTTACCACAGTATATGGCGTTTTGCGAGCATCAATGAATTTATGCATATTATTGGTGCCTTTCTGGTGCTTGCGGTTGTGAGCGTTACTATTCATGAGGTGTATGAGATTAAGATGCCGTATGCCTTCTGGATTATCGGACTGATGCTCAGCTTTGCACTGTGCACAGCGTGTCGTTTTGCGTACAGATTTTTCAGGACAGGTCAGAAGATGCTTGAGCAGAGAGGCTCTGCAAACGGTGATGAGAAGGTCATGATTATAGGAGCCGGAAATGCGGGCAGGATGCTTATCAGGGAGCTTATCATGAGCTCACATCTGCACACAAAGGCCTGTTGCATCATAGATGACAATCCGGCGAAGCTGGGGCGCTTTATAGACGGCGTGCCTATTGTCGGCAACCGAAATGACATTCCGGAGATGGTTGAGAAGTATGATATCACGAAAATTGTGTATGCTGTACCTTCTACATCCGGTAAGGACAGGAAGGATATACTCAATATTTGTAAGGACACAGGCTGTGATGTGTCTGTGGTTCCGGGAATCTATCAGATGGTGGACGGAAGAGTGTCGGTTTCCAATCTACGTCCGGTAAGCATTGAGGATTTGCTGGGCAGAGATCCGGTTGTTGTGGATAATGACGGTATTCATTCATTTTTACAGGGCAAGGTGGTCATGGTTACAGGTGGCGGTGGCTCAATCGGTAGTGAGCTTTGCCGTCAGATAGCCAGGGAGGATCCGAAGCTTCTTATCATTTTTGATATTTACGAGAATAATGCATACGATATACAGCAGGAGCTGAAGCGCAAATATCCTTATGTAAGGGTGGAGACGCTGATTGGCTCGGTGCGCAATACTAACAGGCTGCACTATGTATTCCAGACATATCATCCGGAGATTATTTATCATGCGGCAGCACATAAGCATGTACCGCTGATGGAGGAAAGCCCGAATGAGGCAATAAAGAACAATGTGCTTGGCACATTAAAGCTCTCAAGGATTGCAGCAGAGTACCATGTGAAGAAGTTCGTGCTTATCTCTACGGATAAGGCGGTTAATCCAACCAATATCATGGGTGCATCAAAGCGTCTGTGTGAGATGGTTATACAGATGATGAACAGGCAGACTGAGACTGATTTTGTCGCTGTGCGTTTTGGAAACGTGCTTGGCAGCAATGGTAGTGTTATCCCGCTGTTTAAGAAGCAGATAGAGGATGGCGGTCCTGTTACTGTGACGGACAAGCGTATTATCAGGTATTTTATGACAATTCCGGAGGCTGTGGCGCTTGTGCTGCAGGCAGGGCTCTATGCTCACGGAGGCGAGATTTTCGTGCTCGACATGGGCGAGCCGGTCAAGATTGATGATATGGCTAGGAATCTTATCAGGCTTTCAGGACTGGAGCCGGATGTGGATATTCAGATTGTTTACACAGGCCTGCGTCCGGGCGAGAAGCTCTACGAGGAGATGCTGATGAGCGAGGAGGGTCTCAAGGAGACTCCGAACAAGCTGATTCATGTGGGTGAGCCTATTGAGATGGATGATGAGCTCTTTGAGAAGCAGCTTGAGATGCTCGAGAAGGCATGCACCTCAGAAGCAAAGGATATCAAGCAGATAGTGGCCTCTGTGGTAAAGACATATCATCCTGACCTGGAGAACTAAATATCTTTTGAAGCTCATAATACAGACTGTAAAAGCCGGATGTTTGGCATATTTTATGCCGGAAGCGAGGAACATAACTATGGAAAAGAGACAGATTTCATTTTCACCACCTGATATAACAGAGGCAGAGGTGTCAGCTGTTGCTGATGCACTGCGAAGCGGTTGGATTACAACAGGTCCAAGAACCAAGGAGTTTGAGAAGCGGATTGCTAAGCTATGCGGCACGGATAAGGCTGTAGCTCTTGGCTCTGCTACTGCGTGTCTTGAGTCGATACTCAGATTCTTAGGGATAGGTGCAGGTGATGAGGTGATCACAAGTGCATACACATATACTGCATCTGCAAGCCCGGCTGTACATGTAGGTGCGACACTTAAGTTTATAGATGTAGCACCTGATTCATTTGAGATGGATTACGATGCCCTGGAAGCTGCTATTACAGAAAAGACAAAGGTTATCGTGCCGGTTGATATTGCAGGTGTGCCTTGCGACTATGACAGGATTTTTGATATTGTGGAGAGAAAGAAGGCTCTTTTTCATCCGTCAAATGATGTGCAGAGGGCAATCGGACGTGTGATTGTGGCGGCTGACTCAGCTCATGCTTTTGGTGCTTCTTACATGAGAGCAGGTGAGTGTATTATGTGTGGCAATGTAGCTGATTTTACAAGCTTTTCATTCCATGCGGTCAAGAATCTGACCACCGCAGAGGGAGGAGCACTCACCTGGAGACCTATAGAGGGCTTTGATGACGAGTATATCTACAAGCAGTTTATGCTGCTTTCACTCCACGGACAGACAAAGGATGCTTTGCACAAGAATGGTCTGGGCAACTGGGAGTACGATATTGTGGCTCCTTCGTATAAGTGCAATATGACTGATATCCAGGCGGCTATTGGTCTGGTACAGCTTGACAGATATGAGGGGCTTCTCAAGAGGCGCCGTGATATTATAGAGCGCTATGACGAGGCATTTAAGCCGCTTGGTCTCTTGACTGTGCCTCATTTTACAGACAGGCATACATCGAGCGGACATCTGTATCTGTTTCGCATACCGGGCATCGGCGTGGACAGGCGCAATGCGCTTATAGTGCAGATGGCGGAGCGAGGTATCGCCACAAATGTGCATTTCAAGCCGCTTCCGATGATGACAGCATATAAGAATATGGGCTTTGACATAGCTGATTTTCCAAATGCTTATCATCAGTATGAGAATGAGATTACACTTCCTCTTAACACAAAGCTTAGCGATGAGGATGTGGAGTATATAATTAATAATTTATTGGAGATTTTACATGAGTAGATGGAGAACATGGGGAGAGATTCCTGCATTCATGAAAAATGATTTTACACTTAAATATTACAGGCATCTGAGCAGAAAGAGGACAAGCATGGTATTTAAACGCATTTTTGATGTGATTATGTCCGCTGTTCTTCTTGTGCTGCTTTCGCCTGTTATACTGGTCCTTGCTGTCTGGATAAAGGTAGATAGCAGAGGACCTGTTTTTTTCAGACAGGAGCGCATCACCCAGTATGGCAGAAAGTTTCGCATATTCAAGTTTAGAACTATGGTGAATGATGCTGACAAAAAGGGTTCACTCGTGACTGTCGGTGGCGATTCAAGAATCACAAGAGTCGGTGCTGTCATCAGAAAGTACAGGCTTGATGAGATTCCGCAGCTTATAAATGTGCTATGTGGTGATATGAGCTTTGTTGGCACAAGACCTGAGGTGGAGAAGTATGTCATGGCATATACACCTGCGATGATGGCGACACTTCTGATGCCTGCCGGAATCACAAGTGAGGCAAGCATCAGGTATAAGGATGAGGACAGGCTTCTGGAGGCTGCAGATGATGTGGATTACACATATATCCACAAGGTGCTGCCGGGCAAGATGAGGTACAATCTTAAGTATCTTAAGAGATTTTCGCTGATAAATGATATCAGACTGTGTATAGAGACTGTGCTTGCGGTAATACATTAGTTTACTTGTCTGGGAGGATGATACTTATGAATAAAGTCAAATTTTCAGTCTTACTGTCAATTTATTACAAGGAAAAGCCTGAGTATTTCAGGGAGTGTATGGAAAGCATATATTCGCAGACTGTTTTACCGGATGAGATAGTGCTGGTGGAGGATGGCCGGCTGACAGAGGAGCTTTATGAGGCAATCAGAGATTATGAATGCAGGCCTTCGGAAATAAGTTTTGTTACGGTAAAGCTTGAAAAAAACAGCGGGCTCGGTCTTGCACTTGCTGAAGGCATAAAGCATTGCTCTAATGAGCTTGTGGCCAGAATGGATACGGATGATATATGTGTGCCTGACCGGTTTGAGAGACAGCTGAATGCTTTTTCGGAAAATCCGGGGCTTGATATCATAGGCGGCTACATCAGCGAGTTTTCCGATGATACACGTAATATTTTATCGGAGAGGACAGTGCCTCTCGGAAATTATGTGATAAAGCAGTATCAGAGAAAGCGCGATGCGTTCAATCACATGACTGTGATGTACAAAAGGTCTGCGGTGCTTGCTGCAGGCAATTATCAGGACTGCCTGCTTATGGAGGATTCGCTTCTTTGGGCGAATATGATCAGAAATCACTGTCGTATGGCAAATATAGGTGAGACTCTTGTGTATGCCAGAACCGGTGATGATATGCTGAAGAGGCGTGGCGGCTTTGATTATTTCCTTAAATACAAGGCAGGAAGAAAGAGTATTTTAAAGACAGGGACCATAAGTGCGGCCGATTATTTTGTTACGGTTGCGGTACAGTTTGTTGTCTGTATGATGCCACTTTGCATGAGGAGCCTAGTGTTTAAAAAAATATTAAGGAACTAAAACTTTTCAAATGCATCTTAATGTGGTAAAATCGGTATAGTTAATATTAATAGGCTTATTTACTAGCTGACACAGGAGGTTAATATAAATGGATTTCAGAGCGGAGTACGAGAAATGGTGTACAGACCCATATTTTGATGAGGCTACAAAGGCAGAGCTTAAGGCTATCGCAGGTGATGATAAGGAGATAGAGGACAGATTCTATCGTACACTTGAGTTTGGTACAGCAGGTCTTCGTGGTGTAATAGGAGCCGGCACCAACAGGATGAATATATACACAGTCCGTCAGGCTACACAGGGACTGGCAAATTACATACTTTCACAGGGAGAGGACGCAGTAAAGAGAGGTGTTGCAATAGCACATGACTCACGTAATATGCATGATGAGTTCACAGATGCCACAGCACTCTGTCTTGCAGCTAACGGAATCAAGACATATGTATTCCCACAGCTCGCACCTGTTCCGGAGCTGTCATACGCAGTAAGGACACTCGGTACAATAGCCGGTGTTGTTATCACAGCAAGCCACAATCCTCGTGAGTACAATGGATACAAGGTATACTGGGAGGATGGTGCACAGGTTACTCCACCTCATGATACAAGCATCATGGCTGAGGTGGCAAAGGTTACATCGTTTGATCAGGTAAAGACTATGGACAAGGCTGCTGCTATTGAGGCAGGCCTTTACAATGTCATCTCTGATGAGGTTGAGGAGGGATATTTCGGAGAGCTCCGTAAGCTTTCTATCCATCCTGAGATTATCAAGGCTATGGCAAAGGATATCAAGATTGTTTACACACCACTCCACGGCACAGGTCTTCGCCCTGTACAGAGAGTACTTAAGGATATGGGCTTTGAGAATGTATACATTGAGCCAAGCCAGGCAGTACCTGACGGCAATTTCCCTACATGTCCTTATCCAAATCCTGAGAATCCTGATGCATGGAAGCTAGCACTTGAGCTTGCAAAGGAAAAAGATGCTGATATCGTTTTAGCAACTGACCCTGATGCCGACAGACTCGGTGTATACTGCAAGGATACAAAGACAGGTGAGTATGTGACATTTACAGGAAATATGTCAGCTATGCTTATCGGTGAGTATATTTTAAGCCAGAAGAGTGCCAATGGTACTCTGCCTGAGAATCCTGCATTTGTTGAGTCAATTGTTTCTACAGATATGGGTAAGGCAATTGCGGCAGCATATGGCGTAAAGCATATCGAGGTTTTAACAGGTTTCAAGTATATCGGAGAGCAGATGCTCAAATTTGAAAAGACCGGCTGCAACAACTATGTATTCGGTATGGAGGAGAGCTACGGATGTCTGCCGGGCACATATGCAAGGGATAAGGATGCTCCTGCAGCGGTATGTATGCTGTGTGAGGTAGCTGCCTTCTACAAGTCACAGGGCAAGACACTCTGGGATGGCATGATTGACATGTACGAGAAGTATGGCTACTACAGAGAGGGTATTTCCACAATGACCTTAAAGGGCATTGATGGTGCTGCACAGATAAATGAGATTATGACAAAGGCACGTGCCGCTGAGCCAAAGAAATTTGGTGATTATCAGGTGCTTGCTATCCGTGATTACAAGAATGACACAAGAAAAGATATGACAACAGGAAAGGTTGAGCCGACAGGTCTTCCTTCTTCTAATGTACTTTACTACGAACTTAACGATAACGCTTGGTGCTGTGTACGCCCTTCTGGTACAGAGCCTAAGATTAAATTCTATTTCGGAGTTAAAGGAGTGTCTCTTGAAGATTCACAGGCTAAGCTTGATGCTTTGTCAGCTGAGGTTCTCGGACAGTTTGAATAAAGACTATGATGAAAATATACATTTGCCCGGATTGTGGCTGGATACGGATGGTTTCAAGAAGGAAAGAGGTTGAATGCTTCAAGTGTGGCAGGCCGCAGATGCGTCTGACGAATCTGGAGTTTGGAAAGTATACCAATATGTCGGAGAAGGAGCGTCAGGACTACGCAGACGCGTGGCTTTACATTCATAGGAAAAAGGAAAAATAACATGGCAAAGAAGAGAAGAAGAAAAAAGAGAAGAAGTGGACGTAAGAAGATTATACTTTTTGTATTTGAAATCCTGTTGCTGTTAATTGTTCTGTTAGTGGTTTGGGCTTATAATAAGACACTCGGACAGGTTAAATATGAGGATGCGCTGACAGCTAGTGAGGCCGGAATCAATGAGGATATTGATGATGATGCTCTTGCCAATATGCATGGATATCTCAATGTAGCGTTGTTTGGTCTGGACAACAGAAGTAATGGTTCATACAATGAGGGGCATTCCGATTGTATCATGATCGCTAGTCTGAATTATGATACTAAGGAGGTTCAGCTTGTTTCTGTCTACAGAGATACGTATCTGCCTATAGGCAATGGAAAGTTTGCAAAGGCAAATGCAGCATATGCTAATGGTGGGGCAAAGAGAGCAGTAGCTATGCTTAATTCAAATTTGGATTTGAATATTACGAAGTATGTTTGTGTTGACTGGAAGGCTCTCGTAGATGCTATAGATGATATCGGAGGTCTTGATCTTGAGATTACTAAGGCGGAGATGAAGGAAATCAATTATCTGATTCCTGAGGTTGATTATACTACAGGATATAATACTCCTTATCTTGAGGGGGATGGTATGCAGCATCTTGATGGAACTCAGGCTACATGCTATGCACGTATCAGAAGCACCTCTGGTGATGATTTCTTAAGGGCATCTCGTCAGAGAATTGTGCTTCAGGCTATGCTTGACAAGGCTAAGCAGTCAGATTTAGGCTCGCTCACAGAGATGTGTAAGGATATCATGAGTCAGATAAGTACAAACTTTACAGCTACCGAGATATTACAGTATGCTTCTTATGTTACAAAGTTTCAGATGAAGGAGACAACAGGCTTCCCATTTGAGCTGACTACAATGAATCTTTCATCTACTGGGGATACAGTTATTCCAATTGATTTAGCACAGAATGTTTCCAAACTTCATCAGTTTCTGTTTAATGAGACTGATTATCAGCCAACTGAGACAGTTCAAAGTGTCAGTGACAAGATTGCTAAAAAAACAGGTGTTACGTCAAAGACTTCTGCATTTGATCTCTCACAGTACAATGATACTGTTGGTTCTGATGGAACCGAAGGGGCAAAGAAAAAGAATAAGGATAAGCAGGATTCATTAAAGAACAGTCAGTCGGAGTCTGAAAATAATTCTGGAACGAAATCATCATCAGATGATTCAGATGAGTAATTACCTGATGGTATTTATTTAGCTGTTATAAGCAATAAGTTTTATAAAACAATATTTATATGAACAATATATCCGGGACCAATCAATAGATTGGTCCCACATAATTTAATATGATTAATAATGTAATAACCTATAACTAATGAATAGTTAATGGAAAATCAATGATTAAATAACAACTAAATTACAAGAACAAGGGAGAATTTATGAAAACAGAAATCAAAGAAAAAATCACGGCAACAAACCAGAAATACTTAAAGAAATTCTTAACAGAGGAAGCTCCGGCTAAGCTTGAGAGCCAGCTTGAGCACATGGACTGGTCATACCTTGATATGATTCACAACAAGGAGCAGCAGAGAGGTACATTTTCACCGCTTGCTGCTATGGAGCTTTCAGAGATAGCGGCAAATAAGGACAAATACCTTGCAACAGGTCTTGATGCGGTCAAGAATGGCAAGGTCGGTGCGATTCTTCTTGCTGGTGGACAGGGTACACGTCTTGGCTTTGACAAGGCTAAGGGCATGTTCAATATCGGAAAGACAAAGGAACTCTACATCTTTGAGCAGCTTGTCGCAAACCTCATGAAGGTTACAAATCAGACCGGTACATGGGTGCCTCTGTATGTTATGACAAGCGAGATAAATGATAGCATGACAAGAGAGTTCTTTGAAGAGCACGACTATTTTGGATACAACAAGGACTATGTGAAGTTTTTCGTGCAGGAGATGGTTCCGGCAGTTGATTTTGATGGCAATCTGCTCATGAAATCTGAGGATTCACTTGCTATGTCGCCAAACGGAAACGGTGGATGGTTCAAGTCACTAATAAATGCCGGTCTTGACAAGGATTTGAAGGACAAGGGTGTTGAGTGGCTTAATGTATTTGCTGTGGACAATGTGCTTCAGCAGATTGCAGATCCTGTATTTGTAGGTGCTACAATCGAGTCCGGCTGTGTCAGCGGCTCTAAGGTGGTCAGAAAGTGCGATCCATACGAGAGAGTCGGCGCTATGTGTCTTGAGAATGGCAAACCTTCGATTGTCGAGTATTACGAGCTTACACCTGAGATGGCAGAGGCAAAGAACGAGAATGGTTCATTGCAGTATGGCTTTGGCGTTATCTTAAACTATTTATTCCGCGTGGACAAGCTCATGGCTATCGCAGAGAAGAGCCTTCCACTTCATGTGGTAGAGAAGAAGGTACCTTACATTGATGAGAATGGTACAGAGCATAAGCCTGAGACTCCGAATGCATACAAGTTCGAGACACTCATCCTCGATATGGTATACATGATGGACAATAGCCTGCCATTTGAGGTAGACAGAGAGAAGGAGTTTGCACCTGTAAAGAATGCGACAGGTACAGATTCAGTTGAAACAGCGAGAGCTCTTCTTGAGAAGAACGGAATTGAAATTTAATATATGATTTATGGTAACTGTTCATTAGCAGGGATGTATTGATATTCTGCAATTTCTATTTATCGCAGACTCATAGGTGCATCTGCCGATGAGCAGTTATTTTTATAATCGCATAGTGGCCTGCAATGGGGAACATAGACTATAAATAGTTAACTGATTTATGAAAAAATAAATAATCCCGTCACAAATTAAACACAGATTGACAGTATACTTCTAAATATAAACGAAAGGAGAAATTATTATGGATAACAATTATGGAAATATGAATGACACAAATAATACAAATAATACTAACAGTACAAATAACAATACAAACAATGTAAATTTCACAATGTCGGGTAATCCTTACAATCCGGATGAGTCACAGAAGGCTGCACAGACTAATAATACATCAGCTGAAAGCTATTCACAGAGCTACAATCCATATTCGCAGGCTTCTGCAGCAGGACAGCCAAATACAAACCAGTCATATGCAAATCAGTCATATGCAAACCAGCCTTATTCTAATCAGTCGTATAATTCAGGCACAAATAATAATGCATATGGCGGCGCATCAGCCGGTTCGACAGACAACTCATATAGCCGGATGAATATGAATGGTCAGGCATACCAGCAGACTGCAAAGCCTAAGAAACAGAGAGCACCTAGAAAGCCTGGTGCATTTGGACCTTTTGCAGCAAAGACAGTAGCGGCAGCTCTTATCTTCGGACTCGTCGGAGGCGGCGTTTTCACAGGAGTAAGCTATATTGGCACGAGAGCTATTTCAAATTCTTCTACTGCAAGTGCAAAGCTTACCACTACAACATCCGGTGGGACTAAGCAGACATCCTCAGGGGATGCAAAGGATCTGACAGATGTATCATCAGTTGTCGATGAGGTAATGCCTAGCATCGTTGCTATCACAAATACAGGAACAGTCACCTACAACAGCTTTTTCGGAAAGCAGTCACAGCAGTCTCAGAGCTGTGGCTCAGGTATTATTGTGAGTGAGGATGATGATTATCTCTACATTGCTACAAACAACCATGTTGTGGCAGATTCAGAGGAGCTTACAGTACAGTTTGATGATGATTCTGTGGTAAAGGCGGAAATCAGAGGAACGGATCCTGACGATGATCTTGCAGTTGTACGTGTAAAGAAAGCAGACCTTGGAAAAGATACTTACTCAAATATCAAGATTGCTACAATCGGAGATTCTGAAAGTGTAGCTGTTGGAAGTCCTGCAATTGCTATCGGTAATGCACTTGGATACGGACAGTCTGTCACAACAGGTATAGTAAGTGCGCTTAACAGAACTGTTACTACACAGGATTCACAGACAGGTGAGACTGTTACCAACAACAAGCTTATCCAGACAGATGCAGCAATAAACCCTGGAAACAGTGGTGGAGCACTCTTGAATGAAAATGGCGAGGTTATCGGTATAAACTCTGTAAAATATTCTTCAACTGAGGTTGAGGGTATCGGATATGCAATTCCTATGTCGGTTGCAAAGCCTATTATTGAGAGTCTCATCCAGGATGGAAAGTATACAAACGAGAATCAGGCATACCTTGGAATAAAGGGTGGCGATGTTTCATCTGAGATGGTAGCCTACGGCTTCCCACAGGGTGTGTATGTTTCATCTGTTTCAGCTGGTTCAGGTGCCGCAAATGCCGGCTTACAGGAGGGAGATATCATCACTGCTGTTGACAGCACAAAGATTTCTTCTATGACAGAGCTGCAGTCAGCGTTAAAGAGCTACAAGGCCGGAGATAAGGTTACTCTTACTGTTGCCCGTCAGAGTGGCAGACAGTACGAAGAGAGCAAGGTTGAAGTAACCTTAAGCTCTGCAAAGGATATTCAGCAGTAAATAATTCATTTATATTTATGAGTACAAAAACGCGCCAGTGTGGCGCGTTTTTTGTTATGAAAAATATAGTTAGGGGTTGATTTTCTAAATAAAAAGGTGTAGTATTATGAGTGTTCATAAAAATATAAGGAGAGGCGAACATGAACAAACAAGAGAAAGATATACTGAACACGTTATATCATCAATCAGTTAACAATCAAAGAGAGATATCAGAGTTATCCGGTCATTCTCTGGGAGTTGTAAACAAATCAATAAAAGAATTGATGAATGAAGGTTATATAAATGAAAAATTGTACGTCTGGCATGACCAGAACAGGGTTCGAACCTGTGACATCTTGCTTGTAAGGCAAGCGCTCTCCCAGCTGAGCTATTCAGTCTAAAATTCGACATCGGTTTCATGGTTACAC
>SKEO01002728.1_pt1 | contig 11868 bp, 9 predicted proteins | sample 4826801 | NCBI WGS metagenome assembly SKEO01 (sample SAMN11008807, study PRJNA524170) | human gut metagenome | biome: Human fecal sample; material: Feces; isolation source: fecal sample from pouch patient p3 | host: Homo sapiens | place: Israel: Tel-Aviv | collected 2016-02-25
TAATAATATTGATAGATTTCCTATTCTTAAGAATCTTATTGAAACTAAAGTAGAATCTAGAGTTACTTATATATTTGAAAATATTAATAGTTTTACTGAATTACTTAATGTTATTAAAGGTAATATAGAAGATATATTTGATAATATTGATGACCATACTAATCTTAAACTTGTAATTGAAAATAAAGTTGAATCTACAGTTGAAAAGATTCTAACAAATATAGATGATTATCCTATCATTAAGGAAAAGATAACACAGTTTTGTAATGAAGCTATTGAAGCAAAAAGAGGTGTTGCTAATGGTATAGCTAGTCTTGATGGAGATGGTAAAGTTCCAGCAAGTCAATTACCAAGTTATGTTGATGATGTTCTTGAAGGATATTTTATTGATGATACTCATTTTGCTGAAAAATATGTTGAAGATGCTCCTGTATATTATACTCCTGAAAAAGGTAAGATTTATGTTGATATAAGTACAGATACTGATTATAGTGGTAAGACTTATCGTTGGTCTGGAACTAAATATTCAGTTATATCTGAAACTTTAGCTTTAGGTGAAGTTATAGGTACTGCTTACGATGGCGGTAAAGGTAAGAAAACTACTGATATTGTCAATAGTTTATCTAATGAACTTGTTAGTAGACTAGATAGAGTTGAACAAACAGCAGAAGGACTTAAAATTATATATAGTAAATCTATTAAAAATAATGATACAAATCTATATAATACTCCATCTCCTGTTGGTCTTGTTTTAAATAATGCTAGTAAAACTGCTAATGGTAGTATGTCTGCTGCTGATAAAGTTAAACTTGATGAAACTTTACCTAATCAAATTACTGAACTTAGTAATAATGTTTATACTAAAGAAGAAATTAATAATAAGTTTAATGATGTTCCAACAGCAGAAAATACTTATACTAAAGCCGAAGTTGATAAAGCTATTGCTGATGCTATTAAAGCTTTAATTCCTGATGGTTATGAACTTGTTATTAAAAAGAAAACAACTTAATATTAATCATGGTGGTACTGAATAAGTGCCACCATTTAAAGTTTATAAAGTTATGCAAACTGAAAAACAACAATTATATGAAAAAAGTACTAATCCTAGTGCTTTTATTCCAATAGATGCTATATTATATGAAGTTACTGATAATACTTTTATAAGTAGTAGAGATTTTGAAGAAGCTAAAATTTTAGTTCATGCTGGAGCAGTTAACAAAATTAAATATAAAGATGTAGTTTATGTTTGTCAAGCTGTTAGTGTATCGAATGAAACTAATACTATTCATTGTGAATCTATAATATATGAAAATAATATTATTAAACGATTAATACTTGAATTATTAAATCATATGATATTAATACTATTATTATGTTATTAACTAATAATGGTACTCCTACGGAAGTATTAAATGCTATAAATACTACATTTACTAATTTTGATGGATTTGTCGCTGCTATCGGTAAACCTAATTCTGTATTTTATAATAATACCTACGGTAAATTTTATATTAGATATACTGGTGATACTATAATTATACAATGGAGTAATAGTAATACAATAAATCATGTAGCTTTACGTAATGATGGCAATTATGATTATAATACTATTCAAATAGTTGACCAAACTCTTTATAGATTATCTGCTCTTACCGTTGAACCAATAGTTAATCCTAAAATATGGATTGGTACTGCTGTTCAATATGCTGCTATTGCAGAAAAAGATGTCAATACTACTTATATAGTTAAATCAGATGCTTAAATTATGGCTATATATCAAGGAGATATTGGAATACATGATATTAAACTTGGTAGTATAGATGTATTTGAAATATATCAAGGTTCTAAACTTGTTTATCCTGAGAATACTGAAGTTACTATTACTTTTAATTTAAATGTTTCCGGAACTGTTACTATTAATGGTTATACTCCTGTTATAAGTGAAAATAATACTAAATTTGTATTTACTATTCCTGTTAAGACTGATTATACTGCTAATATTACTGCTGAACATTATAAATCTCAAACTATTAGTGGTAACAGTGGTTATTTACCTATAACTCATAATGTAGAATTAGAATGGGAACAAAGATTTATTTCTTATACTGTTACTTTTCCTACTGATGGAGTTAAAGTTTTATTTGATGGAATAGAAAAAGGAGTTATAACTAATGGTAAGTTAGTTGTATTAATTGATGATATAGAAGCTAAAGATAGTTATACTGTTACATTTGAAGGTAGTAAAGCTAGTATATATGATACTAGTACATTAACAGTAGTTGATAGTAGTATAGCTAATACTGGTGGTGTTTATGATTTAAAACTTCCGACTAGTTCTGTTAAAAGTGGATATAAGAGAACTGACTATGCATCCTCCACGGGGAGTATAACCAAAGATTCTACTTATGCTGGAACTTGGATTGAAACTGTTGTTAATCTTACTGCTAGTTTTACTAGTTCTACTACTTTAGGTAGTATAAGTAATAATGTATTAACTATACCTAATAATGAATCTACTAATACTAAAAATGGTACTTTAACTGTTGTATTTACTTTAGAAAATAGTCAAACTAAAGAAGTTAGTGCTGCTTTAAATCAAGCTGCTGGTGCTAAAGTTTATACAGATTGGGTATTAGATTTACAAACTGATGGAACTAGTGTTGAAGCTAAAGGCGGTACTAGAACTATTACTGCTAATGTTGCCCGTAGAACTTATAAATGGAATAACACTGGTACTGTTTATAGTGAAACTGCTACTCCTACTCTTAGTATTAGTGGTAGTGCTAGTCTTAGTGGAAATCAAATAAAATTTACATCAAACGAGAGCGTTTCAGCCCGTTCTGCGGTACTTACCGCTAGTTATGTAGGATTATCCAAAACGGTTACGATAACTCAAGCAGCAGGCTCAAAAGTGTATTCAGCGTGGTCTGCATGGACTGTTTCTATCTCAGCAAGTACGCAAACGATAGGCGCAAGTGGGGGAACATCAACAATAACTACTAGTGCTAGTCGTTCTCGTACTTGGACTTGGAATGGAGTTGGTACTACACATACTGATACAGAAACTGCTACACCTACACTTAGTGGTAGTGCTGGTGGATTTAGTTTAAGCGGTAAAACTGTTACTGCTAGTAATAATACTACAACAAATAGTCGTAGTATAACTATTACTGCTACTAGCAATAGTGTTTCTAAGTCTATTACTATAACACAATCTGCTGGTGCTAAAGTTTATGGTAATTGGTCTGCTTGGACTGTTAATATTAGTGCTGATAAAACTAGTATTGGAGCAACAGGTGGAACAGCTACTATATCAACTAGTGCTAGTAGAACTAGAAGTTATACATGGAATGGTGTTGCCGGTTCTGGTGGTACAGAAACTGGAAATGGTTCTCCAACATTAAGTAAAGTTAGCGGAAGTGGTAATTGGACTAGTCCTAAAGTTACTTATGGAAATAATACTAGTACAAGTGGTAAATCAACTGTTATTCGTGCTACTATTGATTCAACTACTAAAGATATTACTATTAGTCAATCTGCTGGAGCTAAACAATATAGTGCTTGGTCTGCATGGACAGTTAATATTTCTAATAGTGGAAATGTTGCTCCTAGTGGAGGTAGTTCAAATATAACTACTTCTGCAAGTAGAACAAGAACTTGGACATGGAACGGAGTTAGTGGAAGTGGTGGAACTGAAACAGGAACTGGAACTCCTACTCTTAGTAAAGTTAGTGGTGCTGGTTCATTTGCTAGTAATAAAGTAACTTATGATAATAATACTTCTACAAGCGCTAGAAGTACAGTTATTAGAGCTACAATGGATTCTGTAACTAAAGATACTACTGTAACTCAAAATGCTGGTTCTAAAACTTATAGTAGTTGGGGAGCATGGTCTATTAGTTTAAGTGCTAATGTAACAACTATTGCTGCTGCTGGTGGAAATGCTACATTATCTACTTCTGCTACTAGAAGTCGTACTTGGCAATGGAATGGTACAGGAACAACTTATACTGAAAATGCTAGTGGTTCTCCAACATTAAGTAAAGTTAATGGTGCTGCTTCTTTAAGTGGTTCTACTGTTAGTTATGGTAATAATACTTCTACTAGTTCTCGTAGTTCTGTATTTAGAGCAACAATAGATAGTACTACTAAAGATATAACTATTAGTCAATCTGCTGGGGCTAGAGTATATGGAAGTTGGTCTGGTTGGACTGTAAGTTGTAGTGCTAGTAATTATAAAGTTTGGGCAGGAGGTGATTCAGTAACTATTTATAGTAGTGCTTCAAGAAATAGAACTTGGACTTGGAATGGTGTTGCAGGTTCTGGTGGCACTGAGTCTGATAATGCTACTCCTACTATTTCTGTTACAAGTGGTGTTGGAGTTTTAAGTGGTAATACTTTAACTTTTAGTAATAACACATCTCCTGATGCTAGAACAACTCGAGTTACTGCTAATTATAACGGAGTTACTGATTATTGTGATATTATGCAATATGGTGGTAATAAAGTTGCTGGAAGTTGGACATCTTGGCAAGTAACTATATCTGCTAGTCCTATGAATATTGCTGCTGCTGGCGGTAGTTCTACTATTACTTGTAATGCTGTTCGTACTAGAAATTATACTTGGAATGGGGTGGGTACTACTTATACTGAAACTGAAAATGGTAGTCCAACTTTAAGTAAATCTGGAGATGGTACATTAAGTGGTACTACTAGCGGTAGTAAACTTACTTATGGTAATAGAACTACTACAACAAGTAGAAGTACAACTGTTACTGCAACTTATAATGGAGTTAGTAAATCTATTAATATTACACAATCTGCTGGTAGTAAAGTTACAGGCAAAATGACATATCATACTGATATTTATGATAGAAATTCATCTAATTATACAGATTATACTAGTTATCCTGTAACACATGATATTGGAGGTGAACCTGTTATTTCTGGAGGTGATACAATTATTACTTATTGTAGACTTCGTAAAACACAACCATGGACTTGGAATGGTGTTAGTGGTAGTGGCGGAACAGATACTACTTATGCTAGTGCAAAAGATGTAGCTATTGTAAGTCAATCTAACTGTACAACTATTGTTAAAGATACAGGTAGTAATAATATGATTATGTTTAGTTCTGTTGTTCCCGCTAATTTAAGTAGTAGTGCTCGTACTTGGTATTTTAATTGGAGATGGTTAGGTTCTAATAATACTACTATCCGAAATACACAAGCCGCAAATACTTTACGTGGTAGACTTGTTATTAAAAATGATTATTTTACTAGTCAAAATATTGCATTACCTATTTATTTAGATAGTGAAAATGTAGATTCAATATATAAAGGAGAAGCAAGTTATAATGATATTAAGAAAACTCCTATTGGTGTTTATGTATATATTCCTACTAATATTTCTATAATGAACGCTGGTAAATTGCAATTTTGGTTTGAAAATAAAGATGGTGGTGGCAGTAAATATACTTGTACTTTAAGTAGTGTTAGTACACCTTCAAATAATGTTTCTGTATCTAATAGTAATAATATTATTAGTGTTACTGCTAATACAACTACTTCTTCATTTACTATATTATGCCAATTTACTATGACTTCTAATAGTACAGTATTTAATGTAAGAGTTTTAATTGAACCATGATGAAAATACTATTTAATATAACAATATTACTAATGCTTATATTGTTTATTTACTCATTAAAGTTATTTAAATTAATCACATAATTATGAACAATAAACAACTATACGAAAAACTAGGTCAGAATAGTTATGATAAAGTATTTCCTATTACTTATCTTCAAAATATTCTTGACAAAGATACAAACAATGATTTAACTGTTGTTCTTTCTAGGTTTAATCATTTATGGATTCCATATCAAGGAACTAGAGTTAATACTCGTAAAGCTGTTCCTGCTATTTTTAGACGTAATAGTCTTACTATTAGTTATTATGATGCTGAACATAATGTATCTGTAACTGAAAGTTATACAGGTAGTAATCTTCAAGCTGGTGTTGAAACTAGTTGGGTTTCTGATGATAATTGGACTAAAATTCTTAGTGAAAAATATCTTGAAGAAAGTGGAGCTAAAATTCCAATTGCTGATGGGACTATTGATTGGGATATGCTCAATGAAGCTCTTAAACAAATGATTGCAGGAGATGGTAAAGTTAATATTATTAATTATCCTGATGAAGAAGATATTACTCTTCAATTAAGTCCGGGTTGTTGTAATGTTAATCGTCTTAGTCTTAAAGATAGACCTTATGAACCTGAATATAAAAGTGGTAAAGGATATAAAATAGTTCGCAAGGTCTTACTCCCCGTGGAGGATGATGCTAGTAATGCAGAACAACTTTTATTTGATGGTTTTCTTGATGATACTTATTGTGAACAATATGGTCAAATAATTCTTAATACTGATAAATATGAAGTTATTAGAACAGATTTAGGTAATACTGCTGGTATTTATTATGATACATATCATAAATTATTTGTTCTTAGAGTTAAGACTAGTGAAGATGGTGTAGGATTTTATAATTATTATACTAGATGGACTATTGTAGAACCTACTGATAGAGTTCATCCTCTACGGGGGGTCAACACTCCTGTTTATGGAAATAGTGAAGATTATAATATTTATAATACTTGTCTTTCTGATGAACGTCCAAGACTTGGTATTATATACGTTAATTCAGTAGATAATATTAAATATTATTTTAATGAAGAAAATCTAGTTCAAGTTAAGAATAATATTTATCTTAATTATAAAGCTGTTCTTACTCAAGATATGCTTAACGAAGAAAATACTCGTTATATTATTCGTTATGCTTTTGATTTAAGTGGTAAAACTATTACAATGCCTGCTGGATGTGAACTTGTATTTGAAGGTGGTATTATTGAAAATGGTACTATTGATTTAAATAAATGTAAACTTACAGGTATGGTTGGTGAAGAATCTGAATATCTTCCTAATGTAACTTGTAGTAATTGGGCTAAAGGACAGATTGAATATCGTAATGGAAAGATTTGTTATTGGAATGGTACTGAATGGAGAGTAATGGGTGATACTTCTTCTATGGAAAGTTATACTAAAGAAGAAATTAATAATATGTTTAAAAATTATTATACTAAATCTGAAACTTATAATAAAGAAGAAGTTAATAATTTACTTAATAGATATGTTACTAATGATACATTTAATAACTTTAAAGAAGAAATAAATCAATCTATTACTAATAGTGTTAATCTTGATAAGATTCAAAAAGCTATTAACGATGGATGTGGAGTTAATATGACTATGCCTAGTGCAAATAGTAATAAACTTAGTCTTCCAATTTGGACAGGAACTGCTACTGAATATGCAACTATTACCCCAGTTGCTGGAATGACTTATAATATTATTGATGAATAATGAGTTTAACTCTTGGACGTCAAGGAGGAATTGCTCAACCTCTTAGAAAGAGAACAGTAGGTCAAACTAATATTGCTCATGTTTATGATGGTGCTAATCATATTTATCCTACTTCTGTTATTCATTTTAGTGATTTTACTAGTGTCCAACTTAGATATATTTGGGGTAGTGATGATGGTCGAGATTTGGATACTAAATCATATTATGTTAATTCTCCTATTAATAGTTTAAATTATATAGCTGTTGGTTATTCTTGGAACTCAAAACCTGGTATTGTACCTTATTTATATTGGGGTGGTGATAATATACATTCTGGTGCTGAATGTATTATGTTCAACATTGAATCTATGATTGAATTAGAAGATAAAATGCCTGATATAATGAAGATGAATTTATGTGCTAATTGGTTTGGTTTAAAAGGTGTTGGAAATGTTACTATTGAATGTACTGCTTATAAAGGAGGAGTTATAGTTCATGCTTGGCAATTAACAAATGTTGAAGATGATATTGATAAACGTGGAGAATTTTTATTTCCAACTTCTGATGGTAAAATAGATATGCCTGATTATAGTAATGGAGGTTATAAAGAATGTTGGTATGGTGAAGTTGTTAGAGCTAATCCTATTGCTGGTGGTGAACCTATATATTTTAGAGTTAATCCTGTTGATGATAGCATTTTTGAACTTCCTAGTGTTAAAGTAATTCGTACTGGTAATGGAATGGTACATAAAGATGGTTATTGTTGGTATGAAAATACTCCTAATACTAAGTATAAAGTATGGAATAATCAAATAAATCTAAATGGATATATTAATACTCTTGGTTCTCCTAAGTTAAATGTTGATAAAGATGATACTTACGAATATACTTATATGACAGCTTTACTTAATTCAGATAATACCATTTATAATACAATATATAATAATACTTATAAATTTAATTATGGTTTTGTTGCAGGTAATTCTGAATTTAGAGGACAACAAGTTATTCAATGTAATGTTGCTAGTCAAACTGGTCCTGCTGATGATGGTAAGACTTCAATTGGTGAAATAAAATATACTAAACTTAACAAAATTGGTGAGTTGACAATATATAATCCTATTGAAAGTTAAATTAATGTTAATTACCAAACAAAGATAACGGTTTAAGTGTTATAGATTATGTAGTTCAAACTACAAGTATTAATCTATTTTTTTAACTTAAACCTTAATTTATTATGCAAGTAATTGAAAAAGTGAAAGTTGTTCCAGAGGGCTATAATGGTGCTGGAATGAATTATGACGGTGGTAATCGTCGTGATGTAAACGGTAAGGCTAATGCAGGTTTAACTCTTGGTATTATCGGTACTGCACTTGGTGCTTGGGCTTTGTTTGGTAATCGTCGTTCTGCTGGTGCTAGTATTTTAGGTGGCGCTGGTGGTGGAATGTTAGGTGATGGCTCTACTAATATTAACGTACTTGGTGCTACTGCTGGTAGTGGAAGCGGTGCTCCTACTGCTTTTCAAGCATGGGAAAAATCTTGTGAAGATACTTTAGCTCTTCAAGGTGGTCTTTATCAATGGGCTTTGACTCAACAGAATCAACGTTTTGAAGATAGAGAACGTCTTAATAGTGAATTGTTTGGTGTTTATATTGATGGACGTAATCGTACTGATGCTCTTATTGAGAAAAATAACACTGACCATTTTAATCTTTACAAGTACACTCGTGACGCTGATGATGATATCCGTAAAGAAATATCTGAATTGAAAGCCGAATTAGCTGTTACTAAAGCTATTCGTCCTTATCAGGATAAACTTATCCAATGCGAAATGGAAAGAATGTTTACGGCTGGTATCAACTATACTAATCAAAAGACTTGTAATGTTATCTATGGTGTAGTTACTCTTCCAAATGAACCTACTGTTACTGGTCTAGTTGGACGTAATGCTTATGGATGTTTACCATGTGGTTTTACTCAACCTGCTAGCGGAACTCCTGCTCAGTAATATTACTAAGTTTGATTAAGAACATAAAATTGAAAGAGATATGATACCTGTTACTCAATTCATACTAGGTAATAGTGACCCTTTACTATACCCTAGTGAAAAAATGACTAATAGCATTGATGAACAAATTGCTTTTCTTCAAAGTCAAAAACAAGCAATTAATGAAGCTTATCGTCGTAATGCTATTCCTAATGCAAATAATGGTACAACTCAAAATCAGCAAGTTCCAACTCAAGGAATTTGGGATGCTATTGATGCTGAAATTGCACCACTTACACAAGAACAACAAAATATGCTTCTTAATAATCAAGACTATGTAAATAACTATAATGCTTTACAAAGTATGGTTCAAGCAGAAGTTCTTAATTTAGTTAAAGGAAAAATCGAAGCTAGTGAAGATGGTAAACATTTACTTGAAGAACAACTTAAACTTGTTAAGTTGCTTAAGAGTAAAATTGTTGAAGTTACTAACAAAGAGATGGAATTGTTTAAAGCTTTTAAAGAAGCTAGTAAAACTAATCCTAATTTAACTTATGAAGAATTTTTAAAGAAGTAATATTATGGTTGAAATTAATAGTGTAAAAGAGGTTATTAAAGATTATATTATTAAACAATTAGTATCTATGGGTGAAAGTTCTCCAGCTATAAGACTTTTAATTCCTTTAGCTAAAAGAGCGATTACTAATAATATTAATAGTTTTGATAAGTTCTTAAAACCTATTGCAGATAAAGATGGTATGATTGATATTGAAGGTATATTTGATGAAGAAATGGAAGTTATTAATAATATTGATAATTTTAATTTTGATATACCTTTTATTGGTGGCGGTAATATTTCTAAAGGTATTATATCTCTTGAAATTCCTTATGTGAATAAAATTGTTGCTCTTAATCAAACTGATTTAGAAATTTTAAAAGAATCATTAATCAGTTTAAAAACAAAGTAATATTATGAGAGAAATGCCTTATATTGAACCTTATCGTATTGACGGTCGTCGCGATGGTGGTCGAGGTATTCTCGATGAATTTCGTGAATTTCTTGATGCTCGTGGAGGACGTGGCGGTAGAGGTGGTAGAAGCGGTCGAGGTGGAATGAGAAATCGTATTGGTTATGATACTTATGATACTTATGGTCGCCCTAGTCATAAAGATGACAAAGAAGAGAAGATTTTAACTATGCTTATGAGTGGTGGATACAATGATGGTGAATATCATTTTGATGAATATGAAGCTAAAGAAGTTGTAGAACAAATGTATCATGTTAAAGACAACAAGAAATATGTTGGTGAAAAATATGATATGAATAAAGCTCATGAGATTTGTGAACGCTATAAAGAAGTATTGCCTAATGATGTTGAACCTTGCGATGTTTATGTTGCAATTAATGCTCAATATCATGATTATGCTAAATTATTTGAAGAATGGTTTGGTGGTAATATAGATAATAAAGTGTTTGAAAGTGCTATTACATTTTGGTTTAAAGATGTAGATTTTGATGGTGATAAAGTGTGGGAATATTTTCACATGAATAACTAATCATTATTGTAAAACTATAAAAGGGAATTATCTTCGGATAGTTCCCTTTTTTATTTATCTAAATTTTAGTATGGACAAATTTATTGATGTAATTGTAGATGGAATCCTTAGTAATTTTGACTTTGGATTTATGTTTATTGTTAATATTCTAACTTATATTATTATTAAAGTTATTGATTACTTTAATGGTGATAATAAAGTTCCTACTTGGCAAAAACGATGTGTGTTAGTGATAAGTATTGCTACTATGGCTGGTATTTATATTGCTGCTGGATATGATAATGCTATTATGCTTGTTAATAGTGCTGTTCTTGCTCCTGTGTTTTGGAGTTGGGTTGTTAGTCCTATTCTAAAGAAGTTTGGTATTGGCTATAAAGATATTGATAATATTATTGGTTAAGATTGTATAAGATTGATTAGCTAGGTTTGATTGACTAATTCAAGCCTGCTCCATCCTCTACGGGGAGTATAGCTTGCCAAATTTGGCTAGTTTTAAATCTAGCTGATTAACTGTACATGATTGAATAAAAGTCTTACTGTAAGCCTAAAAAGTGGCTCTATGGACGTACATAAATATTTACAATATTAAATTTCAAAATAGTAAAGTTATGAGAGTTATTAAGACTAAACATTTTCCTTTTAATGGTTATAAAGCTATTAATCTTTTTGGTATTATATTTACTAAAGGTGAATTAAGTAATAAAGAACTTAATCATGAAGCTATTCATACAGAACAAATGAAAGAGATGTTATATATCTTTTTCTATATGTGGTACGGTATTGAATATCTTATTATAAGACTATTTCATATTAAACAACATGATGCGTATAAAGATGTAAGTTTTGAAGAAGAAGCTCATATTAATGATGATAATCTTAATTATATTAGTGAACGTAAACATTATACTTGGACTAAATATCTAG
>SKEO01002734.1_pt1 | contig 11835 bp, 10 predicted proteins | sample 4826801 | NCBI WGS metagenome assembly SKEO01 (sample SAMN11008807, study PRJNA524170) | human gut metagenome | biome: Human fecal sample; material: Feces; isolation source: fecal sample from pouch patient p3 | host: Homo sapiens | place: Israel: Tel-Aviv | collected 2016-02-25
ATGTATCTATTGACTACATACTTTGTTATTCAGATGCCCGTCACACCCTGGAATATCAACTAGAATACAAGCAGGTGTCGGAGCGAAATTATCAATTATGTCGTGCATATGAACGTTTAGACAAAAGCAATCAAACTCTCATCTTTCAGCTTGTAGAGCAATTATCAAAACCAGAATAAAAAAGAAAGGGATCGAAAATCGAACCCTTTCTTTTTTATTCTTCTGGTTAAAATTAAGCAAGTTTAGATTTAGCAACTTCTGCAAGTGTTGCAAATCCTTCTTTATCGTTTACTGCAAGCTCAGCAAGCATTTTTCTGTTCATCTCAACACCTGCGAGTTTCAGTCCATACATAAATTTGCTGTATGAAAGACCATTCATTCTTGCTGCTGCATTGATACGAGCGATCCACAGCTGTCTCATCTGACGTTTGCGCTGTTTTCTTCCTGCGTATGCAGATGTAAGAGCTCTCATTACAGACTGTTTCGCAACTCTATACTGTTTTGAACGTGCTCCTCTATATCCTTTAGCAAGTTTTAATGTTCTATTGTGTTTCTTTTTTGCGTTCATTCCGCCTTTAATACGTGCCATTTCTTAATCCTCCTTCAATACTTTCAAATCTTACAGATATGGTAAAACTTTCTTCATGTTCTTTACGTTTGTTGCATCTGTGATTGTAGACTTTCTAAGATTTCTTTTTCTCTTAGTTGTCTTCTTTGTTAAGATATGGCTCTTGTAAGCTTTATTTCTTTTCAGTTTTCCTGTTCCTGTTGCTTTGAAACGTTTTGCTGCCGCTCTATTTGTTTTAATTTTTGGCATGATGATTTCCTCCTTTATCGTTGCTTCTGTTTTTTATTTTTAACGTTTTATAGTTAAAACCATGCTCATGTTCCGGCCTTCCATCTTTGCCGGCTTCTCGACTGTTGCTACATCCTCAAGCATAGCTGCAAAATCATCAAGAATATGCTTGCTCTGCTGTACATGTGCCATTTCTCTTCCTCGGAAACGAAGTGTAACCTTTACTTTATTTCCTTTTGAGATAAATTTTCTAGCATTATTCATCTTCGTGTTCAGGTCGTTGGTGTCAATATTTGGTGAAAGACGCACTTCCTTAACCTCGACAGTTCTCTGTTTTTTCTTTGCTTCTTTTTCTTTTCTTGCCTGTTCGTATCTGTACTTACCATAATCGATAATCTTACAAACCGGCGGTTTCGCTGTCGGAGCGATTTTAACCAGATCCAGTTCCGCTTCCTGTGCCAGCTTCATAGCCTCTCTTGCTGACATTATTCCTAACTGTTCCCCACTCTCGCTAACCACGCGTACCTCTCTGTCGCGGATTTGTTCGTTAATCATTAAATCGCTAATTGTTGTGCACCTCCAATAAATAAAAAATAGTGAATAGCTGCAGACTATCCACTATCTATTGCATACAATACTTATATCCGGTATTATAAATTCAATATCAAACCGTTAGTCGCCCGATTGCGCTAAGGTGAGAGTGGATACTCTTCTTTGTTGTTCGCTTTACGCAAGTTATAATTTACCACAGATTTTATATGGTGTCAACACTTTTTTTATTTTTTTATGAACCAGCCAATCTTCACTTAATTTCTAACAATCTTTATTTTTCGGACTTAAACCTATTCAATCCCTGTCACCTTGTAATCTTTGTCTTCAACAGCTTTTTTCAGTACCTCATCGGCTACTTCTGCCACAAGTGTTACTACCGCTGTTCCATTTTCACGGCTTACTTCTGCCGCCTCTACTCCTTCGATTGCTTCCAGAGTTTTCTTTACGGTTGCCTCACAGTGTCCACACATCATACCTTCGATTTTCATTGTTTTTGTCATTGTCTTTTCCTCCTCTATTTCTTTGACTTTTGACTTTATCTTCTTATCTTTGCTGGCATCATACATTTTAAACCAGTTCAGACGAAGTGCATTGGTTACGACACAGAAGCTTGAAAGACTCATAGCTGCTGCGCCAAACATCGGATTTAATTTCCATCCGAAGATTGGATACCAGATACCTGCTGCAAGCGGGATTCCGATCACATTGTAGAAGAATGCCCAGAACAGGTTCTCATGGATATTTCTTAAAGTTGCTTTACTCATACGGATGGCTGCCGGTACATCACTTAAACAGCTTTTCATCAGAACAACGTCTGCTGCATCGATCGCGATATCGGTTCCTGCACCAATCGCAATTCCCATATCGGCTCTGGTAAGTGCCGGCGCGTCATTGATTCCGTCACCAACCATGGCAACTTTTCCTTTTTTCTTTAATTTCCGGATAACGGCTTCTTTTCCGTCCGGAAGAACGTCTGCGATGACTTCATCTACACCCGCCTGACGTCCGATCGCTTTTGCGGTTCTCTCATTGTCACCGGTCAGCATTACCACATGGATTCCCATATTCTGCAGTTCTTTGACTGCTTTTGGACTGTCCTCTTTGATGACGTCTGCTACCGCAATGATTCCGATCAGCTGATCTTCTTTCGCAAAGAACAAAGGCGTCTTTCCTTCTGCCGCCAGATCTTCTGCCTTTTTCAGCGTTCCTGCATCCACAGAAGTCTTTGTCTGGATAAATTTCTTATTTCCACCATAAATCGTCTTTCCTGCAAGAACTGCAGAAAGTCCGTTTCCAGGTACTGCCTGGAAGTCTTCTACTTCCTCCGCATCCAGTCTGCGCTCTTGGGCTTCCTGTAAAATCGCATGTGCCAGTGGGTGCTCGCTCTTTCTTTCCAGTGCATAAGCAAATCCCAAAAGTCCTTCCTCCGAGATACCCTCTGCCGGTATCATATCCGTTACTTTCGGTTCCCCGCTTGTGATGGTTCCGGTCTTGTCCAAAGCTACGATCTGCATTTTACCGGTCTCTTCCAGAGATACCGCCGTCTTGAACATGATTCCGTTCTTTGCGCCCATTCCGTTACCAACCATAATGGCAACCGGTGTGGCAAGTCCCAGTGCACAAGGGCAACTGATAACGAGTACGGAAATACCTCTTGCCAGTGCGAATCCAACACTCTGACCTGCGATCAACCATACGATAATTGTAATCACTGCAATCGTAATAACCGCCGGCACAAAGATCCCGGATACACGGTCTGCAATCTTTGCGATCGGTGCTTTGGTTGCCGCCGCATCACTGACCATCTGAATGATCTGTGAAAGTGTGGTATCTTCCCCAACTCTGGTTGCCTCGCATTTGAGGAAACCGGACTGGTTCATGGTTGCAGCAGATACCTTGTCACCTTCTGCTTTATCAACCGGAATACTCTCTCCGGTAAGTGCTGCTTCATTGACTGCACTGGTTCCTTCCAGCACGATACCGTCTACCGGTATATTTTCACCCGGTCTTACTACAAAGATATCGCCTTTTTTCACCTGGTCGATGGAAACCTCTGTCTCCACACCATTTTTCAGGACAACAGCTGTCTTCGGAGCCAGCTTCATCAGACTCTTTAATGCATCTGTTGTCTTTCCTTTGGAATGCGCTTCCAGCATCTTTCCGACTGTGATAAGCGTCAGGATCATGGCTGCTGATTCAAAATAGAACTCATGCATATAAGACATGACGCCTTCCATATCCATCTTCATCTGTGCATCTGTCATTGCAAACAATGCATAGGTGCTGTATACAAAGGATGCCCCTGATCCCAGTGCAACCAGGGTATCCATGTTCGGCGCACCATGAAGGAGTCCCTTAAATCCATTGATGAAGAACTTCTGGTTGATCACCATGATAATTCCGGTAAATAACAGCTGGATCAGTCCCATTGCTACATGATTGCCAGCCAGGAATCCCGGCAGTGGCCAGTTCCACATCATATGACCCATGGAAATGTACATCAGTGGAATCAGAAAACACAGTGATGCAATCAGACGACGCTTCATAATCGGTGTCTCCCTGTCTTTCAGGGCATCCTCATCCATTGCTGCGCCCTTTTTGGCTCCTGCATCTGCTCCTTTTACCGAAGCACCGTATCCTGCTGCCTCAACAGCCGCAATGATCTCCGACTGGGATGCGGTTCCTTCTACTCCCATGGAATTCGTCAGAAGACTGACCGAACAGCTGGTAACTCCCGATACCTTCGATACTGCCTTTTCCACTCTGCTGCTGCATGCCGCACAGCTCATTCCTGTTACTGTATATTGTTTCACAAAAATCCACCTCACTTTTTGGCTTTATCTGCCATTTTTATATTGTAAAAATTTTCCTGCGCTTTTCACCTGAAAATCTATAACAATCCTGTTATTTCATCAGTTTCTGAAGCGTTACAACCAGCTCATCGATCGTCTCATCTTTTCCCTCGCGTATATCCTCTGCCACACAGGTACGGATATGATTCGCCAGAAGGACTTTATTGAAACTGTTGAGCGCCGCATTGATTGCCGACACCTGAATCAGAATATCCGGACAGTACGCATCTTCTTCTACCATGCGCTTCACACCTCTGACCTGCCCTTCGATGCGGCTCAGGCGGTTGATCATGTCCTTGTATTCCTTTTCAGAACGCTCTTTCGTCTTATGACAGTGACAACATTCTTTCTTTTCTTCCATGCGTCTCACCTCTTATTTTTTCTCTCTACGATGGCTATTATATACCCCATCAGGGTATATTGCAAGGGAAATTTTTCTCATTTAGAGTTTGCATTGTAAAGCTCTATATTTTGTACTCCCAAAAAGTGTGTGCATTCCTAACATGCAGTACCTTTTCAACAGGATGTTTCTTCGAAATTTTCCGTTAAAAAAAGAATCCACAAGGTTTCCCACCCTCATGGATTCTCTTATGATTTCCATATATTATTTTTGAAGCGTATAATAAGTATTTCTCGCTTTTCCATTTCGTTTCAGAAAATTTCTTTCTACAAGCCCTCTTATCACTCTGGCTGCAGTTGATGCACTTACTTTAAGAAGGCTCACTACATCATTTTTTGTAAAATCTTCATGCTTTCCAGCATATTCCAGAACCTGCTCTTCTTCACTGCTCAGCTCCTGTGTATCCTCTTTATTTGTTTCCGGATTTTCTTCTTTCGCTTCTGGCTCCGATATCCTTACTTTTTCACGCATTGCATTGATATTAGGCAAAATAATTTTAAATGTATTTCTCGTCGTCTCAATAACAGGTTTTTCTGCCACATCAGCGTAAGCCCCTATAATCTTACTGATTCCAGTACCATACGCTTCAATTAAATGTAACCGATAAAATACATTTGCAAGATCCTGATTTCTGCATACAGAAATACCTGCCATCACATCCTCCAGATCAATTCCCGGCATCAATCCTCCGATTGATACAAATTCCATCCGGTCCTCATAAATGCTGATTAGTGCACTGGCGCTAAAAGCATAATCCCGATGAACCAGTAAGTTTAATAAGGCTTCTCTGACAGCAATTTCAGGATAATCTCTGACATCAATCCGCAGTAGCTTTTCAATCGTTGCATGTGTCTGATTGTGAAAATCAATATAATCATAGACATCATTCATTTGTTTCATCAATGCCCCTGCAAATTCTCTCCGATCTTTAAATACGGTCTGATCTTTTCCCTGAAAAACAGCTGCTTTGATCGTGTGTACACACTGATCCGATAAAAGCATTGCTAAATTACTGTAGAGTCCATCCTGGTCAATCAATTTCAGCGTCCGCATCTGCTGCGTTCCAAACTCAATCTTGCGAAGCTGAAATTCTTTCTCCGTTGTCTCAAAAGTCAGTTCCTGATTCATGCTACGCATAGCTTCAAAACGATCTCCATCTGTTTCTTTAATCATCTGCCGGATCGCTGCATCTGTAGCAGGAACAGCTGAATACCCCTGTCTGACATAAACGCCTTCTGGTCGCATTCCTTTTTTTGCAATATAATAAGGACGATCCGTTCCCCGTTGAATATCCACAGCAACTATCTTTTTCCCATTCTCTTCCAATGTTTCATAATGTAAAAACATTGTGATATCCGGTTTGATCGCATCTCTGACCATATTACTAATCTGCAACGCAGTTGCGTCTGGATCATCAAGCCCAACCACTATCCCATCATCTTGTACACCAATATATAACTTGCCACCATTACAGTTTGCGAAGGCAATAATTTCTTTTTTTATATCATCAACAAATACTTCTTTTAGCTCTACAGTTTCACTCTCTCGAAAAATCATTTTATGCCCTCCTCAAATCATATAGTATATTCATATTATACAAAATCGTGTCAATCGTGTCAATCTTCTTGACGCGATTGACACGATTTTATCCATATTATACATAAAACTCGTTTTTTCACACGCCCTTTTTCAACTATATAAATTGATAGTAACGCTCAATTCACCTTCCAATAATCAGCATGAGTCAAGCAATCGTCCAGTCCAAATTTGAATCCTTTAAATTAATATTGCTTTCATTCGTATTGCCGTATATAATATTTATTATATGATACTTATTGACACGCCGAACACTGAAAACGAAATAAAATGATATGAATACGCCATTTTATGGGAGTTTGAGGTGTTCGAAGATTGCGGGAATCGCTTCGCAATGGAGCAATCTGATTACACCAGTGAGCGGCAAAATTTACTTTTGACACTCACATCATTATTATACGAAAAAAGGAGTCTGCTCGACTATGGATTATATTTCTGTAAAAGAAACTTCGAAGAAATTCCATTTATCTGAACGCCGCATACAAAAACTCTGCGAAACCAACCGGATTGAGGGTTGCAAAATGGTCAGCGGCATCTGGTTGATCCCTGCCACGGCCATCAAACCTTCCGATGAGCGAATGACGAATTCCCCGAAAGATTCCGATTATCTCTCTTTAAAAGAATTATGTGATATACTTTCCATTTCGACCGCAACCGGGCGCAACTGGATCAAGCTTGGCAAACTTATTCCTGAATATACGGATAAAAGAAAGCCTTATTTTACAAAACAATATACCGAAAAGTTGAAAGCCGAACTGCAATCAGGCAAAAATCAATCACTGAAAAGCAGACGTAACAAGAAATTTGTCTGTGGAAATTCTCTTTACAGCGCCTATGTTTCTGAAAATTATCAGAATATCGAACCACTGCAGCAGATTCTCCGAATTGTAACCGATGAATCCATTGCTCTTTCATCGGATGTGATTCAATATTTCATTGCTGACTGTGCCCTGCATTTGCTCGCCCAAAAATATGATCTTTCTTTCAAGCATGAAAAAGCGTTGCTGAGCAGATTTTTAAAAAAAGAAATCACCCTGTCTCTATACGACGAACTGATCTATGCTTTGATTGCAGATTCCGAGCAGGCTCTGCTTTTCTGTGAAAAATATTCTCCGCTTTTTGATTTTGATTATGTATACGAACCTGCTGAAGATATCCTTGGGCTCATTTACATTTCCTGTAAAAATATCGACAGCCGCAAGGCAACCGGCTCCTACTATACGCCTACCAAAATCGTCAAAAAGCTGATTGAGAAGCTGGATATTGCATCAGATGCCAGAATTCTGGATCCCTGCTGTGGAACTGGAAATTTTTTATTGCAGCTTCCAGCACATGTTCGTTTTGACCAGATTTATGGCAATGACACCGATACAATCAGTGTAAAAATCACCCGGTTGAACATGGTTTTGAAATATGACATTCTCTCTGTCAAAACTCTGTACAAGCATATAACCGAAGCCGATTATCTTGCATCCGATTTAAAAACCTCTTATCAGTATATCATCGGCAATCCGCCATGGGGATATGAATTTTCCGAGTCGGAAAAGGAAAAGCTTCGCAAAAACTATCGGACTGCTTCCGGGAAAAATATAGAGTCTTATGATTTGTTTATTGAAAAAGCACTACGTAATTTGTCCATAAACGGACAACTCTCTTTTATTCTTCCAGAGGCAATACTTAATGTGAAGGCACATACACCGGTCCGTACTGCCATTATGGAAAGTAATTCCATCCGATATCTTAATTTTTTGGGAAATGCCTTTGATAAGGTTCAGTGTCCCTGCATTATATTGCAGCTCATTCACACCGGAAAGCCACTTTCGACAGTCGGAATGGAAGTATCCGACTGTAGTCACTGTACAACCATTCTGACAAACCGTAAAATTTCAGCCGAATATTTCAGCTTTCATACAACGGATGCTGAATATCAGCTGCTTGAAAAAATTCGGCATATTCCTAAAACAAAATTCCTTGCCGGAAACGCCGATTTTGCTTTAGGAATCGTAACCGGAAATAATAAAAAATATATTTCTTCCGTGAAAAACAAAGATAACGAAGTTATTTTAAAAGGCTCCGATATCTGTAAGTACCATACTAATCCTAACTCAAACTATATCGTGTTTAACCCACAGAATTTTCAGCAGGTAGCACCTATAGAAATGTACCGTGCGCCAGAAAAGCTTTTGTATCGTTTTATCAGCAGCCAGCTTGTCTTTGCTTATGATGATAAACAAACACTTTCTTTGAATAGCTGCAACTTAGTCATCCCCAAACTTGAAGGACTGCATATAAAATATATTCTTGCCATCCTTAATTCCAGAATTGCACAGTTTATTTACAAAATGGAATTTCACTCCGTGAAGGTATTGCGCTCTCATATTGAAAATATTCCGATTCTGGATGTTAATGCCGACATGCAAAACAGTATCATCCAAGCTGTCGAACCACTAATTAACGGACTGCCTCCTGAGGGAGCACAAATTGCCTACGAGCAACTTGACCAATTGATTTTTAAATTATTTAATCTTACCTCTAAAGAGCAGGATATCATTAAGCATGCAGTAGACGGAGAAAACAAATTTCTGTTCTGACAAACATAAAACCAGAGATATTCCTGGCTTTCCCTATTTAACAATAGGATTGCCAGGTCTGCTCTGGTTTTTTCTTATCTCCCTTTCTTCTTAACGACATTAAGGACATCTTTTTCAGCAACCAAAAATGGTCTTAGTCCTCTTCTATCATAAAAACCTGACCTTCAAATACATCTGCTCCCGCCTGTTGCAGTAGCTCTTTCAATTGTCTCCGTAATTCTTTCATTTGTATGCCTCGTCTTCACAAAGTCTTATCTCTTATTCCCCATACAGAACACAGCCACAACCCCCGGACCTGTATGTGACCCAATCACCGTTCCAATGCAGTTAATCAGAATATTGTGGACTTCCATCTTCTTCTCCACCTGTCTTGCCACAAATTCCGCATCTTCTTTGCAGTCACCGTGTGTGATCATCACAATATCATTATCCCAACCTTCGGACTGCTTCACTGCCATATCCACGATGTGTGTCAATGCTTTCTTTCTGCCACGTTCTTTTCCAATAACCTTCAGTTCACCATGATCGTCCATGTGGATAATCGGCTTGATCTGGATCATCGTTCCAACAATAGCAGAAGCTTTTGATACTCTTCCGCCTCTATGTAAATGGAATAAATCATCAATCGTAACGTTGTGCATGATGTGAAGCTTGTTCTCCTCCACCCAGGCAGCCACTTCTTCCAGACTCTTTCCTGCACGCTTTAACTGAACAGCTTTGTACACAAGAAGCCCCTCTCCCATGCAGGCGCAGAGTGAATCAATCACGATCAGCTTCCGCTCCGGATATTCTTCCTGCAATTCTTCTGCTGCCATCCGGATACTGTTATAAGTTCCGCTAAGTCCTGACGAAAAAGCAATATATAAAATATCCTTTCCCTCTTTCAGATACGGTTCCAGTGCTTCTCTTGCCTGCTCCGGATTGATCTGAGAAGTAGTCGGCATCGACCCTGCCCTGACTTTTGCAAAAAATTCTTCCCCGGTAAGTCCAATCATATCCTCATAAGACTGTCCATCGATCAGATAAGTAAGAGGAATATACGGAACCCCAAGCTCCTCGGTCAGGTATTCCTTCGGTAAATCTACTGTACTGTCTGTCATGATCATATATTCACTCATAAGTGTGCCTCCTTCATCCCTTTAGGGATTTATATATTACTTATAATTATGTACAGTATACCCTCTTTTCCGCAAGATAGCAAAATCTTTTTCCCATGCTAAAAAAATCTTAAGTTTCTTAATAACTTTTGTCATAATCCGGTATATTTTCCTTTTTTTGTGAAATGCTAAATCTATGCAGAATCCAGGCAGTAAAATATTTCCGGGATTCCAGATTTTCTTAACTTTAAATTATCTCTGAATGGAGGATTCAATATGGAAAAACATACTGTCAGTGCTTCTCTCACCGACAATACAAAATATATGAACCGGGCTCTTCCCGTAAAAAAGAGCTTTGATATTATCGAACGAAATCTGATCATCGGCGGTCAAAATAGTGCCTTTTATTTTATTGATGGTTTCACCAAGGATGAAACCATGCTGAAACTTATGGACTCCTTCCTCAATATTTCCGCCGATGATATGCCAGAGGATGCAACTTCCTTTTCTACAAGCTGCATCCCCTATGTGGAAGTTGATATTCTCGGTGACTTTGACAGCATTTTCAAAAATCTTCTGTCCGGTGTCACCTGTCTTTTTATTGACGGCTATGAAGCCGCTATTGCCATCGACTGCCGTACTTACCCGTCCCGCAGCATCGAGGAACCCGATAAAGACAAATCCCTGCGCGGTTCCCGTGATGGCTTTGTGGAAACAATCGTATTCAATACTGCCTTGATGCGCCGCCGGATCCGCGATCCGCATCTGATCATGGAAATGTATGAAGCCGGCACTTCCACACGCACCGACGTAGCTCTCTGCTATATGTCCGACCGTGTAGACCGCGAACTTCTGACCACGATCCAGAACAAACTGGAAGAAAGCAAATCCCAGGATCTGAAAATGAGTCAGCAATCTCTTGCAGAATCTCTCTTTCAGCGCAAATGGTACAATCCCTTTCCAAAATATAAATTTACCGAACGTCCAGACACAGCCTGCGCCTGCCTGATGGAAGGAAAAGTGATCCTCCTTACTGATACCTCCCCATCTGCACTGATCCTGCCAACCTCCATCTTTGATATGATCGAAGAGGCAAATGATTACTACTTTCCGCCAATCACCGGAATCTATCTGAAAATATCCCGTGTACTGATCTCACTGCTGACTGTCTTCATGGTTCCACTCTTTCTGCTCTTTATGCAGAACCCGGCATGGATACCGGAGATCTTCCGCTTCGTTCTGATCGAAGATACGGTCAACATCCCCCTGATCTTCCAGATCCTGATCCTGGAGCTTGCCATCGACGGACTCCGCCTCGCCGCCCTCAACACTCCGAGTATGCTCAGCACCCCTCTCAGCGTCATCGCCGGTATCGTCATGGGGGAATTCTCCGTCGAATCCGGCTGGTTCAACAGCGAGATCATGCTTTACATGGCATTCGTCTCCATCGCCAACTACACCCAGCCCAACTTCGAACTCGGCTACGCATTAAAATTCATGCGTCTCCTACTCCTTATCCTCACCGCCATCTTCAACCTCCCCGGATTCCTCACTGGCTGCCTCATCGTCGTCCTCTGCATCACCTTCAACAAAACCCTATCCGGCCGTAGTTACCTGAACGTAAAATTAAACTAATCCCCTGTAGCGTGCAACAAAATTGCAGGCTACACCTACATAACCTTCACCTTTCCACAACTCCCCCTTCCCACCACTACCTAAATCTCCTCAACCGGTTATCAGTCCAGCCTTGTAAAAAAACGCCTCTCTAATACAGTAAATCCGGCGACCGGGATCAAAAAAATAGTGTTCAATTCACTTATTGTGCAATGGAGATGAAACTCAAAAATTGTGGAAGCCTTTGCTGACACAATTTTCGCTCTCAGAGGTTCATCGTAATGCCCTTGCACAATGGAATTGAACACTATTTTTTTGATCCCGGTCGCCAACACAA
>SKEO01002740.1_pt1 | contig 11794 bp, 10 predicted proteins | sample 4826801 | NCBI WGS metagenome assembly SKEO01 (sample SAMN11008807, study PRJNA524170) | human gut metagenome | biome: Human fecal sample; material: Feces; isolation source: fecal sample from pouch patient p3 | host: Homo sapiens | place: Israel: Tel-Aviv | collected 2016-02-25
GGAATGATAACACAACGGACATTTTTTATAATGTTTCCACTGCATTTTGCAGTGATATGTTCCGGTTCTTTTCCCAGAACTTCTCGTGCTCTGGCTGCTCCATATGCCAGTGCGATCGGTTCTGTACACCCCATTGCAGGAACCATTTCTTCCTTCAGGATTCCTATATAACTCTCATATATCCTTTCATCTAACATTGTGCTGATGTCTCCTGTTCATTTTAATTAATACATATGATGTTATCCACGAATTGCTCCGCTGCAAAGCAGCTCCCGCAATCTTCTGCATATTTAAGTATGACATAATACTATCAGAATGTCCAGAAAGAATCAGCTAAGATCTGCTTCGTAATCCTTTAATTCTCCGGATGCCGTTATTGATAAACAATAAACCTGACGTATACTATGAATGCTATTCTGTAAGATTTCCGCTGAAAAACTGTCTGATAATATAATCTGAAACACTTTCTCAAATCTGTGGTTTGCTTCCTGTAAAATATTGTCAGCAACTGTTTCTGTTCGCACATTACTATTGAACCGCAACCGGGAAAGTTCTATAATGAGTTCCGACATCAGAAATCGGGTAAATACAATATTCCCGATGACGGACATTTTTAAGAATACGAGGTGGATATTTATGAATATCAGCATACTGCTCATGGAACAGATCATTCAATTGTTTCTTATGATCTTCATGGGATATTTGATCGTGAAAGTTGGGCTTGTAAAAGATGAAGACAGCAAGGTTTTATCCAAAATCATTCTCTATCTGATCATTCCCTGTGTAATCATCAATGCTTTTCAGGTAGATTACACGATGGATACTGTAAAGGGATTGCTGCTTGCTCTGGCTGCATCTGTCATGACCCAGGTTCTTCTCCTGATCATTATCTCCATATCCGGAAAGCTTTTGCATCTGAATGAAGTAGAAATTGCTTCTGTTTATTATTCTAATTCAGGAAATTTGATCGTACCCATTGTGACCTTTATTCTTGGACAGGACTGGGTTTTATATGGATGTGTTTTTATGAGTGTGCAACTTATCTTTCTGTGGACACACTGCAAAAAGATTATCAGCCGGGAATCTTCCTACGACTGGAAAAAGATTGTGTTAAATATTAACATGATTTCTATTTTTATCGGTGTTGTACTTTTTTTCGCAAAAATCCATTTGCCGGAGATCATCAATAATACTCTTGGCTCAGTGGGCAGCATGATAGGACCGGCCAGTATGATCGTAACCGGTATGCTGTTTGCAGGAATGAATCTGAAACAGATTTTTGCTGACAAAAGAGTATATTTTGTATCATTTCTTCGTCTGATTGCAGTGCCTTTGCTTGCACTTGTAATGATTAAGATCAGCCATCTGGCTATGTTCTCTGCAGACGGAAATAAAATCATGCTTATTGTCTTTCTGGCGATCATCACACCGTCTGCTTCCACAATAACCCAGATGTGCCAGGTATACGGAAATGATTCACGCTATGCCAGTGCCATCAATGTCATGACTACACTGTTCTCAATTATTACAATGCCGCTGATGGTAATGTTATTTGAGGCAGTTATATAAAACAATTGCCGTACAGATATTACCTGTACATGAAAAAAGAAAGGAAATTACAATGAATATTACCGTTTATCTTGGAGCTTTGGAGGGAAATGATCCGGCACTTGGAGATGCTGTCCGGGAACTTGGTACATGGATTGGAGAAAGCGGAAATTCTCTGGTATATGGAGGTTCAAAGTCCGGTCTTATGGGACAGATAGCAGAAAGTGTGCTGAATGCCGGAGGAAAAGTAACAGGCGTGGAACCACAGTTTTTTATAGATTCTGAACTGCAGTATGATGAGATCACAGAACTGATCGTCACAAAAGATATGGCTGAAAGAAAAGCAAAAATGATTGAACTAGGTGATGCATTTATTGCATTTCCGGGAGGCACAGGTACTCTGGAGGAAATCGCAGAAGTTATGTCCATGGTTTCCTTAAAACACCTTAATGCCCCCTGTATTCTATATAATCTGAATGGATATTATGACAGCCTGAAACAGCTTCTTGACCATATGATCAAGATGGGGCTGTCCTCAGAAAATCGTCAGCAGGGAATTTATTTTGCTGATGATATGGAAGATATTAAAGCACTTCTGGCTACAGTAACTAAGTAAAATTCAGATCGTAAACAATTGTCAAACACCCCTGGGGGATATTTACCTATTCATATATTGCATAGTTCATACTACTTTTTTCATGGTTTGAAATCCCTCTGGGAGGCTTGTTCTTTCCCATAATTTTGTTAAAATATAATCAATGCAGAGATCATTAAATATCAGTCAGCGAGATACTTAATGATCCATGTATCCGCACAAAGATTTGTGTCAAACAACAAATAAAGGTGCACAGACCTCCGCGCAATGCGCATCTAAAAACTCATTAAAAAAAGTACTTCGTCCGCAGGAAGTACTTTTTTTAACGAAAAGATAATTATCAATATTATGATAGCATCTTCAGTTCATGTTCTTCATTCATACAGGCAAATCTGGTACCGATAGTTTCAGCCAGTTGTCTGTTATGTGTAATCGTAATCAACGTTTTTCCTGCTTTATGAAAACTCTGCAGAAAATCCACCAGCATATCCTGTGTTTTTTCATCAAGTCCTGCAAGAGGTTCATCCAAAATCAGGACCTCAGGATTCAACGAAAGAATACATGCCAGTGAAACCTTTCTTTTCTCCCCTCCACTCAGATGATAGGGTGGTCTATCTCTTAGTTTTTCCAATCCAAATAAGTGCAGGCAGTCTTCTGTTCTTTTTTTTATCTCCGCTTCCGAAAGCCCCATCTGGACCGGGCCAAATGCAATTTCCTCCTCCACACTTCCACAGAAAAGCTGGGCATCTGCATTCTGAAACACATATCCCATCTGCTGATGAAACCATTTTGCAAACTGGCTGTTTTTTAACGCTTTTTCATTAATTTCATGTCCCTGATAAAAATATTTTCCTTCCGATGGAAAAATAATTCCATTCAATAGTTTAATCAGTGTTGATTTTCCACATCCGTTAGGTCCCTGGATAACTATAGAATCTCCTCTGTTTATGTGAAGATCCACATATCTCAGTGCAATTTCTTTTTCATATGCAAAACATACATTCTCAAGTCTGATCATAACTACCCTCTTCTGTCTTTTCCTGTCAATTATCATATCTTTCTGTTCAGATACCAGAACAATACAATACATCCAGCCATAATAAAAGTGCTGAAAATATCCGCTGCACATAACGTGTATTTCTGCTTTTTCTTATACTCTCCTGTAAATCCACGACAACACATTGCTGCATGCATTTCTTCTGCCATTTCACCAGATTTCAGAAATGAGATTCCCAACACACCTGACAAAGCTTTTGCTTTCTGAGGATTCTTTCCCACTGACCTTAACCGGACAGACGTAAGAATAGCTGCACATATCTCTCCAAGCACCGAAATATATTTCAAAGTAATATCCAGCGTAAAAATAAATATGGATGGCAGCCGAAAAGTTCTCATACTTCCTGTCAGTTTATTCCAGGATGTCCCTGATGACAAAATACCAACCAGAGTTACAGATACATATACTCTTGAAGTAATATTCATTAAAGTCTGAGGAGTTCCCATAAATACAGATGGGAGAAGGATCAATATAGAAAACAGAACCGCACCTGCTGTTCCTCTCAGGATCTGACGGATAGCTTTTGCCGAAAAAAACGCCAGTCTGGCTGTCACTGCTGCACACATAATCAGAGTAAACAGATAATTTCCCGAACATGCAGTAAGAACAATATATAGAAGTGTATAAAACAGTTTCAGAGAAGGAGTGGCAGAAAATTTGCCATCCTTCCCTTCATAAAACCGCATTTTTGCAAGCACAGATAAAACTGATTTCGTACTTTTTGTTAAAAATGCTTCTTTATCTTTAGATGGAACATAAGTTTCTCCGGAACACATCCAGTCTGGAAGCATAGTTTCTTCTTTTTTATGATCATTCATCTGTTATGCAGCCTTCTTTTTAAAATCAACTTTCTCTTTCATCATTGAAGAAATAATCTTAAAAATGATCACCAGAAGTGCCACGCCTACAATAGCCGAAAGAATATATCCTGTCCACTCAGGTAACCCGGACATAGAATAATCAGGAAACAAAGTTGACAGTTCAAATCCATTGGTCATTCCTGACGGAGTGTATCCAAGCTGGCTTCCGCCACTTACCAGACCAGCGATTTCATCAGCACCCCATTCACCCCAGGCAGTACCGGTTGCCAGAAGTCCCAGAGGAGTCAGTACGATGAGAACAGCCATCAGTATATACAGTGGTTTAAATGCTGTCTTATCCGGAACAGCATCCAATGCTTTTGGTGTAACTTTTTCAACAAAGGTAAGTACCACTACTGTCAGAATAATCTCTGCCAGACCAAATAATGTAATATGTCCGATCATCATTGCAGGTATTGATACACTTAGCGGATACGGACAATAAAGAGCCTGGCCTTCTGCATTTTTGAACAGCAGTGGCTGAATACCAAATTCAACAGCTGCACAAAAGGCCGCAGCATTAATACCTATATATGAACTAATTGCCGCGCTAAGTTTGCGCATACCTGTTTTCTTCAAAAGAAGTTTATACAGGAAAAAGCCCAGATATGGCAATATAAATGCCATATTAAAACAGTTTGCCCCAAATGCAAGGATTCCGCCATCTCCAAAAAGAAGTGCCTGTATCAGCAGAGCAATAGAAACCGCTATGCACCCGGCTGCAGGACTTCCTGTCAGTATGGCAATAAGAGTTCCCCCTACTGCATGTCCTGTTGTACCGCCCGGAAGCGGAACATTAAACATCATTCCCAGGAATGAAAAGGCTGCCCCAATACCAAGAAGCGGCATCTTTGATTTCGGTATCTCTGTTTTTATTTTATGAATAGAATATCCCCACACCGGAAGCATGGCTGCTGTCATTACAGCACATGTTGACGGGCTTAAATAATTTTCAGGTATATGCATAAATATACTTCCTTTCCTGTGAAAATATTATTTTTATCTGGCGCGCACCTTACAAACAACTGTATTGTAGCACCACATTAAAGCGTCAACAACCCACCCAAGGGGATATCTATATATTCTTATCCGGCATAGTTTTGCCTGTATTTTTCATACCACTATCGCACTTCCAAAAAAATCACATTCACGAAAGTACCGCATCCACCAGTCTCTGCGTATACTCTTCCTTGGGTTCATTGATGATATCATCGGGAATTCCGCTTTCCACTACTTTTCCCTCATACAGTACCAGAACCCTGTCACAGAACATCTGGACAAGGGCCAGATTATGACAAATAAAAATAAAAGACAGCCCATTCTTCTCTTTCAGGTCTTCCAGAAGCTCCATGATCTGTTTCTGTATGGTTACATCCAGAGCACTGGTTGCCTCATCACAGATCAGAACTTTTGGTTTTACTGCCAGAGCTCTTGCTATCGCAGCCCGCTGACACTGTCCGCCACTTACCTCATGAGGATATCTTTTTGCATATTCCTTCTCAAGGCCGCACTGCTCAAGCAATTCTGCTACTCTTTTCTCCACATCAGCCTTTTTCATTCCACGGTTTCTAAGACTCTCACCAATTCCGTCACCCAGTGTCCTTCTGGGATCAAAAGAACCCACCGGATTCTGAAAAACCATCTGTATATCTCCATATACCTCTTTCAGCTGACTTTGTTTCAGTCTTGTAATATCTTTTCCTTCAAATTTCAATGTACCCTCTGTGATATCAGTCAGCCGGGTGAGCAGCTTTGCTATTGTACTTTTCCCACTGCCGGATTCTCCTACGATTCCCAGCGTTTCTCCTTTTTTTAGTGTAAAGCTTACATCATTTACTGCTTTAAAAGGATTTTTTCCTCTCTGGGTAAATATTTTTGTTAAATGTTCTGCCTCTAAAAGTATGCTCATACTCTGACCTTCCTTTGCAGCTTTGGTACAGCCTCCAGCAATTTCCTGGTATACGGATCCCGGGGATGATCCAGTACACGGTCTGCTGTGCCATATTCTACTGTTTTTCCATTTTTCAAAACCAACACAGTATCTGCCATTGCCCGGACTACCCCGATATCATGTGTCACGATCACAATTGCAGTTCCAAACAACTCTCTTAACTTAAGCATTTCCCTTACAACCTGACGCTGTACAGACACATCCAGAGCACTGGTCGGTTCATCCGCAAATAGGATGGGCGGATTCATAAGCATGGCAATTGCAATACCTGCTCTCTGATTCATTCCGCCTGACAGTTCAAATGGATAACTGTCCCACACACGCTGACTGTCCTTAAAGTTCAGTTTATCAAACAGATCCATTGCCCTGCTTTTGGCCTCACTTCTTGTTATCTTCGTATGTACACGCATACTTTCATAAATCTGTTCTCCAATGGTGCGGATCGGGCACAGGGAAGCACCTGCATCCTGAAAGATCATGCCAATTCCTGCACCTCTGATCTTTCTTTTTTCTTTCTCCGGTATATCCAGAATATTCTGATTCATATATCGGATATCTCCTCTTGTCACAAGACCATCCGGTCCCAGAAGTCCCATTGCGGCTTTGATCAGGGTGCTTTTCCCACTGCCGGATTCTCCCACAAGGCCAAGTATCTCTCCATGTTCAAGAGAGAAGCTCACATCATGAACCACCGCTTTCCCGCCAAATGATATCTCTACGGAATCGTAGGTCAGTATTTTTCTATCCATTTCTGTAAACCATCCTTGTTAATACTTACCAAATCAGGGGCAAAATATCTTTTGCCCCTGAAATATCATCGTTCACATATTCTTCATTTATTGTTACAGTTTAGTTGATATCCAAATCCGCTGTCAGTTCATAATAATCACATGGATGTGCAGTCAGTCCTGTTACATTAGACTGCATGATCATACTCATTCTCAGGTAAGAGCAGAATACATAGGCATTGTCATCCAGGATTGTCTGCTGCATCTGAATCGCCAGATCTGAACGCTTATCTGCGTCGAATTCTTGCTTCATCTGTTTTTCCAGATCTTCCAGTTTATCACTGTGATAATGTCCGTTATTGCTTGCAGATTCATCCAGTGTGCAGGAAGTGAAGAAATACTCCGGATCTCCTGTAGGTGCAGTTACCATGGCACTTGCATATACATCCCATAATGCAGGGTCTTTACGGATAGTATTATTATCAGAGGTACAATTTATCTGAACATCCATACCGATTTCTTTTAAGGTTGCCTGTGCAGACTCTGCAAGAAGCGGAAGCTCCTGACGGCTGGGATAAGTAAGCCAGCGGATCTCCAGTTTCTGTCCGTCTTTTTCACGGATACCGTCACCATCAGAATCCACCCATCCTGCTTCCTCCAGAACCTTCTTTGCCCCATCAGGATCATAGCTCTCTGTTGTCAGATTCTGCCCTCCAAAAGAGAAGGTATCCGGGAAAACACCGACTGCAGGATATCCATATCCATTCAGAAGCACAGACACAAAGCTGTCCTTATCAATACCCATGGCAATTGCTTTGCGCACTGCAGGGTCAGATGTTACAGGACTTTCAAAGTTCATCCATGCATAGAATGCACGGCTTGTAGCTGTACTGGTAAATGTAAAATCATCATTTTCAAATAAGGGATAGCTTGCATATGCCATACCATAGGCAGCATTGATCTCCCCTGCCTGAAGAGCCATTGCCAGTGTATCACCGTCAGAAATTGTGCGGACAGTGATCTCATCCACATTTACATCTCCATTCCAGTAGTTTTCGTTTTTTACAAGATTAACATGATCATCTGTCACCAGTTCAGTTGCCACATAAGGACCTGTACCGATCACGATCCCATCATCACTGACACCTGCCTGCATATCAATAATGCATCCATAAGGATCACTGAGATAATTGATCAGTGCAGGCTTCGGTTCTGTAGTCTTTATGGTAACAGTATTTCCGTCAGCCTCGATAGTATCAATGCAGAGATCTCCTGCTGCACGCTCATGATTGGCAACCAAAGCCTCCAGGCTTTCCTTTACTGCCTCTCCGTCACAGGCACGTCCATTGGAGAACACAACTCCGTCATTCAGTGTGATCTTCCAGGTCAGCTCGTCAATATTTTCATACTCTTTTGCGATCCATGGCTCTATCTCCATGGTATCGGAATAACGGAAAAGAGTTTCCCCTACTCCATAACGGATACACGCCCATCCTGCATATGTATTTTGTGGATTAATATCTGCCTCTTCATTTTCCGCATTAAAGGTGGTATCACCAAATACAAATGTCTTTTTTTCTGCTGCCAGTGTTGGCATAGCTGTCGCTCCTACCGCCAGCCCCAGGGCAATTGCCATTGCCAGAAATTTCTTTGTTCTCATTTTCTTTCCTCCTCGTTTGTTTTCATATTACTTATCATGAACGGCTGTTCTTCGGATCCAGATAGTCACGGACTGTATCACCTAACAGATTGAAAATTGCCACAGATATAAAAATTGCAATTCCAGGTGATAATACTACCCATGGATATGTTTGGATCATACTTCGTCCGCTGCTCATCATACTTCCCCATTCAGCCATGGGAATCTGTGCTCCCAGTCCAAGAAATGACAGACCTGCAAGTTCCATCATCATGGTACCGATATCAAGCATGGCTGTTACCAGAACAGGGCCCAGCATATTTGGAAGAATATGTCTGAGCATAATCTGACCTGAGCTGTCACCTGCCAGTATGGCAGCATGAATATAGGGTTCCTCTTTTAATGCCAGAGTCTGCCCTCTGGCAATACGTGAATATTTCGGCCAGCTTACTACTGCCAGTGCTATAACAGCATTCTGAATGCCTCCCCCAAGAATAGCTGCAATCGCCATGGCAAATACAAGCCCAGGGAAAGCAAGACATACATCTGAGATCCTCATCATAACAGCATCTGCAGCTCCGCCAAAATATCCGCAGCATACACCCACAGCTGTTCCTAACACAAAAATCACAGCAACCAGGATAAAGGTCGAAAAAATACTGGCTCTTGCACCACTTATAACTCTGGACAGCATATCTCTCCCATATGTATCTGTTCCCATAGGATGCTGAAGACTGGGGGGCTGAAGTGCACTTGCCAGATCCTGTGCATAAGGGTCATATGGACAGAGATGCTCTGAAAAAACTGCAAGTATCACAAGCCCTATTGCCAGAATAAGAAAAAAGACCAGCTTTTGTTTTATATGGTTTTTCTTAATCTTCTGTACACGCACTGTCACATTTTTATTCTGCTTTTCACTCATTGTTTCACACCTCCCAGACGGATTCTCGGATCCAGGAACCGGTATGACAGATCTGTAAGCAGATTTACTACAACATAGATGATCGCCATCCACATAACATATGCCTGAATAATAGGATAATCACGCATGGAGATAGCATCTACTGCCATCTTTCCAACTCCATCCCACATAAAGATTGATTCTACGATTGCAGTTCCTCCCAGCAGATTTCCCACTGACAGCATCAGCAAGGTAATGATGGTTACCAGCGAAGCCTTCATAATACTTTTCCAAAGAGTGACAGAAAACTTTACTCCTCTTGCTTTCGCTCCTGCCACATAATCTTTACTCAGTTCATCCAGCACAGTTGCACGGACCTGGCGAAGATACTTGGCCGACATGGCAATTGCCAGAGTGATTGCCGGCATTGCCACACTCTTTAAACTTACATCTTTGGATATAACCGGAAAAATCCGCAACCTGATCGCAAGAAAATACATCAACAGCAATGATACAAAAAAATTAGGAAGACTGTTTCCTATAAAGCTGCATAAACGGATCAGATAATCCGTAATCGTATTCTGTTTCACTGCTGACAGAATCCCCAGAGGGATTGATATGATGATGGTCAGCAAAATAGATGTCACTGTAAGAAGCAGCGTTGCCGGAAGCTTCGATATGAACGTATCAAAAACCGGAAGACTGGATACATAGCTGTTTCCCATATCTCCATGAAGCAGTTTCCCAAGCCACACAAAATACTGGGTCAGAAATGGTTTGTCCAGTCCCAGCTGTTCTCTGGCTGCATTTAACTTATCTTCTGACAGAATCTGTCCTGTATTTTCCATTTTTTGTGTCACTACATCACTTCCCGCAATCCGCATCATGCCATAGGAGAGAAAAGTAATCGCAAACAAAATGGGAATCAGCTGGAGCAGTCGTCTGAATGCATATTTTCTCATTTGATTATCTCCATTTTATAATTTTTCAAAATTGTACTCCTAATTAGCCACCATTCAGTTTAACAAAAGCAAAAATAGCCCACAACCCACCCTGGGGGTTATAAGCTATTCTTAATTTGAATATCTATCGTCATTTTTGGAATAGGTTTTTTTAATATCAGCAATAATTTAAAACAACCATCCCATTTTGTTCTAAACTATGTTATACTACAAGAGCTGTCGAACCTCCAGCAGGAAGGAGGTGAGTTTCATGGAAGCAATTTTTACTTCATTTCTTGTCTCTGTCATAGCAGGCGTAGTTAGCTACTACATATGCAAATGGCTGGACAGCGGACATTAGACAGCAACAGTCTAAACGGAACAGCTCCCCGTAACGAGCAAGAAAACCCTCAGAGCGGCAACTCTGAGGGCTTTCGTTTCGCTTCATGGAAATTTCACTTCATTTCTTAGCTACTATTAGTATATGCAAAATAAGTTAAAAAGTCAACTGCAATTTTTATTAATGCTTCGGCAATTAATGCTTCGGCAGTCTGCTCTTTAAAAACTCCACAAGCTCTGCCACACTCTCATCCATTTCTTCTCCTTTGTGGAGTATAAAACCAAAAATCACTTTACTGTCTCCAAGATCCAGAGGGATTCCCGGTGTAGTTCCTTCTTTGTTTTCTGACAGGTAACTTCCGCTTATATTTGCCACCTTACTGTTCTTCAGCATTTTTTCCATAATATAATCACTGTTGGTCAGCACGGAAATATCAATATCCTTCCATTGGAATGCATCTTCTTTTACAGCACCGATGTCAAAAAATTCATCCTGATAATTCTGTATAAAACGGATTCCCTCCAGGTCTTCCAGTTCTGCCCTCTCTTTGCCGGAATTGTAAAGCTCTGTCAGCCCTCCCGGATACAGCATTACATCTGTTTCATAGATAGGTTCGAAATGCATTTTGTTTTTTGACAATTCATACAGGAAATTTTCCTTCTGCTGACTGAGGATATATACAAAACCAATATCATCCATATAATCCCGGACTCTTTCCATTACGCTTTGTACACCTGCTGTTGTTACCTGGAAATGATATTTTTTTTCATAGGTTTCATTATAAAAGTCTACAAATTGATTGGCAAACCAGGAGCTGGGATTTAAAGATATCCGGATCCATTTTGTCATTCCGCTGGAAGCCATATTTTCCAGAACATTTACTTCATTTATAATTTTCGACGCATATTCATACATCTTATGCCCCTGTACTGTCAGTCTGATTCCTCTTGGCAGTCGTTCAAAAAGCTGCATTCCCAGCGTATCTTCCAGTCCCTTGATTACCTTGCTGACACTGGGCTGTGTAGAATACAGATTTTTCGCAGCATCACTGAATGAACCAGTCTGCGCACATACTACGAAATACTGTAATTGTTTTAAATCCATAAAGATTTTATCCCTCTTTCTGTTTTTATTATCTGAAATTCAGCCTGCAAGATTCAGCATTTTTAATAAGAACAGCCAGCTCAGGCCATAATAGGTAATTACTGCAACAAGATCATTCACTGTTGTGATC
>SKEO01002748.1_pt1 | contig 11776 bp, 9 predicted proteins | sample 4826801 | NCBI WGS metagenome assembly SKEO01 (sample SAMN11008807, study PRJNA524170) | human gut metagenome | biome: Human fecal sample; material: Feces; isolation source: fecal sample from pouch patient p3 | host: Homo sapiens | place: Israel: Tel-Aviv | collected 2016-02-25
GGACAGGACTAGGGAAACACTGATTCAAGCGCAGAGTCCTAATCCCTAATCCCTAGTCACTTTCCTCTCTATCCACCACAGCCGTCCCATGAGGAGCAGGGCCGAGGTGCCGACGCCAAGGTCGATACACTGCCAGTAGGACTCAGGACCGTGGGAGAGGACGTAGTCGAAGAAAAGACCGGAGGGGAAGCAAACGAACCAGTAGGCGATGAGCATGAGGAAGAAGGGGACTTTCGCGTCCTTATAGCCGCGCAGGATCCCCTGGATGGGAGCTGCGATGTCATCGAAGAGCTGCCATCCGGCGCAGTAGACAAGAAAGAGGCTACCAAGCGCAATGACGGCAGGATCCGTGCTGTAGAGAGAAATGATCTCCTGCCGGAAAAGGAGCGTCGCGGTGATGGTGATGGCTGCGCCGGTGAGTGTGGTGAGGAGCCCCAGCCGGGAGTATTCGCGGGCAAGGTCATAGCGGCGGGCTCCGACCTCGTAGCCGACGAGGATGGTCATCGCCATGGAGCAGCTCATGGGGATCATGTAGATGATACCGGAGAAATTGAGCGCCGCCTGATGCGCCGCGATGGTTTCTGTGCCGAATTTCGTGATGAAGATGATGATGAAGCCGAAGAGGCTCGTTTCCATGAAGACACCGAGCGCATTCGGGATGCCGAGCGCCATGTACTCTTTCCAGACGAAGAGGCGGCTTTCCGGTGAGGAAAAGAGCGCGCGGCCCATGAATGGCTTATGAGACAGGATGACAGCAAGAAAGAGCAGGACGAGAAAGACGTAGGTCAGAAGAGTCGCAATGCCGGCTCCGACACCGCCCAGGGCGGGAGCCCCCCACTTCCCGAAGATGAAGGCGTAGTTCAGAAGGCCGTTCACTGGGAGAGCGAGGAGGAAGAGACGCATGGAGATCGTCGTCGCTCCCACCGTGTCGGTCAGTGAGCGCAGCGGCATCGCGAGCATTTCAAAAAGGAATGCGCCCACAAGTGCAAGCATGTAGTCCTTGGCGATGGAGGAAACTGCGGGGGCAAGGGAAAGCCCTTCGAGGACTGTATCGATGAGGAGGTAGTAGAGAAGGGCGAAAAGGAAAGAGAGCAGGAGTGCGAGGTAGAGTCCCGTACGGATGATCATTGGGATGCTTTCCTTTTCTTTCTTCCCCATGAGCTGTGCGGCCATCGGTGTCGCAGCGGTGAGGAGGCCCATCGCGGTCGTCTGGATGGGAAGGAAGAGACTGGCGCCGATGGAGACGCCGGCCAGATCGTTTGCACTGACGTGACCGGACATGGTCGAGTCCATGAAGTTCATGCCGACGGTGGAGACTTGGGCGATTAGGATCGGGATCATTGTCGCGATCAGCTTTTTGAGATGAGAAAGATTGATAGACATAGGGATCGTATATGTGAAAAATCCTTGCTGGTTCAGACCAGTAAAAAAGACTACGAAAAAAGGAGCTGCCTTTTGGCAATTCCTTCTATTATAACCGAAATCCTCAATTATTTCATGTGAGCGGCAGCCCAGTCAGCCTTGAAGCGGGCAATGCCGTTGTCTGTCAGCGGGTGCTTCATCGCATCCATGAGGACCTGGAAGGGGACGGTCGCGATGTCAGCACCGGCGAGAGCGCACTGGGTGATGTGCTGCGGTTTTCTGATGGAGGCAGCGATGATCTTCGTCTCGATGCCGTGAAGCTCGAAGATCTCGGAGATGGTCTGGATCAGTTCGACGCCGTCCCATCCGATGTCATCGATGCGGCCAACGAAGGGGGAAACGAAGGAAGCACCGGCGCGCGCAGCGAGCAGGGCCTGGTTCGCAGAGAAGATCAGGGTGACATTGGTGCGGATACCAGCTTTTGCGAGGCCCTTCACCGCTTTCATGCCTTCTGCGGTCATCGGGATCTTGACGACGACATGCGGGTCAAGGGCAGCGAGGACTTTGCCTTCTGTGATCATGCCTTCCGCATCATCGGCGAGGACTTCTGCGGAGATCGGGCCATCCACGATGGAGGCGATCTCTTTGATGGTGGCGTGGAAGTCTTTGCCTTCCTTGGCGATCAGAGACGGATTCGTGGTGACGCCGGAAATAAATCCCATATCATTGGCTTTGCGGATGGCTTCCACATCAGCGGTATCGATAAAAAATTCCATGTGATTCTCCTTCTGCGAGCGCTTGTGCCTCGCTAATAAGTATACACTTTTTAATGCTTCCTACATATTACACTATTTCGGGAGAAAGTCAAGAAAAACCGCAGCTTTCGCTGCGGTTTCAGGACGGGGACGGCGGCTTTTCCGCCAAGGGGCGATGCCCGTTGATCGGATGTCATTTCGGGTGCCGTGGGAAGGCTCTTTCTCTGCGGTGTCACAGCCCCTTCTGCTCGATGCCGCTGACGAGGTAGCCCAGATGGGTCGTGGCATTCAAGGTGACAAGACGCCAGATGCCGTGGTCACACTCGATGACGTTGATGCAGGCATTGTCCTGTTTGATCTGCCAGAAGTGGCTCATAGGAAGCCCCAGCAGGTCACAGAGGATCGCTTTGTTCACGGCGTCGTGCGCGCAGACGAGGACAGTCTCACCATCATAGCTTCTGGCATATTCATCGAAGGCTTCACGGGCGCGCTTTCTGACGTCTTCGAGATTCTCCCCCTCGGGCATCTGCACGCGTTCAGGGTGGGTGTGCCAGAGGCGAAATTCTTCCGGATAGCGCGCTTCGATCTCATCAGCATGGATGCCTTCCCACAGGCCGTGGCTGATCTCCGTGAGGCGCGGGTCTTTGGCGACGGGAAGGTGATGGTAGTCCGCAGCGAAGCGGCAGGTGTCGTGAGAGCGGGAGAGGGGCGAGGAGATCGCGCGGTCGATATGGATGTCCTTGAGGGCGAGCGCGGCCGCTTTTCCCTGCTCTATGCCGCGGGGAGAAAGCGGCGTGTCTTCCTGTCCCTGATAGCGGCCTTCGATATTCCACGTAGTCTCTCCGTGGCGAAGAAGAATGATACGGATCATGAGAGAGTCTCCTTTTTGGGGGTTCAAGGTTCAGGGTTCAAGGTTCAGGGGTGTGGTGGCGGCTTCGCCGCGAATATATATGGGGCGATGCCCGAAGGTGACATTTCAGTCACCAGTCACCAGTGACTAGTCACTTATCCCCGCTTTCAACCTGAACCCATCAACCTGAATCCTGAACCCATTCCTCTTAATGTTCGCAATGAATGACCTTCACATCGTGAATGCCATCGATGTTCATGAGGGCAGGGAGGACCGCAGTCGGGATATCTTTATCGACGGCGACGGCCATCACATTCGTTCCCTTGTCTGCGGAAGCGCCGACCTGCATGCCGTTGATATTGATGCCTGCGCTGCCAAGGACGGAAGCGACCTGACCGATCATGCCCGGCTTGTCTTCATGCGGAGCGATGATGATGCAGCCCTTCGGTTCGAAGTCTACGCGGAAATGGTCGAGGGAGACGATCTTGGCATCCTTGCGGTCAAAGAGGGAGCCTGTGATGCGGTGTGTACCCTTGTCGGTGTCGATGGTGAGGGAAATGGTATTCGTATAGTAGTGACCTTTTTTCGCTTTCACTTCACGGACATCGATGTGGCGTTCCTCTGCGATGCCGCGGGCGTTGACGAAGTTGACGGTCTGCTGGAGGACCGGTGAGAGGAGACCCTTCAGGACAGCCGTGGTGAGCGGTGCGGTCTCGGTATCTGTGAGTTCACCGGTGTATTCGATATTGACGGTGGAAATGCGGCCGCCTGCGAGATCGATGGCGATGTTGCCCATGCGTTCGCAGAGGTTGAAGTACGGCTGGATGACATGCAGAGTAGCTTTCGTGATCGGGGAAGCATTGACTGCGGTAGCGACCGGTTCACCATGGAGCGCTTGCGCGACGCCGACAGCGACGTCAGTGGCGACGCCGGCCTGCGCTTCCTTCGTGGACGCGCCGAGATGCGGGGTGAGTGCGACATTCGTCATGCCAAGGAATGGATTTTCTTCCGGCTTCAGCGGTTCATTCGGCCATACGTCGATGCCGGCTCCGGCCACTTTGCCGGATTTCAGTGCGTCAGCGAGTGCTTTGATATCGACGACGGCGCCGCGGGATGCATTGACAAGGCGGACACCGTCTTTCATTTTAGCGAGTTCTTTTTCTCCGATCATGCCGCGTGTCTCATCTGTGAGCGGGGTATGCAGGGTGATGTAGTCGGACTCTTTGAGAAGGGTGTCCAGATCGACAAGCTCGACGCCGAGCTGTTTGCCGCGCTCTAAGGTGATATAGGGATCGTAGCCGATGGTTTTCATATTGAATGCCTGCAGGCGTTTGGCCACATTTGAGCCGACGCGGCCGACACCGATGATGCCGACCGTCTTATTCAGGAGCTGGATGCCGGTGAAGCTCTTTCTGTCCCAGCGGCCTTCCATGATGGACTGGTGCGCCTGTGGGATATGACGGGTCATCGAGAGCATGAGGGCGATGGTGTGTTCGCAGGCTGCGATCGTATTCGATTCCGGCGTATTCACGACGGTGATGCCCTTCTTGGTGGCTTCGGCGATATCGATGCCGTCGATGCCGACACCGGCGCGGCCGATGACCTTTAGATTCTTGGCTGCATCGATGACGGCCTTGGTGACCTTCGTCTGGCTTCTTGTGATGATGGCATCATAGTCTCCGATCACCTGGCACAGCTCTTCTTCCTTCATATTCGGCTGAATGTCGACGATAAATTCTTTTTCCAGGATCTCTTTCGCTTCTTTGGCAACGTCTGCTGTGATGAAAATTCTAAACATAGTTTTTGCTCCTTATATGATTAAATGCAGCGGTATGATGCTTGGTGTTCAGGAAAATTAGGAATTAGGAATGAGGAATGGCGGTGCGGCGCATAAAAATCAGAAGCGCCGCGGAGTATAAATAGGGCGATGCCCGAAAATAGTATTCCAGTCACTCGTCACCAGTCACTAGTCACTCCCAATCCCTAATCCCTAGTTACTTTTATCCATTCACTCTCATATATTCTTTCATAAAGTCAGCCAGAGCCTCTGCCGCTTCCGGTGTGACGGCATTGTAGAGAGAGACGCGGAGGCCGCCGACCAGTCGATGGCCTTTGACACCGATGAAATCATTGGCTTTTGCCTTGGCTACGAAGTCGGCCTCCATCTCGGCATTCGCCAGATTGAAGGTCACATTCATGCGGCTTCTGGCTTCTTTTTCGGCATGCCCTTTGTAGAAGCCATCGCTCGTATCGATCACATCATAGATGAGCCGGGCCTTGACCTTGTTCCTTTCTTCGATGGCAGGAAGGCCGCCCATATTTTTGATCCAGTGGAGCATGCGGTTCAGCGAGTAGATGCAGAAGACCGGCGGTGTATTGAAGGTCGAGTCCTTCTTGACGAAGGTCTGATACTGAAGAAATTCCGGTATATCCGTCCGTGCCGTGGCGAGGAGAGATCTCTTCAGGATCGCGAGTGCCACGCCTGCCGCGCCAAGGTTCTTCTGGATGCCCGCCCAGATCATGTCGAACCGGCTAAAGTCGATGTTGCGGGAGAGAATATCTGACGACATGTCGCAGATAAGAGGTACATTGACCTTCGGAAATTTCCAGTACTCTGTGCCGTAGATTGTATTGTTGGCGCAGAGGTACAGGTAGTCCGTCCCCGGCTTCACCTCATAGGTGTCGGGGATGTAGGAGTAATTTCTGTCCGCTGCGGAATTGGCATCATAGGCTTCTCCGAAAAAGGCGGCAGAATTTCTTGCCTTGTGCGCCCACACTCCGGTGTCGGCATAGGCGGCGCGGGTATGAAGGAAATTATACGCCGTCATCAGGAACTGCATCGTGCCGCCGCCCTGGATGAATACGATCTCGTAGTCATCATCGAGGTGCATCAGCTCGCGGAGAAGAGCCTTCGTCTCATCCAGCATGTCCTGAAATTCCTTCGAACGATGACTGATCTCTGTGATGCCCATGCCCGTTCCTTTGAAATCGGTGAGGTCATTTTTCATCGCCTCCAACACTTCCAAAGGCATGGGGGAGGGACCGGCGTTAAAGTTGTAGACTCGTTTCATGGAAAACTCCTTAAAAAAACACAAAAAGAGAAGACGTCCCATGGGACGAGCTTCTCTTTTCTCGCGGTACCACCCAATTTAACCGGTGCATCAGTCAGTATACGGATAATAAAAAACGCTCTCTATCCTCAAAGGGACGAGAGCACCCGCGATACCACCCAAATTGCCTTCCGGCCATCTTTAGTCTCCTGTAACGGGCAGATCCCGAAAGATTCTTCATCTTTATCTCCGAAGTGGAAAGTCCTTGTCCCATTGGCAGCTCACACCGACCGCTGTCTCTCTGAAAAAGATTCAAGCACCCTTCTTCATCATCGCTTGTTTCGTATGATTGGATTATAGACGGAAGAGGGGCAGGTTGTCAAGAGGGAAATATGGGATTCGGAGTCAGCCCCCTGGGGCATGCCGGCCTTTGATTCCGTTTGAAAGCTCGACCCGAATGAGGAATTAGGAATGAGGAATTAGGAATGAAGGTGGCGGCTTCGCCGCAAATATATATGATATGGGGCGATGCCCGAAAGTCGTATTCAAGTCACCAGTCACTCGAGGCCCCTAATCCTAGCTACTTATCCTTGCTTTCAAACTTAACCCTTGATTGCGTGCGAAAATTCTGCTCTCGAGTGAGGAGCATGGGTACGGCGCATCACACCATGGAGGGGACGCGGAATTGATTAGTGATGAGAACAGATGGCTTCTTCGTAGGTGGCTGCCCCGCCAAACTTGTTCTCCTGCTATCGAATGAACGCATATCATTCCCCATTTTCCATGTCTACTTGATATTCGCCATATCATCCCGAAAAGCTATAATGGAAGAAAAGAGCTTGGAGACATCGCCCGTTTTTATAGGGCGTCGAAGCCGCTGCCTTCATTTCTCATGTATAAGGAGCCAAACCATGGATTTCAGTATCAAATACTTCAAAGACTACATTTCCTTTCATGTAGATGACAGCCATCCGGTGAAAGAACTTCTCCCTCATTCTTGCGAAGAGGCAGATGTCGAAGAAGAGGAAATCCGCCGGGCACTTGCTCATCCGATTTCCTCGGCGCGCCTCGCTGAGATCGTGAAGGCGGGGGAAAAGGTCGTTATCATCACGAGCGACGTTACGCGCCCCGTGCCTTCCTGGCTTCTGATCCCCTGTGTCCTGCAAGAGCTGGAAGCTGCGGGCGTCCGCGAGGAAGATATCACCGTCGTCTTTGCACTGGGTTCCCATCGCCATCTGACAGAAGAGGAGCGAGAGCGCCTCGTCGGTGAATGGGCGTATCACAAAGTGAAATGCATCGACAGCGATCCGGAAGACTGCGTGCATCTTGGCACCTGCAGGAATGGGACCTCCGTCGATATCTTCCGCACGGTTGCCGAAGCCGACCGCCGCATCCTTCTCGGCAATGTCGAGTACCACTACTTCGCCGGTTATTCCGGCGGCATGAAAGCCATCATGCCGGGCTGCGCTTCTCTTGCCTCGATCCAGTCGAATCACAGAAATATGATCCGCCCCGGTGCGTATGCGGGGCATCTCGATGGAAATCCTGTGCGCGAGGACATCGAAGAAACGGCAGCGTACTGCCCTGCCGATTTCATCGTGAATGTAGTCTTGGACGATCATAAGAAGATCGCCTATGCCGCAGCCGGAGATCCCGTCGCAGCGCATCGTGACGCCTGCCGTTTCCTGGATGGCCTCTACAGAGTGGATATCAAGAAACCGGCTGACGTCGTCATCGTTTCTACTGGCGGCTATCCGAAGGATATCAATCTCTATCAGGCACAGAAATCCATCGATAACGCGAAGCACGCTGTGAAAGAGGGCGGTATCATGATCGTTGCCGCATCCTGCCACGAAGGCTACGGCAGCGCGCTCTTCACCCGTTGGATCGAGAGCTATCCGACACCGGAAGAACGCATCGCGGCCATTCACGAGCACTTCGAGCTCGGCGGTCACAAATCGGCGGCGCTCGGCCTTGTGCAGCAGAAATGTACCATCTATCTCGTGACCGATATGGACGATGCCCTTGTCAGGAAAGCGAATATGGTGCCTTTCCATGACCTCCAGCAGGCTGTCGATCAGGCGCTGGAAAAGAGGGGAGCGAAGGCGAGCGTTTACGTCATTCCTGTCGGTGGATCGACACTGCCGATGATTCAGTGAATGAGAAATAGAAGCGCGGCGCATCATAAAAGAGAGGCGCTGCGGGTTTTATACCAATAGAAAAACGATCCATGGAGTCATACCATGGATCGTTTTTTTATTGGTGGAGTAGCCCCCATCAAAATCCGAACTCAATGCTGACTCGATCTCTTCAAGCGAGATCGTCTGCGTCCCATGTTGATAGTTGTAGGCCAAGACCAGTTTATCATCGAACACATACACAGCGTTTACAAATGTATCAATCAGGCGTTTCTGAAAATCACGGTTTGCTGGATCGCCATGACGGAACTGCTCAAACCATGCCGTCATCTGTTCGCGGGTCAGCTTTGGCTTTTGCAGTTCGGCGGTCCTGATATTCGCAAGGATTTCTTCTTTCCGTGCTTCCAGCTCATCAAGCCCCTGTTTAGTGGACGGCGTGAAAATGCCCTGCTCGATTGCTTTCAGAATGTTTCCAATGGAGGACTCGGTTTCCGCAAGCTGTGAGCGAAGCGCAGGGGTTGTTATGTCTTCCTGCTCCTGAATAACAAGAATTGCATCGATGCGCCTGTTAATCTTCTCTTCATCCATGACGCGCTGCATGGTCAAGCGGACGACAACACGTTCAATCCAGTCCTTGCGGACTGCTTTCTTATCGCAGTCCTTCTTCATCACCCTCGTTGCCTTCGCCGCTTTCCAACGCAAGCTCTGCCAGTTCACGCAGCTTGTTTTGTAGAAGCGTCTTGTCGGGAAGACAAAGCCGATAATCTGCAACAAGTGTGGGCGACATACTGCGGCTTAAAGCATATTCAACAACCGCGTCATCCTTGCTGGCGCAAAGAATAACGCCTACACTTGGATTTTCATTTGGCTTCTTCACATCGCGGTCAAGTGCTTCGAGATAAAAATTGATCTGCCCGATGTGTTCCGGCTTGAATTTTCCGATTTTCAGTTCAATCGGGACAAGGCAGGAAAGCGCACGGTTATAAAACAGCAAGTCGATGAAGAAATCTGTATTGCCAACCTGAACACGGTACTCCTCACCGATAAAAGTAAAGTCCCGACCAAATTCAAGTATAAACTGTTTCAGATTTTCGATGATTGCTTTACGGAGATTCTTTTCAGAAAATTGCTCCGGCAAGTCCAGAAACTCAAGCACATAGGTATCGAGGATGCTTTCACGCACATCATGCGAAACGGATTCAGGCATTGGCTTCTTGGCAGAAATCATTGAACGCTCATAGTACGATGTGCCGATCTGACGCTCCAACTCGCGTTTGGAATAATGTTCCTTCGCACAGAGCGCCATGTAAAAATGCCGTTCATCTGCCGTCTTGGAGCCAGACATAATAAGCAGATGGTTTGTCCAGCTGATTTGTGTCACCAGTGGTGTCACAAATTCATCGTCCTTGTAAGTCTCGTAGAATTGCTTCATACGATAGAGACCGCGACGATTGAAACCTTTGATGTTGGGGTTCTCTTGCGCAATGTATGAGGCAACTTCGTCAATGATCTTATCGCCAAAGCTTGATGCAGAACAAAGCTCTGACAAATACGCACCGACGCTCCAATACATCTGAATAAGCTCTGCATTGACCGCTTTCATGGCGCGGTTGCGGGCATTATCGATGATATGGATGACCTCGTCAAACTGTCCCGGATTATGGGTTAATTCATTGCTCATATCTTCGCCTCCTCAAGCATTTTCAGCATTGCTTCTTTCAGCTTTTCATTCATCGGTGATTCCGGATCGAAGCACATCTCAACAAACTTCCTCAGTTCAGGATTATTTGCGTCAACCGGAGGTTTTACCTCATACAACTTGCCATGCGGATCATCACAGCGGGCAAAGATATAGTCCCTTGAAACGTCAAAATAATCCGCATATTTGCGCAAAAGCTCAACGGTCGGCGTTGCCTGACCGTTTTCTGCCGGTTAAATCGTTAAAGAAGTCAACAACGAAATAGTATATATCATCACTGTCTGATCTGAAGTTCATTAAATATAATAATGCTTTTGTTTCAGTTTCCGCGCCGGACTTCCGCAATTTTTCTGATGACTTTACAGTATATGACATAATTTATTTCACCTTCTTCTTAGATTTGCGGCTTGTCCAACACATACATCAGCTGGCTTGCCAGCATAATTTGCTCTATAGCCTCACGTTTTTCATATTGAAGATTAGCATGAGCCGCAGGGTTGCGATAGGCTGCCATGATTCCTTCAAACAGAGAGTGGATTCCGCGTCGGTAGTCTCTGCCACTGGTGGTAGTTGTGTCGCAGAATTTGAAAGCGCCGTTCTCGCTCATAAGTGCGCCAATCACATCACCAATCTTCGCGGGAACTGCTACGCCGGTTTTTAACTCCAAAAACTTTTCACGCAGACGAGATTCTACTTCTTTGACCGCCTTTTCTGCTGCGGTTGAGTAGTGACCATCTGCATATAACTCATGGGAGACATTCGCAATTCGCGGGTGAATATCGGACCAGAACTGGACAACAACGGGTTCTGCTTTAATATGGCGAACAATTACTACCAACTCGCCAAATGCCGCAGGATTCAGGAAAATATCACCCATCTCGTTTTGCTGAAAGAGTATATTTGCAACACAGGGGAGCGTAGTCGCATAAAAAGGATAGTCCGCTTGTATTCCTCTCGTAATTGCATTGATCCATTGGTGGACGCGCTGAATTTCCTGAGGTGTGTGGAGAAACTGTATCTGCAAGTTTGCGCTTGTAAAGTCTATCCACTTTCGCAGCTCATACAGTTCGTTTTCATACGGCAGTTTCAAAACATGCACCTCTCTTACAGCGCCTTAACCGTGTCGATAAACTGGCTCATGCTCATCGCACCCGGCAAGAGGTTTTCCTCATTCTCAAATACCATGTAATAGCGGAAATCCTTGCCCGCTGCTGTGCGCCACGCTTGACCCAGCGCGATTTTCTCCCGGCTATCATCATTTTTCAGGTGGTCGCCCTTGGTTTCCGCGCAGATGAGCTTGCCGCTTTTGGTCATAATCAGAATATCGGGATAATGCTTGATAAAGCCATTGATTGCAAAATCCTGCTTTGCAATATTCCTGTGCCACCAGCGGACATTCGGCAGGGCGGTCAATTCCACAACCAGCTTCTGTTCCAGCTTGTTCATATCACCATCCTCTGCTGCATACAGAGAACGGGCATATATGTCGGTATATGTGGCAGGATGGATAGAGGGACGCAGACGGAAATAGGGCGTGCAGACAATACGCTCCGTTTCCAGCCACTTTTCAAAGGTTTCCCGATAGTGGGCTTCCAGCATCGTTTCGATCTTGTCACGGATCTTTGCCGCATAGCCCAGCGGGGCTTTCTCCATCGCGGCGAGCTGTGCCTTGTCCATATCGTCCACGATACGATTTATGTAGGCTTTCAGTTCGGCGGCGTCTACCATATTCAGCTTGTTAAGCTGATTGAACATCATTTCCTTGCATTGACGTACCCGGCTTTCCGGTGGCAGATTTTTGAACCACTCCTTGAAGTACCGCTGCTCGGCGCTCTCCATCTTGAACACCTTCGGCAAACCGCCGTCCTGCTCCCGCACGTCGATTTCGCGGATTTCATCGTCTGCGGCGGCAAAGTCAATAT
>SKEO01002765.1_pt1 | contig 11704 bp, 9 predicted proteins | sample 4826801 | NCBI WGS metagenome assembly SKEO01 (sample SAMN11008807, study PRJNA524170) | human gut metagenome | biome: Human fecal sample; material: Feces; isolation source: fecal sample from pouch patient p3 | host: Homo sapiens | place: Israel: Tel-Aviv | collected 2016-02-25
GTTTTGTCATTTTTACTTTTCCTGTTCTTGTGCTGATTCATCAAATTATTCTGTTATTTCTTTTCATCCCTCCGACATCTTAGCCAAAAATAGAATTCCATATATTTTTACACCAGCTTACTATCCTGTCAAAGAAGCCTTTGACCTGTTCCTGGTTAATGTTCAGATCCAGACTCTCCAGCTTGTTGTACAGATCTTTCGCCTGCTCTTTCAGGGAATCCACATCCAGATCCAGGCTGCTGATTTTCTCCATCAGACTTACAATCTTCTGCTTATCCTCATCAGACAACTGAATATTCATCTCTTTTGCTGCATCGTCTATGACAGCTTCTATTTCTTCCGGATCAGTCAGGTCCTGAGAGACGACAGCTTCTTTTACTGCGCCTACCAGCTCCTCCGCCTGCTCTTTATCCCCGATAGCTTCACCCAGATCACTGGTGGTTACCAGTTCTTCTGTAGCCGCATCTGCATTCTCTGCCTTCAGGGTCTCGCCGGTCATATTACTGTAAGCTTCCATTGCACCTACCAGCGCCGCTGTTCCGGAGATATTAAACGGTCCTGCCACACGTACATCCGCATCGGTGACTCCTGCAGTTGCCAGCGCATTCTGATACATACCTGTGGTACAGTAAGTGATATTACTGGTTGTCACTTTAATTCCATTTCCTTTATCCTTTTTTTCAATAAGAACAGAAGAAAGTGCTCTGGTTCCGATCACACTGGAATCCAGATAAGAATCCAGATATTTGTGTTCATCCGCATTTGTTACAGTAATTACCTGATAGCTGCTCAGATCCGCTTCATTAATCTCCAGCAGACTCAGTACTGTGGATTTTTCTGTTTCATTCAGATCCGCTCCCAGCGCCAGATACGGTGCATCAATCTGATCTGCCTTTACACTCAGTGGTGACACCAGGCTTCCCATTACAGTTACCGTCGCCAACATTCCCGCCATTATTTTCTTTATCTTCATCTCTGTTACCTCTCTTTTTCTTTATATACTTTCAGAATCTTTTCAGTTTTCTCCCGACTGATACTCCGTAGTATAACACACTTTCCTTCCATGATGCAGATATTCATAAATCTTTTCCTGTTCATTCATAAAATCTTCACAACTTCAACACGATTTTCTCACAATTCCCGGATATACTATAACCATAAAATAATTAATAGAAATTATTTTATAACTTTTCTTTTTCATATGTCGATGAAAATCGACACTCCTTCCTTTAAAAATAAAACTAAAACGTGTTGACCGGAATTTCCTCATTCTGGTCAACACGTTTTTACGTTACTTTTTATTTTGCACGTCCCAATACATTTGCCAGTTTCGCAAATTCTTCCAAAGACAATGCCTCTCCTCTCACCGATGGTGAAAATCCGCACTCTGCGATTGCAGCCTCTATTGTCTCTTTTTCAAAAGACAACCCCTCATAATTCTTCAGACCGTTTGCCAGCGTTTTTCTTCTCTGATTAAACGATGCCCGAATAATCTGAAACAACAGTTTTTCATCGTCTACCTGTACCGGTGTCTCAGCATGGCGGGTCAGACGAATCACCGCACTTCCCACTTTCGGTCTCGGCATAAAACAGTTCGGTGGAACATTGGCAACAATATAAGGTTTTGCATAGTACTGCACTGCCAGAGATAATGCACCGTAATCTTTCGTTCCCGGACCCACCTGCATACGATCCGCTACTTCTTTCTGTACCATGACAGTAATGGATTCTACAGGCACATGGCTTTCAAACAGACCCATAATGATCGGTGTCGTGATATAATATGGAAGATTTGCAACCACTTTGATCGGGCGGCCTCCATTTTTCTCTTCTGCCAGCTTTGCAATATCCACTTTCAGGATATCTTCATTGATCACCGTTACATTGTCATAATCGCTCAGCGTATCCTCCAGGATCGGGATCAGACTTTTATCAATCTCCACCGCATATACCTCTCTGGCTGCATATGCCAGATACTGTGTCATCGTTCCCATACCCGGTCCGATCTCCAGAACAAAATCATCCTCTGTGATCTCCGCCGCACGGATAATTTTATCCAGCACATGAGGATCGATCAGAAAGTTCTGTCCAAACTTTTTCTGAAATGTAAAGCCGTATTTGTTCAACACAGCAATGGTTGCCTGGGGATTGCCAAGATAAGGCTCTCTCTTACTCATAGTTCTTCCTTTCCTGTTGTTTTCCAAAACGTGTAAAAAGGGCATAGCTTTCTGTCGCCATGCCCCATGTTGTCATGCTCTTTTATAAATCAAAATCCTTTTCATAAAGAAGAATTCGACCGTCTGCATCTGTATGACGTTTGGAAAGTTTTCTTCCCAGCTTTACGCCACTTGCCTTACGGATCGCACCGTCTACCATCTCTTTTACTTTTCCGATAGTAATCGGTTCATCCTCTTTCTGGTTATCTCCGATCATGGTGTACAGAGCAAGCACACCCATCTCATCCATGCGGAAACCATTTTCTCTCGCATACGTTCTTGCAAATGTTACCAGCTCGTCATTGGTAAAGACCGGAATCGAAATAACGTTTTCGAATTTTTCTGCAAATTCGGGATAATCCGCCAGCATCTTACGCATATTTGCTTTATCATCTTCAATCAGAAGAATCATACTGTCTGTACGGAAATCCATCGCCTGAGAAAGTTTTTCGATCGTCTCCGGTGTCATAAAACTTGCTCTCTCGATCAGAAGAAAGCCTCCTGCCATCTTGCTGATAATTGTTGCCGGATCTTTCCTGTTAATATCCGATGCATCCAGATTTGCATACTTGACAGCTTTCAGTCCCAGTTCTTTGCAGATTGCTTTTACAAGCCCTTCACTCAGTCTGGTTTTTCCTGTTCCGTGACTTCCCATGATTGCGATATTTCCACGATGAGATGTTTTCTCACTGGCATATTCATATGCCCCGTGAATCGCATCCAGAATCTGATCATCCATGCCCGGCACTTTAGCAAAGTACGAAAACAGCTGTTTCTGTTCTGCCGTCAGACGTTCCGGTCTGGTATTGTTCAGGATCCTCTGGCGTTTTTCTTCGGGTGTCTCCCGTTCCAAAGTCATCTCACTGATATCCGGCTGTATCTCTGCTTCTTCCAGCATCTTATCGATATGATCACCTTCCGGTTCCTCTGCCTCCGTTTCAGAACCTTCTTCCACAACAGATTCCTCTGTGGTATTCTCTTCTGTCATCGGTTCTGTCTTTTCTTCAAAAGCAATTTCTTCCTCAGATGCTGTCTCCGGTTCCGGATCCAGGCTTGCAGACCGTTCTGCTTCTTCCTGTTCCCGGAGCCCATCCATACCGCTCAGAGCAGCTTTGAGTTCTTCTTCCAGATTAAATTCCTGTGTATCTCCCGGTGTCGCATGCCATGCATCCTGCTTTGTCACATCCGGAATCACTCTTGTCGCGTCCAGATCTTCGATTTCCGGTTCTGTTTCCTCCGTTTCTTCCGGATATTCCATCTCAATCACCGGTGCTGCTTCTGATCCGGTAATATCTTCTTCTGTTTCCGGCTCTTCTGTCGATTCCGCCGAAGTTTCAGTTTCCGGTGCATCAGACGATGTTTCTTCTGCAAAATCCAGAGAAAGTCCGGAAAGGCTTGCTTCAAAAGCTGCCATCGCTTCATCCGCCGCATCCGTCAGAGTTTCTGCCGGCTCTTCTTCCGTTACTATCTCAACCGCTCCCTCAACCCTTTCTTCCAGTACATCACCGGCTGTATCTACTGTTTCTTCTGCAACTACTTCTTCCGGTTCACCGATGATTTCTTCTGCTGTTACTTCCTCCACAGCCGGTTCTTCCTCAGCTTTTTCTGCGGCATCCTCGCCTGCTTCTTTCGCCAGGGAAGACGAAGTCTCTGCAAATAATGCATCCAGATCCACTTCCTGAACACTGATGATTTCTTTATCCTCCGGTTTTTCCACCTTCGGTTTTTCCATCATTTCCAGTTCGTCCATCTCGGTTCTGCTCACTCCGGCAACTCCGCTGTCCGCAGAGATGATGCCTTCATTTACAGCTTCCGGCTCCAGATCCTGTACGTGATAGTCTTCCATATTTTCTTCTTGTGCTTCAGGTTCCTGCGGAACTTCTGCTCCTGCTGCTCTTCCCAGTGCCTCAAAAGCATCTACTGCCTTGGTACGGTTAAAGCCGGAAAGAATCTCCTGAAAACTTCTGGAAAGACGTTCCTGAAGTTTTTCGGTATCGATATGCGGAATCTCTGTTTCCGGTTTCACCGGCTCTTCCTCCGTCGCCGGAGTTTCTTCCACAGTTGTTCCTGCAGATTCCTGCGGAATCTCTGCTGTTGCTGCCACTTCTTCCTGAGCCTGTTCTTTCTCTTCTTCCACTTTCTGAAGACCCGCCATTGCAGCTGCTGACACACCCGGCAGAATTGTATTTTTTACTTCTTCTGTCAGTTTCGGTCCTGCTGTTGGTTTTGCAACCTTTCCTGCCGCCTTCGCTTTCTCATATTTTTCTTTCTGAGACGGTGACAGTGGCGTGTATGTCATCTTAAGTTCCATCGCTTTGGTTACATATTTGCCTTCACCAAACCACAGAACCAGATCATCACAGGTTTCAACACATTTCTTTTCCTGTCCTGCTTTTTTATACAGTTTTGCCAGTTCATATACCCAGCGTTCTGTGTATTCCCGCTCTTTATATTCCTCCAGAATCGCAATCTGATTTTCCAGAGGCGCTTTCTGTGCTTTGTAAATCTTATATTTCAGAATATATTTGGAAGTATCGTTGGAAGCGGTCTCCAGATATTCATTATAATATTTTACAGCATCATCATATAACCCCATCTTCAAAGCCAGTTCCACCTGACGGTACAGAATCATCTTGCCGATAGATGAACGTTTATGCGCCAGCTGCAGCATCTGCATACTCTTTTCCAGTTCACCATTCACTTCGTAGATATCTGCTACCATACACAAGGTCCGCACACTCTTCACTCTACGCCAGTCGATAGAATCCGCTACCGTAAGAGCCCCTTCATAATCCTGTGCATCCACAAGTCTGTTGATTTCCTCCAATTTCAAATGGTATTCTGTCTTATCCACTGTACTCACCTCTGCTTTTTCTATCAAATTTATAACTGTCTGATACTTTCACAGTTATCTGTTTTCAGTTGTTTATACCCGTAACTGTTAAAGTACTGAACAGTTACCCATAATTGTTCTAAGTGTACCATACTGCCTGTTTCTTGTCAAAATATAACTGTCCTCTGACCGAGACAGTTATTGATAAAATGATGTGTATGAACAAACAAAGGGATGCCGCCCTCCGACAACACCCCTCTTATGTATACGGGAGTCAGTCCCCCTTTTGGTTCTTCTGTCACCCGATTCTCAGTTTAAACTTCTGAATTTCTTTTTCACTGGTCACACGCTCAATCTCTGCGCCCAGACTCTTCAGTTTTCCTTCAAAATCCTCATATCCACGCTGGATATATACGATATCATCCACAATTGTAATACCCTCTGCAGCCAGTCCGGCAATTACCAGTGCCGCGCCTGCACGAAGATCCGGTGCACTGACTCTTGCGCCTGTCAGTTTGTCCACACCATCAATGATGGCTGTATTACCTTCCACTTTTACACAGGCACCCATACGGGTCAGCTCGTCCGCATATTTGAAACGGTTCTCAAAAATGCTTTCCGTAACAATGCTGGTTCCTGATGCCAGAGCCAGTGTTACTGCGATCTGTGGCTGCATATCCGTAGGATATCCCGGATACGGTAAGGTTTTTACATGCGTTCTGCGCAGTTTCTTTGCAGAGATCACGCGTACTGCATCATCAAATTCTTCCACTTCACATCCGATTTCTTCTAATTTAGCTGTAATCGCTTCCAGATGTTTCGGAATTACATTTTTGATCAGAATATCGCCGCGTGTTGCCGCTGCAGCGAACATATAGGTTCCTGCCTCGATCATATCCGGCACAATCGAATAATTTGTACTGTGCAGCATCTCCACACCTCGGATACGGATCACATCCGTACCGGCACCCTTGATATTGGCACCCATGCTGTTCAGGAAGTTTGCTGTATCTACAACGTGTGGCTCTTTTGCCGCATTTTCAATAATGGTATTTCCTTTTGCCATAGATGCTGCCATCATAATATTAATGGTTGCACCTACCGATACAGTATCCATGAAAATATGAGTTCCATGAAGTCCGTCCGGTGCAGATGCCACGATGGCACCGTATTTGATATCGACGGTTGCACCCAGTGCACGGAAGCCTTTCAGATGTAGGTCAATCGGGCGGCTTCCGATGTTACAGCCACCCGGCAGAGGTACTTCTGCTTTTTTATATTTTCCGAGAAGCGCACCCAGCAGATAATAGGATGCACGGATTTTCTTGATATATTCGTAATCTACACTGATATCACCGATAGTGGAACCGTTGATCACTGCAGTGTGACGGTCTACCCGCTCCACTTTTGCTCCGATTCCTCCGATGGCCTCTAAAAGTACATTTATATCATTGACATCCGGAAGGTTTTCCAGCCGGACGGTATCATCTGTCATAATAGCGGCTGCAAGAATCGCAAGTGCTGCATTCTTCGCTCCACCAATCTCTACTTCACCAACTAACGGGTTTCCACCCTTAATAATATACTGATCCATAGTTCACCTCTATGTTTATATTCAGCCAATACAAGTCCCGATAATCCCTCTCATTGATTTTTATGTTATAACAAATCAATGCCTTTGTAAATAAATTTTAAAGATTTCTTATCTTTTTGTTCATATTGTCCACTTAATTTTTCAAATAATTTTACAGAATACCGTGACTATTCAGCATCTTCACTGTCTAGTTCCAGACTGTCTACAATACTCTGTAAAGTCTCCTCTAAATTTTTGTTTTCCTCATCAATTGTGATATCTGCATATTTTTCATACAATACCACACGTTCTTCATATAAATCTTTTAATGTCTGTCCGTCCCGCAAAACCACTCCACGGTTTTTCAGGTTGCCCAGCCGTTTCCTCAGAGCTTTGTAAGACAATTTCAGATAAATGACCGTGGCAATCTCTCCAAGATGCTCCATAGCTTCTCTTCCGTACACCACGCTGCCTCCTGTGGCAATTACTGTGCGATTCGCTTCAATAGAAGCATTTACTTGATTTTCAATTGCAATAAAGCCTTCGATACCCTCTTCACTGATAATTTCTTTTAATAATCTCTTTTCCTGCTTCTGAATCAGAAGGTCTGCATCTACAAACTGATAACCTAACTCTTTTGCAAGTATTACACCAATTGTACTTTTTCCAACTCCGGGCATTCCAATTAACACTATATTCTTCATATCTCTCATCCTTATCGCAGCTTATCATTTTATCATATTATCCTGGTTAATACAAGTTTTTATTCCTGTTTGTTATTCGAGAACAAACAATGTGTTACTGTAACAACAATGTGCCCCGGCACATTATTTTCATCATACCACAATTTTCCATGTAAGGGAACTTAAAACTCACGAATAAAGGATTCTACTACATCCGAATGTTCTTCATTTCTCCAGACCAGCAGCACATCGGTGATCAGTTCCTTTTCTGCGATCGGAATCGGACAGATCTTTTCCGACTGTCCTCTCATGGAAGCCGGAAGAATCGCTGTTCCCAATCCGCTGGCTGCCAGACTCATGGCTGTTCTGGCATCCTCACATTCATAATAAACATCACAGGAAAGACCATGTTTTTCAAAAATGGACAACACATACTTTCTGTGACGCTTGGAAAGGATCAGATGATGTCCGGCCAGTTCTTCCAGTGTCAGTTCCCGAAGACCTTCTTCTTCCTGTCCCTGCGGAACCATAGCCATTAATTGTTCCTGTCGCAGTAGTTTGGAACAGAATCCGTTTAAGGCGATCGGCGTACGAAGTGTAGTCACATCAAGGATTCCGTTTTCCAGCTCATCTTTCAGTGTAAAGGTAGATCCATCATGGATCACAAAACGAATGTCCGGATGATGACTGGTGTATTTTACCAGATATTTTGCCATCATATTCACCGTGGATGGCGTCACGCCGAGATGGATCGTCGTTGCCTGGCTAACTTTGATCACTTCTCTTTTCGTAATATCGGTCATGGTAAGAAGACTTTCCGCCCGCACATACAGTGCTTTTCCCGCCTCTGTCAGCCGGATATGTTTGCTCCCCCGTACAAACAGGCGTACCTGCAGTTCTTCTTCCAGCATTTTCATCTGGTAACTAAGCGGCGGCTGTGTCATATGCAGGGCTCTGGCCGCACCGCTGATAGTTCCCTCATCTACAATTGCACGAAAATATTCCAGCTGTTTGATCTCCATAGTTTCCTCCGTTTTCCTTTCTCATATCTATATAGAAATTATTTTTTATTTATATAAAAACAATATTTTTCATATATTATAATCTGTGCTACACTAAAAGCGCAACAGCAATTTACCTAAATTTTACACAGATGCATGACGGTAGCACAACGCATATACCTGCATCATCTACCTCATACACAAAGGAGTTTTATCATGAAACAGATTGACTTTGAACATGGGAAAATCACCGATAATATCTTGCGGGCTTCCATTCCGATGCTTGTGGCGGAGGTTTTAAGCCTGCTCTACAATATTGTGGACCGAATCTATATTGCAAGGATCCCGGATGTGGGAACCACAGCGCTTGGAGCTGTCGGGCTGTGTTTTCCGATCATTACGATTATTCTTGCTTTCAGTAACCTCTTCGGTTCCGGCGGTGCGCCGCTTTTTTCGATCGAGCGTGGAAGAAAAGATACGAAAGAGGCTTCGATGATCATGAATACCTCATTCTTTCTGATCTGTGTCTGTGCCCTGCTTCTGATGGCTGTCGGTATGATCTTTGCGAAACCGATTCTGCTTCTGTTCGGAAGTTCGGAAAACGGACTGATCTATGCGTATCCTTATCTGATGATCTATCTGCTCGGAACTTTTCCTTCTATGGTTTCTACCGGTATGAATCCATTTATCAATGCGCAGGGATACGCCACCACAGGGATGTTCTCTGTAGCGATCGGTGCAATTGCCAACCTGATCCTGGATCCGGTTTTTATCTTTGTGTTCGGACTCGGTATCCGCGGTGCGGCGATCGCTACGGTGTTATCACAGATTCTTTCCGCAGCGTTTGTCCTGTATTTTCTGCGGAAAAAGACCGAATTGAAAGTCCGTCTTCTGTCCGGAGAAGAGATCCATGACTGCGGAAGGCGGGCAAAAAATATTATCAGCCTCGGAACCGCAGGTTTTATCATGCAGCTTACCAACAGTCTGGTGACGATCTGCTGCAACAATGTACTTTCGGTCACCGGAGGCGATCTGTATATCTCCGTGATGACGATCGTATCGAGTATCAGACAGATCATCGATACACCGATCCATGCCATTACCGAAGGTTCCTCCCCGGTCATCAGTTATAACTATGGCGCACGCCGGCCTAAGAGAGTGTTCCAGTCCTGGCTCACCATGAGCGTGATGGCGATTCTGTATACACTGCTCGCCTGGGGCGTGATCCTGTTTGCACCGCGTTTCCTGATCGGTATCTTCAGTTCCGACCAGGCGCTGATCACCGATGCGATCCCGGCGCTGAAACTGTACTTCGGAGCCTTTGTTTTTCAGGCACTCCAGTATGTGGGACAGACGATGTTCAAGTCACTGGGCAAGAAAAAATTCGCGATTTTCTTCTCTCTGCTTCGCAAGGTCATCATCGTGGTTCCGCTTACCTACATCCTTCCGTATCTGTTCCATATGGGAAGTGACGGTGTCTTCCTCGCAGAACCGGTATCCAATGTGCTTGGCGGAAGCGCCTGCTTCATCGTGATGCTGTGTACGGTAATGCCGGAGCTGAAACGAATGGCAAAGGAAAATTCTGATTGCTAGTTTACATAATTTTAATTTCAGATATCATTGCAGATTCACAGCAAGATTCATACGCCACCGCAAACATCTGCAATATAATCTTGGTTTCTTTACTCCATAAAAAACTTCAGCAGACACAATAGCTTTCTTCTGTCTGCTGAAGTTTTTTATTCAAATCTTCTTATTTCTGTTTCTGAACATCCGCTGCTCTCTCTTCTTCTCGGAGCCGTTCCAGTTTCTCCTTCACCGTAGGATACCGCTCCAGATCGGTATGGGGAAGTGCCTGTGCTGCCACCATTGTATTCAAAAAATCTTCTACCGCTGCGAACTGGATATACACCATTTTCTCCAGGATCTCCTCCACTTTTTTTGCCACACCGCAATCCAGCAGTGCACATACCGCACCTTCCAGGGAAGAATTGCCCGCATGGATGATCCGATCCCGTTCCATGTCCGGGTACATGCCGATAGCGATCGCGGATTCTTTGGACACGTGTTTTCCAAAAGCGCCCGCCACATAGAATCCTTCCAGTTCCGAAAGTTCGATCCCGGACTCCCGCAGCATGATCGCCACCATCGTGTATGCCGCCGCTTTTGTCCGGATAAATTCTTCGATGTCACTCTGGTAAAAATACAGCTCCTGTGCATAGTTCACCGCCAGCATCCCGTCTTTCTCCACGATCCACCGGCTTTTCTCCGGCTGTAAGATCCCCCGGATATCGATCCATCCATGCAAAAACAATTCCGCCAGAAGATCCACAATCCCGGATCCGCAGATTCCTTTCGCCGTTGCCTCCCCGATCACGTGGCAGTGCAGTTCTCCATCTTCCATTTTTACCCGATCCACCGCGCCTTCCATCGCGCGCATGCCCGTCTTTACCACACCGCCTTCCAGTGCAGGTCCCGCAGCTCCCGCACCGCATAACAGAAAATCCCGGTTCCCCAGTACGAGTTCCCCGTTCGTTCCGATATCGAAAAAAGCGTTGATCTTCTCTTTTTTATAGATTCCCGTAGCCACCATGCCGCTGATGATATCGCCGCCCAGGTAATTGGACTTTGCCGGATAAATGTAAACATATCCCTTCACCGGCAGTTCCAGATCTTTTGCCGGTAGAAATCCGGGCTGGTCTGCGTGCACCGCATACGGAGTGTGGAAGACACAGAACGCATCCATCCCAAGCAGAAAATGAATCATCGTTGTATTGCCCCCGATTGCCATCGCGATACAGCTGTTTTCCGGTAACTGCTGCTGTGCTTCCAGTTCTCTCACACAGGTGGTAATGCTGGTTACCGCTGCTTTTCGAAGGATCTCCAGCGTTCCACGGTCTTCCTGACAGTGAAAGATTCTGGTCAGAATGTCCGTTCCATAGGGGATCTGCCCGTTGAACGTGCTGGTTTCGCCCAGGATCTTTCCTGTCGCGCAGTCCACCAGACGGGCAACCACGGTGGTGCTTCCCAGATCCACCGCCACACCGTAATGTAACCCAGTGGTATCTCCCGCTTCCAGATCCACGCCATGCCACGTCTGACCGTCCCACGCCAGCGACACGGTCACTTTCCACTCTGCCTCTTCGCACAGCGGATATAGTTTTCGCAGTACCCGCAGGCTTACTTTTGCCTCAATCCCCTGTTCCTTTAATCCGTCCTGGATCCTTCTCTGATCGGACCGGTTATCGTCCTCGGTCGGAGCCTGAAGTTCCAGATATATTTTTTTACTGATTCCGTCCATGATTATTCCTCTTTTTCTATTGCGTTGCTTCTATTATACTTCTTTCTTCCCAAATAACCAAGTTATGGATTGCGTCGGAGATCCAATTAACGTATAC
>SKEO01002772.1_pt1 | contig 11683 bp, 8 predicted proteins | sample 4826801 | NCBI WGS metagenome assembly SKEO01 (sample SAMN11008807, study PRJNA524170) | human gut metagenome | biome: Human fecal sample; material: Feces; isolation source: fecal sample from pouch patient p3 | host: Homo sapiens | place: Israel: Tel-Aviv | collected 2016-02-25
TTGACGCCGCCGCTCATCTCGCTGCCGATGACGATGCCGCCGTGGCCCTTGTCCAGCAGACAGTTGCGGATGACGGTGTGCTCGCAGCTCTTCTTGAGCTTCATGCCGAGGAAGACCTTGCTGGCCTTCATGGCGATGCAGTCGTCGCCGACGTGGATGTTGACGCCGATGATGCGGATGTACTCACAGCTTTCGGGGTCGATGCCGTCGGTGTTGGGGGCGTTGTAGGGGTTGTTGATGTTGAAGTTCAGCAGGTCAAGGTGCTTGACGAAGATAGGGTGGATGGTCCAGGAGTAGCTGTTCTGCACCGTGATGCCGTGCAGACAGATGTTCTCGCTGTCCACCATGGCCACGGCACGGGGACGCCATGCGATGCGCTTGATCTTGGGCGTCACCCACCAGTCGCCGTTCTCCGCGTCGCAGTCCAGCGTGCCCTCACCGGTCACAACGACGTCATGCACCTGCGTGATGTTCAAAAGGCCGGCAAAGCTGCTCAGGGGGTTGCCTTCCCAGCCGGTCAAGTAGTATTCGTCCACCTCGTTCTCGCTGGGGATGACACCGGGCAGGATGGGATAGTGGGTGCGGTCGTTGTCGCCCAGCAGCACAGCGCCCTTTTCAAGGTACAGGGTGGTGCAGCTCTTCATGAACAGGCTGCAGGTGCGGTAACGGCCCGCCGGCACATACACCGTGCCGCCCTTGGGGCAGGTGGACAGGGCAGCCTGCAGCTTGAGGGTGTTGTCCGTGGTGCCGTCGGCCACCAGACCGTAGCGGGATGCATCCACAAAGAAGGTCTCGGCCTCGGTGGTAAAGGTGCAGGTCAGGCTCTCGCCCTCAGCCTGCACGCCCACCGTGTATTCCGTGCCGGGCAGCAGGGAGAACAGGGAGAACACGTTGGTATTGCAGGCTTCGTAGACGGTCCTGCCGTTCAGGGTGACGATGAACGGATGGGCCGGACGGTAGCACAGGTCGTTTTCCAGCTCGAAAACAGCGCTGCGCGTCATGGAACGGATAAGCGACAGATTCATGAGAGAACCTCCTGATGGTTTTGTCTTGCCCAAATGCCTTGGGCATGGTATGATGAAAAAGAACCCTCTCAGTCAAACCCTTTGGGTTTGCCAGCTCCCCCGAAAGGGGGGAGCTTTTATGGAGCGGAACGGTCAAATGCATAAAACCTCGCCCTTTGGGAGAGGTGGCATCGCGCAGCGATGACAGAGAGGGTTTTCCCTCGGAAGATGATGAGAAGTGTATTATGAGATCAGAACGTGAAAAGATCACCGGCAAAGTGGCCGCTGCCACTGTGCGCCTGAATGCGAACCGCCACGAACTGCTGCCCGACGAGGACACCTGTTATCTGCTGTTGGTGTCCGAAGGCAGCGTGACGCTGGAATCGGGCGGCCAGAGCGTACTGGTAAACCCCGGCAGCGCCGTGCTGCTGGGCCCGGGCGGCTGCAGCTTTCTGCAGACCGGCAGCGCCGTGCCCCAGATCGTGGGGTGCCATTTTCCGTTGGGGATGCTGCATGATTTGAAAAACACAGCAGGGCGGGACTTTTCGCGTCTGTTTGCGCCCGGCGGGCGCACCGTGTTGTATGCACCGGTGCAGTGGACCAGCCGGATACGCACCCTGCTGGAAATGATGAGCAGTGCAATGGACGAACAGGATTATCCCGGCCCGCTGTATCTGCTGCTGATCCTGCACTACGTGGAGCAGGAGTGCTTTGCAGAGAGCAGTGCCGTGGCACGCCCCCGCAACGAGACGGTGGAGCAGATCTGCGCCTACCTTGCGGCCAACTACCGGCAGAAGTTTTCCCTCACCGAGGTAGCGGCGCAGTTTTATCTTTCGCCCTACTACCTGAGCCGGTTGTTCCGGCGGGTGACAGGCCAGTCCATCGTGGATTACATCAACAACCGCCGCATCGAAGCGGCCCAGAAGCTGCTGGAGACCACAGAGCTGTCCATCAGCGCGGTGGCAGAGCAGACCGGCTTTGCCAGCGCCGCCCATTTCCGCCGGGTATTCCGCGAGGTGATGGGCACCGGCCCGCTGCAGTACCGCAAAGGACATAAGAAATGATCATTCCGCTGCGGGAACACATCATTGCGCAGACATCATATTCGCCGCAGGTGAATACATCATTAAAAACACCCCCTGTGCCATCTACGGGAACGGCACAGGGGGTGTTTGTATCAGAGATCTTATGCTTGTGCGCGGGGCTTAGCCCTTGACGGCACCGGCAGAGATACCTTCAACGAACTGGTCCTGTGCGCAGAAGAAAACGATCAGCTGCGGCAGGATGGAGATCAGCGACAGAGCAAGGATCTTGTTCCAGGCGAAACCGGTATCACCGTCCATGGACAGCTTGACGAACAGGGACATGGGATACTTGCCGGGGGTGCTGACGTAAAGCAGCGGGCCCATGAAGTCGTTGCAGCTCCACATGAACTGGAACAGTGCGCAGGACACCAGAGCGGGACCCAGCATGGGCACGATGACCTTGTACAGGGTCTGGAAGGAGGAGCAGCCGTCGATGGCAGCGGCTTCGTCCAGATCACGGGGGACATTGCGCATGAACTGCACCAGCTGGTAGACGAAGTAGGTCTCGGTCGCAAATGCGCAGTGCACCCAGATGGCCAGATAGAAGGGGCTGTCCAGCCAGCCGAACTTGTTGTACAGCAGGTACTGCGGCACATTCAGAACGACCTGCGGCAGGAACAGGGTGGCCAGCATGATGTTGAACATCAGCTTACGGCCGGGGAAATCGAAGCGGCCAAAGCCGTAGGCAGCCACACAGGCGGAGACCACCGTGCAGATCACCTTGGGGATAACGTAGCTGTAGGTGTTCAGCATGGCCTGCAGGATGTTGATGGAACCGCCAAAGTTGTTCAGAGCGCCGCGGTAGCCATCCAGAGTGGGGTGCTTGATCCACAGGCTGATGCCTGCAAAGATCTCGCTGTTGTCCTTAAAGGTAGCGCTGATCATCCACAGCAGAGGATAGATCATGATGACGCCGACCAGGATCAGGACGAAATACTTGAAGAAGGTCGCGATTTTGTTCGATGCTTTCATTCCCATACTGGTCACCTTACCTTTCGTCAGAGTAGTAGACCCACTTCTTCTGGCTGGTGAATGCAATGATCGTCAGGATGCAGACGATGATGAACATGATCCACGCCAGAGCGGATGCCATACCCATGTCATAAGACTTGAATGCGTAGTTGTAAACCAGCAGAGAGATCAGCGTGGTGGAACCACGGGGGCCGCCGTTGGTGATGATGTACGGACCATTGAACTCCTGGAAAGCCTGGCAGATCTGAGTGACCAGGTTGTAGAAGATGATGGGGGTGATCATCGGAACGGTGATGGAGAAGAACTGACGCCACTTGCCGGCACCATCAATGGTAGCAGCCTCGTACAGGTCGGCAGGCACGCCCTTCAGAGCAGCCAGGAACAGCACCATGGCAGAACCAAACTGCCAGATGCGCAAGAAGCAGATGATCCACAGCGCGTAGCTGGGGTCAGACAGCCACTCGGGGCCCTGCACCAGACCAAAGGTGACAGCGCGCAGAACGGTGTTGAGCAGGCCGTCCACACTGAATACAGCCTTCCACAGAACGGCGATAGCAACAGAGCCGCCCAGAATGGAGGGGATGTAGTACACAGTACGGAACAGGTTGACGCATGCGATCTTGAAGTTCAGGATGTATGCGATGAACAGCGCAAAGACCAGCTTCAGCGGCACGGTGATGAAAGCGTACTTGAAGGTGATGATCAGCGCCTTGGTGATCTTGGTGGTGGTAAAGGCCGTGATGTAGTTGGTCAGGCCAACGAACTGGGTGCCGCTCTTGAAGAAGTTCATATCGGTGAAGCTGTAGTACAGCGACTGACCGAAGGGAACTGCCTTAAAGACGACGAAGCCGATGATCCAGGGGATCAGATAAAACAGGCCCTGATATTTGTCCAGCCACTTCTGGAACGGGGTGCGCCCGACGGCGGGAGCATTGCTTTCTTTCATCTGGGAAATCCTCCTTTTTAAGGAATTTCGGAGCATGAGACGGACGAAGGGGTAACAGACTGGATACAGCTTTGTCAAGATTTTGTAATATATCCCTGACAAAAAAGGGGCATCTGCCGGTCGGGCGGCAGGTGCCCCTCGGGTTCAGTCAAAGGGTGCCCTTTTCTGTGCGTGACCGCACACGGCGGCACTCAAAAATGGAACTTAGCCGATGGTGTAGCCAACAGACTCCATGCCGTCCAGCAGGGTGTCAACAACGTCTGCGCCGGCAACGCCGTCGTAGTCAACGGTATCGAACACTTCCTGATAGATGCCGGTGCCGGAAGCCTTCAGGTCGTTGTTCTCGAACAGAGGATCCAGCTTGTTGGTGGTGAAAGCCATGACCTTGGCATTTGCCTCAGCCACCAGATCCTTGACAGCGCCGGCAGCCTGAGCAGCAGCCAGACCAGCCTTGGAAGCGGGGATGCCGCACTCGGAACCCATGATGGAAGCGCCCTTCTCTTCGTTCAGCAGGAAGTTGATCAGGGTAGCAGCCTCGGCAACGCACTTGCTGGTCTTGGTGATGGCCAGACCCATGGAGACCTTGGAGAAGCCGCCGTTGTTGTCGCCGAACTTGATCTCTTCGCCAACGGTGAAGCCGTCCTTGTTGGCGTCATCCAGAGCGGAGGAGTACTTGGAAGCAGCGGAATCCCACTCGAAGATGCCTGCGATCTTACCGGTGATCCACTCGTTGGACTGGTGGGTAGCGGTATCGGAGTTAGCGGAGTAGTAGGTCTTCAGGTTCATCATGACGTGGCCGTCCACCAGGCTCTTGATGAAGTCGATGCCCTCAGCGATCTCGTCCTCGGTGTAGTTCAGGGTAGAGGTGACGGGGTCAGCCCAGTCCTTGCCGTACTTGGACTCGAGGTAGAAGACCATCAGGATCATACGGTCGTATGCGCCCAGGTGCATGGGGTAGTAATCGTCGCCCAGCTTCTCCTTGAATGCCTTGCCGGCAGCCATCAGATCATCCAGAGACTTGGGAACTTCGGTGATGCCAGCCTTGTTGAAGGTGGTCATGTTCCAGAAGAAGATACGGCCGGTCATGGAAACGGGCACGCACTGCTGGCTGTTTGCAACGTAGCAGGCGTCCATAGCAGCGGTATCCCACTGGGTCAGATCCAGGAACTTGGAAACGGTGTTCAGGTCCACGAACTTGCTGCCGTCGGCAGAGTAGTTGTACAGCCAGTTCCAGTTCACCTGGCACACATCCTGTGCGTTGCCAGCGATGAAGGCAGCTGCCATCTTCTCTTCCCAGCCGGACCATGCGGCGAAGGTGGGCTCGATGGTGATGTTGGTGTGCTCAGCCTGGAACTCCTTGATGGCGTTCTGGTAAGCCTCGTGACGGCTGTCGCCGCCCCACCAGCTGATGGTCATGGAAACAGGGCCGTCAGACAGTGCCAGGCTCTCGTCTGCAGAAGCAGCGGGAGCGGAAGAAGCGGTGGAAGCAGCAGAGCCGGATGCAGCAGAGTTGCCGCCGCAGGCAGCCAGCAGGCCGGCAGCGCCCACAGCGCCGGTGACCTTCATGAAATCACGACGAGAAATTGCCTTGCTCATTTTCGTTCTCCTCCTAAATACAGAAAACATCATCTCGAACGGGGGGTCTGCACATACCCCGTTGTATACAATTATGATAACAAAACAACAGCCAAAAAGAAAGACGCAAATTGCAGATATCTAAACAAAAAACGTACAAATATTGCTCTTGTTTTCGCGCAAGAATTGACGCCTTCGCTGAAATGAATAAACTTGGCTCGAAAAACTGTGCAACATGTATACTTCGCTATTTTGCATAGAAAACTGGGATGCATCATAGGAGGAACGTCGAATTTTGCAATAATTTTGTAAACATTCCGTTTCAGAACGTAGAATCGTTGCATACATTGTGGACGAACAACAGCTTAAAAAGCCCGGATGGGAGCCTTTGAACTGATATATCAATAGCGCAAAAAATGTTCACTCTGATATATCAATTGTTTACGGCCGTCCCCCGGCACCGGTCTGCAGACACGGAAATCGGTGCTTCTTCGCCCTTTTTGGGGGTGAAAAAGCACCGACAGCGACATATTTTGCGCTGCTGCGTGGACTGCGCCCGTAGGCCGGGGATAAAAAGAAAGGCCGCCGTGTCGTTTGACACAGCGGCCTTGTATGCAAGTTTCAGTCAGCCTGCGAAGCAGCTTTTTCGGCGTAGAACGCGCGCTTTGCCTTGAAATAGCACTGGGGGCACATGCTCACGTACTGCACATCGTTTTCCAGATCGATGGCCACCTGCTCGCCCTCAAAGACGAATCTGCCGTTCACCTTGCGGCAGTTGCAGATGGCCTTGCGGCCGCAGGTGCAGATGGTTTTCATTTCCTCGATGGTGTGGGCCAGCTCCAGCAGCCGGGTGGAGCCAGGGAAGCCCTTGAGGGAGAAATCTGCCCGCAGGCCGTAGCAGATCACCGGAATGTTCAGGTCCACCGTGACCATGAACAGCTGCTCGGCCTGCTCCGGGGTGAAGAACTGGCTCTCGTCGCACAGCACGCAGGCAAGGGCAGCGGTGCTGTTGGCCTGACGCACCGCCTCGAACACATCCGTTTCCGGCGGGATCAGCAGATCGGCCTTGCGGCGGACGCCCAGACGGCTGACCAGCTCACCGCCGCCCTTGGTATCCACCTGCGGCTTGAGGATCAGCACCCGCATCCCCTGCTCCTCGTAGTTGTGGGCCACCTGCATCAGGGCGGTGCTCTTGCCGCTGTTCATCGCGCCGTAACGGAAATACAGTTTTGCCATTTGAAAAACTCTCCTTACAGAAGAAAAGACTGCTGCTCTTGTGCAGCAGTCTTTATTTCTTTTTATTTACTATAGATAGGTATATTCAGTCCTGATTGCGCAGGCGGTAGCCCAGACTCATCAGACTGTCGCCCAGATGGACGTTCTCCACCACCACATCGGGGTACGACACCGAAAGGTCATAGTGGGAAAAATTCCAGAAGCCCTCGATGCCCAGATCCACCAGACGGCCGCTGACCTGCTCCGCACCATCCCGGGGCACACAGAGCACTGCGACCTTGGGGTGATGCTCGGCACAGAAAGACTCCAGCTCGTCGATATGGCGGATCTGGATGCCGCTGATCTCCTTGCCCACCTCGCTCTGTGCCACATCAAAGGCGGCGATCAGGCGGTAGCCGTTGGTGTCAGTGGTGATAAAGCGGCTCACTGCCTTGCCAAGACGGCCGCAGCCGATCAGGATGGTGGGCAGGCGGTCGCCGTTGCCGAACAACAGGCCTTCCAGAATGGAGAGCAGGTTTTCCACCGAGTAGCCGATGCCCTGCCGGCCATTCACATCGCCGATGCAGTTGAAGTCCTGTCGTACCTGCGAAGCAGTGGTGCCCATCTGAGCAGCCAGCTCGCGGGAGGAAATGCTGTTGATGCCGTCTTCCTGCAGAGAGCGCAGATAGCGGTAATATTTGGGAAGACGCTTGATAACGGGAAGCGAAGCCTTTGCAGGGGTGCTCATAGAATACTTTCTCCTTTCGCTCTATCGCAGTACTTGCCGCAGCTGCCTGCTTTACAGATGCGGCGCAGAGAAACCCCGATCCATTTACGGGTTCATATTGCAGATATTACAGTTTGCAGATATTACAGTCAATTATTTAAAGTATACAGCACGGATGGAGAATGTCAAATCATTCTCAAAAAAATTTTATGAAATGTTACCGTTTTTTTGCTGCGGCGGGTCTGTATAGCCCGGCACAGGCCGGGGAATGCTGACAAAAAACGCAGGAGGAAAGCATATGAACGATGAAACGCAGCAGACCGACGCAGGCCGGCTGGAAAAAGAAGAGATCGAGGATCTGGGCACGGTCACGCTGGCCCGCGGCGGGCATGTCATCCACTGCCTGACCGTCATCGGCCAGATCGAAGGCCATTCGGAAGCACCGCAGGGCCAGAAGACCACGAAGTACGAGCATGTCATCCCGCAGCTGGTGGCCGCGCAGGAGGACCCCCGCATCGAGGGCCTGCTGGTGCTGCTGAACACGGTGGGCGGGGATGTGGAAGCGGGCCTTGCGCTGGCAGAGCTGATCGCCAGCGTATCCAAGCCCAGCGCAACGCTGGTGCTGGGCGGCGGGCACTCCATCGGCATCCCGCTTGCCGTCAGCGCCCGGCGCAGCTTCATCGTGCCCACAGCCACCATGACCGTGCACCCGGTGCGGCATTCCGGCGTCATTCTGGGGGTGCCGCAGACCATGCGCAGCTTTGAGCAGATGCAGCAGCGCATCACCGGCTTTGTGGCGGCCCACAGCGGCATGACCGAAAAGCGCTACACCGACCTAATGCTCCACACCGGCGAGCTGGTGATGGACATGGGCACCGTGCTGGACGGACGCCGGGCCGTGAAGGAAAAGCTCATCGACGAGCTGGGCGGGCTTTCGGATGCGCTGGCGTGGCTGTATAAAGAGATTGAAAAAGAGTAAGAAGACAGGACGGCAGATAGTTTCTCCAGCGAATGTCCTGGGGGTGGGACCCTGCTGCCGCAGGCAGTAGGGCGGGACTGGAGTCCCGGGCTGTTCGCGGAGAAAGCTATCTGCTGGCCTGCCGGGCTGAAGAAATTTGTACAACAATAGGTTTGCCATTTTCTTCCCTGCGTGGTACAATAATAAAATCAAATAGTGTGTCTACTACAAATGTGGGGAACAGAGAAGAATGGCAACAAGAAAACGTAAAACAACAACACGGCGTGCATCATCGCGCAAAAAGCGCGCCGAACAGCGGCTCCCGGCAGGGCTTGGCACCCTGTTCGCAGGCCTTTTGCTGGTGGTGCTGGCCTTTGTGGAGGGAGATTCGGCATGGAAGGCCCTGCACGATGTGCTGTTCGGACTTTTTGGCTGCGGCAGCTTTGTGCTGGGCGCAGCCGTGTGCTGCCTTGCTGTGCAGTATACCCGGGGCGAAGACCTTCTGCCCCCGATCTTCAAGCTGATTTTGGGGCTGGTGTTTGCCTGCGGGACCGTGATCGTTTTTTCGGATATCCAGCCGCAGGGCATGTCTGCGTTCCAGATGACCGCCGCCTGCTATGCCAACGGCGTGAATGCATGGCTGGGCGGCGGCGCGCTGGGCGCACTGCTGGGCGGCAATCTGCTGCTGCTCTGCGGCAGACCGGCGGCAAACCTGATCATGGCGGTGCTGGCGCTCTGCGTCAGTCTGTACATTTTTGACCTGACTCCGGCAGAGGTCTGGCAGTGGCTGTGCGCCGCATTCGGCGGAGTGCACGCAAAGGGCGCAGCCCTTGCCCGGCAGAGCGCGGAGCGCCGTGCGGAACGTGCGGCCGCCCGGGCGGCAGAGGCCGAGGAGGACGATGAGGAAGCCGAAGACGAATATGAGGAAGAGGAGCCGGAGGACGAACCGGCCGGCCCTGCGTTCCATATCGGTGTGCCGGACTGGCTGAACGGCATCCGGCATTGGGGCCACAAGGTGACCGAAGAGATGGAAGCGGAGGAACCGGAGGCAGCCCCGCAGCCGGAGCCGCCCGCAGACACTTCCGGCCAGCCGCTTGCCCAGCCGGAGCCTGCCGCCCCGGCCATCACGCCGGTGCAGGTACGGGTATCCCGGCCCCGGGCTTCCTTTGACGTAGACCTTGGCCCCGACCACACTGAGGTAAAGGAGGGCGGCAGCGAACCCATCGAGCCGCTCATCGTGGGCCCGGGCGGCACCTTTGGGCAGAACCCGCTGCGCCCGGCCCCCAGACCTGCCCCGCAGCCCATCGTGGCAGATGCGGTGGAAACGGATGCGTCCGACTTCTTTGCAAAGGCCGCACAGCCGGTGCAGCCTGCGGCAGAAAGCTTTGATACACCGGTGATGCCCACCGTCCCGCCGGAAGCTCCGGCAGCGGCCATCACGCCGGAAATGCCTGCGGCACCCATCCAGCCCGCTGTGCCGACGGCACCCGCCCGTGTCAGTGCAGAAAACGCGGCGGCCATGCGCAGCGCACCGGATGAGGACGGCTGGATCAGCATTACCGCTGAACCGGTGGAGGAAAAGGATATCAGCACGCTGGTGGCAGCGGCAATGGAAAAGCCCGCCGCCTCCGAGCAGGCCGCGGCAGCGGCCCCTGTGGACGAGACCGAGCCGGTGGATACCTATCAGTACCAATACCCGCCCATCGAGCTGTTTGAAAAATCGCAGGACGAGACCGACCCCGGTGCGCAGGAAGAGCTCAAGGCCAATGCCCAGAAGCTGGTGGACACGCTGGAAAGCTTTGGCGTGCGCACCCGTGTGCTGGACATCTCCCGGGGCCCCTCCGTCACCCGGTACGAGGTGCAGCCCATGGCGGGCGTCAAGATCAGCCGCATCACCTCGCTGGCGGACGATATCGCACTGAACCTTGCGGTGGCGGACGTGCGCATGGAAGCGCCCATTCCCGGCAAGCCCGCCGTCGGCATCGAGGTGCCTAACCACAAAAAGACCCCCGTGTATATCCGCAGCGTGTTCGAGAGCCAGAGCTTTTTGCGCATGACCTCACCGTTGGGCATCGCGCTGGGCAAGGACATTGCCGGTGTGGCGCAGGTGGCAGACCTGTGCAAGATGCCCCATCTGCTGATCGCGGGCAGCACCGGCAGCGGCAAATCGGTGTGCGTGAACAGCATCATCATGAGCCTGCTGTTCCGCTCCAGCCCGGAGGACGTGAAGCTGCTGCTGATCGACCCCAAGGTGGTGGAGCTGGCCGAGTACAACGGCATTCCCCATCTGCTGATGCCGGTGGTCACCGAGCCGAAAAAGGCCGCCGGTGCCCTTGGCAGCGCGGTGCAGGAGATGGAGCGCCGCTACCGCCTGTTTGCGGAGAACAATGTGCGTGACATCAAGTCCTTCAACAAGCTGGCTGCAGAACGGCCGGAGCTGGAAAAGATGCCCTACATCGCCATTATCATCGACGAGCTGGCCGACCTGATGATGGTGGTGGGCAAGGATGTGGAGGACTCCATCTGCCGCATCGCCCAGAAGGCCCGCGCGGCCGGCATGCACCTGATCGTGGCCACCCAGCGCCCCAGCGTGGACGTCATCACCGGCCTGATCAAGGCCAACATCCCCAGCCGCATCGCATTTGCGGTGTCCAGTCAGGTGGACAGCCGCACCATTCTGGACGGCTCCGGTGCCGAAAAACTGCTGGGCATGGGCGATATGCTGTTCATGCCGGTGGGTGCGCCCAAGCCTACCCGTATTCAGGGCACCTTTGTGCGGGATGAGGAGATCAGCCGTGTGCTGGACTTCATCAAGCAGAGCGGCACTGTGCAGTACGACGAAGCCATGATCGAAGCCATGGAAAAGCATGCCATTCAGGACGGCAAAAAGGGCAGCAGCGGTGCGGATGCGGATGAAGAGCCGGACAGCGACCCCATGTTCAAGCAGGCCGTGGAGGTGGTCATCGATGCCGGTCAGGCCTCCACCAGCCTTTTGCAGCGCCGCTGCAAGCTGGGCTACGCCCGCGCGGCCCGCATCATGGACGAAATGGAGCAGAAAGGCGTCATTGGCCCCTACGAGGGTGCCAAGCCCCGTGCAGTGCTCATCAGCCGCCAGCAGTGGCTGGAGATGCAGATGAACCAGCCGGAGGAATAAAAATAAAAGAGCACTCGCCCGTGTTCAACCAAGAATGAGGATATTAG
>SKEO01002781.1_pt1 | contig 11671 bp, 8 predicted proteins | sample 4826801 | NCBI WGS metagenome assembly SKEO01 (sample SAMN11008807, study PRJNA524170) | human gut metagenome | biome: Human fecal sample; material: Feces; isolation source: fecal sample from pouch patient p3 | host: Homo sapiens | place: Israel: Tel-Aviv | collected 2016-02-25
GAATAGATTACTGCGGGATCAATGAATAAACTTAGAAATAAAGATAGATATTCAGCCCTTTACCTCCTCCAATTTATTCATTGACTCTATTTGGTTAACAATCCATCTAATAATGTAAAAGAACCGTCCTGCAGCAGGTGGTGGATGACCTGTTTCTTTAATTAAATAAGCAGTAACCTCTACCTTTTATTTCTTTTGTTTTACTAACATAATCACCGGATTATCTTCTTCATTCAACCTAGAGGCGATTTCTTTCAATTTACCATCTTTCAGTTGGTCTTTCTTATAAATTTCAACAAGTCGGGCTGCATTTAGACTTGTGACGTCTTCAATTTCACGATTAATTGGTTTCGCTGTCATAGCCACTGTTCTTTTGTCCACATAGTCATCATTGTATATGGTAACTTGAAATACAGCCTTTTCTTCTTTGTCATACACCAGTTCATCAGTATAGAATCCGTTGCCCTTTTCAAAGTTAAATACATTTTTAACGGCTTCCATAAAGTAATAACGGTCGGTATGGATACCCATATAAAGAAAAACTTCCGGTTCCATGGTATGTGCAGAAGGAGTTCTTACAACAAAAGGACTTAATGTACCATCCGACGCATAGTTATACAATGTATCAGCCGATGTATCCATAAGTGTACATTTCCCGTTACTCAGACGTATCTGATAAGAATAATTTGCTATAAACCTATCTCCATCATTCACAATTGGTGTATCAATCGTTTTGAAAGGAATAAAAATATCACGGGTGATACTTCCATCCTGTTTTGATAGGATAATATGGTATGATTTGGTTCTATCCTCTCCTTTACTGTGATAATCTGACATATCATAGCAAATCAAATTATCTTTGTCATAATCGAAAATAGATGAAACTTCCCGATCAAGACTCAAACACCGTTTGAACTTTCCATAAAGATCATACACTAAGATTTTATTTCCCGGTGACTTTACGAATATTTCACCATTGTTTTCATCAAGAATAATCTCATTAATCCTCGCATATTCTTCTGCTCCTTGCCCCCGACGATTTATCTTCCTCACTCCCTTACCGGTTTTTCTGTCAAAAATAAAAATATCCCCATCATTATTCCTATTTGTCGCCAATATATATTCTTTTCCCACATCCTGCACCAGACCTTGTGTAAGAAACTCGTCAGTGGTCTCCAACGCAACATATTCTACATCCATAAAGTCCTGAAGAATCAATTCTTTTTTAGGATAACTTTTCGAAACGTCAACAATGATTAAATCATTGTTTGACTGTTTATTTTCTCCACACCCCGCTAATACCACCAACAGAATGACTGCTAAAATCGTTTTTGTTTGTTTCATTTCAGTTATTGTTTATTTGATAAAGAAGAACCTGTTTAGAGCCTGTAAAAAAATGGCTGAAATCTTTTTAATCTAAACTTTCCGTATCAGCCGAATAGTTTCTTTCTTTGGAGTAACCAAACTTTAAAAAAGATATATCAGACTGATTTTAAGGAAAGAGAGTGGCAATATATAACAAAAGTATTGAACCTGCAAGAAAGAAAGCGAAAATAAGATTTACAAATGATTTAGAATGCCATTTTTTATTTAGTGAAGACCGGCTACCAATGGCATATGCTTCCTCTTGACCTCCCTAAGTGGCAGTTGGTTTACTACTACTATCGCAAATGGGCGACCTTGTTGGATTTTGACTTGCTATTAGAGAAACTTCCTAAAGACCTTTTTTCCCTGCGCAAATAAAGAAGAAAACAAATGGATTTCCCCTCTTATCATAAGCCATTATAAACAAAACTATTACGATCATTCATGCGATCTTTACTCCGGCCCGCATACCCGGATAAGATTCAGACCATCTTCGCTAAAGATACGAAGGAAAACAAAATGCTTTTATAGGCATAAACAAATAAGATAACAGATACATCACACCATATGTCAAACCGTTACGTTTACGTTCTCTACTAAAACGAAGAGTGGAAGATGGAAGATCGAAATTCATTTTTCGTATGAGAAGCGTACAAAAGGTTTTAGAGTCCGCTGAAATCGTCCCCTCAAATACCGGACAAAGTTCGGTTGCCACACCTTCGTTATCGAAATAACAGGCTTTAAGATTATTATGGAGGAAAACTTAAACCGGCTCTTAGATTAAATAAGATAGCAACGGATTATATATACCCACATTAAAAAAACAAATTATTAATCATACTTTTGCAGGTTTATTTCTGACATTTAGTCATTTATACAATAGAAGTAAGTCATTTGGAATAGACCGCTTTCTTTTTTATAGACCTTTCATTCTCTGTTTTTTCCGATTTTCTTTTCCCATTTTCCTTTTCTCATTTCCTTTTATTCCATGCTTTTTCCACTCTGTCAACTAAAAATATTATATTTGCACCTGATCTGCCATAGACAGGCACGACGGGAAACACATCAATAAAAGTTATGAATATAAAAAATCGTTTGATTATTATGAACTTCCTGCAATTCTTTGTATGGGGGTCGTGGTTAATTTCACTAGGTGGCTATATGGAAAGAGGCCTCCATTTTGAAGGTGGGCAAATCGGAGCCATTTTCGCAACAATGGGAATCGCATCCATTATCATGCCGGGAATAACAGGCATTATAGCCGACAAATGGTTCAATGCCGAACGCCTTTATGGTATTTGCCACTTGCTGGGAGCCGGCTGCTTGTTCTACGCTACTACCGCCACCGACTATAATCAAATGTATTGGGCCATGTTACTCAATCTAATGGTTTACATGCCTACTCTTTCGCTCGCCAATACTGTTTCGTACAATGCACTCGAACAATATAAATGCGATTTAGTAAAAGACTTCCCGCCTATCCGTGTATGGGGAACCATCGGTTTCATTTGTGCTATGTGGGCAGTGGACCTTACCGGATTCAAAAACTCCAGTGCTCAACTTTATGTCGGAGCAAGCTCAGCATTACTTCTCGGACTGTATTCTTTCACTCTGCCCCCATGCCCCCCTGCAAAAAATCAGAGCAAAACCCTATTGTCTTCTTTCGGTCTAGATGCCCTCAGCCTATTCAAAAGAAAAAAGATGGCTATCTTTTTCTTTTTCTCGATGTTACTGGGTGCAGCCTTGCAAATCACAAATACATATGGTGATGCATTTTTGGGGAGTTTCGCCAAAATACCCGAATTTGCAGACTCTTTCGGTGTCAAGCACTCGGTAATCCTGCTGTCCATCTCACAAATGTCCGAGACACTGTTTATCCTGGCCATTCCTTTCTTCCTGAAACACTTCGGAATCAAACGTGTCATGCTCATCAGTATGTTTGCCTGGGTATTCCGATTCGGACTGTTTGGCTTTGGTGATCCGGGATCAGGCATCTGGATGCTGATTTTATCAATGATAGTATACGGTATGGCATTTGATTTCTTCAACATTTCCGGTTCTTTATTTGTTGAATTGGAAACCAAACCTGAGACAAGGGCCAGTGCACAAGGTTTGTTCTTCATTATGACAAACGGATTGGGCGCTGTCATCGGAGGATATGCCAGTGGAGCCGTAGTGGATGCATTCTCTGTATATGAAAACGGAATGTTGGCAAGTCGCAACTGGCCGGCTATCTGGTTCATATTTGCAGCATATGCACTGGCTATCGGTATTTTGTTTGCAATTGTTTTCAGATACAAACATCAACCGGGAGAACTTAAGAAAGTGAACAATTAACAATGGATAAGAAAGTAGAATTACAGGTATTGAACATTTCTAACAGCCAGGCGCAGGTAGGTGCCTATGCAATGGTATTGGGAGAAGTAGATGGCGAACGGCAGCTACCTATTATAATAGGACCTGCCGAGGCACAAGCTACAGCCATTTGCCTGAAAGGAATAAAGGCCCCACGCCCGCTGACACACGATTTATTCTATTCGTGTCTGAATGTTTTGGGAGCAACTCTGCTCCGGGTACTAATATACAAAGCCAAAGAAGGCGTTTTCTATTCGTATATCTACTTTAAAAAAGACGAAGAAATTATTCGGATAGATGCCCGTACCTCGGATGCAGTGGCACTGGCCGTCAGGGCAGATTGTCCTATCTTTATATACGAATCTATTCTTGAACGCGAGTGTATACGGTTGACAGACGGGGACGAACGTCCCGATACTCCGGAAGAAGATGAAAACTCACGCACGGAACCGGTCAGCATTATTTCTCTTGAAGAAGCATTGAATAAAGCCATTCAAGAAGAGAATTACGAACTGGCAGCCCGACTTCGTGACGAAATAAACCGACATAAATAAAAGATATGCACGTATTTTATACCCCTGATATACAAACCAGCACAGAACTTCCTGAAGAGGAAGCACAGCACTGTGTACGTGTGCTCCGCCTGACAGCCGGAGATGAAATTAATCTCACCGACGGAAAGGGAAACTTCTATCGGGCAGAGATCAGCGTGGCAACCCATAAACGTTGCCTGGTGAATATTAAAGAAACAATTTACCAAGAGCCTTTGTGGGACGGACATCTGCACATTGCTATGGCACCCACAAAAAATATGGATCGTAATGAATGGTTTGCTGAAAAAGCAACTGAAATAGGGTTCGACGAATTAACATTCCTGAACTGCCGCTTCTCCGAACGGAAAGTAATTAAAACCGAACGCATTGAAAAGATATTGGTATCTGCCATCAAGCAATCGTTAAAAGCACGTTTACCGCGTCTGAACGAGATGACTGATTTTTGCACATTTATCGAAAAAGACTTTAAAGGGCAAAAGTTCATTGCCCACTGTTACGAAGGAGAGAAACCTTTACTGAAAGATGTCTTGACAAAAGGAGAAGATGCCCTGGTGTTGATCGGACCGGAAGGTGACTTCAGCGAAGAGGAAGTCAAGAAAGCAATCGAGAAAGGATTTGTCCCTATTAGTTTAGGCAAATCGCGACTGCGCACAGAAACAGCAGCATTGGTGGCTTGCCACACAATGAATATGTAATTTACAGAAATAAAAAAGATAGTAATTATGGTAAAACGAATGATTTCCCGACTTTCGGTACTGGCAGTACTGATCGTTTTCATGGCAGCCTGCTCCAAGAAAGCGGAATATATCCATGTGATTCCGGCCGATGCTTCGGCTGTTGCTTCCATTAATCTGAATTCTCTTGCCGACAAAGTCGGCTTGAATGATAAACAGAATGAAGGGATGAAACAAAAAATGATGGAAGCCCTGAAAAGCGGAATGAATGCAGCTGCTTTCCAGCAACTGGAAAAAATAATGAAAAATCCTTCTCAATCGGGGATTGATGTCAAAGCTCCTGTATTCGTATTTACTTCCAAGACTTTCATTAGTCCCACTATAGTTGCCAAAGTCAGTAATATCGAGGACTTGCGTGCTTCGCTCGACTTAATGGCCAAAGAAGGAATCTGCCAGCCTATAGCAGAAGAAGAGGGGTACAGTTTCACATCCTTGCAGAAGAACAATCTATTGGTCTTTAATGAAAATGCAGCAGTTTTGACAGAAGCCTACGGAACTTCTCAAATGGATGTTGCCAAACAAACCATCTCCACACTGCTCAAACAGACCGAAGAGAACAGTATCGCCTCAAACGGCAGTTTCGGGAAGATGCAGGATCAGAAAGGAGACATCAACTTTTTTGCTTCAATGGATGCGGTTCCCAAAATGTATACTCAACAAATCAGTCTGGGACTCTCTTCACAAATCGACTTGAGCGAAGTAAAAGCTGTGGGTAACCTCAACTTTGAGAAAGGAAAAATCGCTCTGCAGATCGAAACCTACTCGGATAATGCAGAGACGGATGCGTTACTGAAGAAACAGGCTCAAGCTGTTAAAAAGTTAAATACAACTTTCCTCCAGAACTTCCCCGAATCGACTCTCGCATTCTTAAATATAGGAGTCAATGGAGCAGCATTCTACGATTTACTGTTCAATAATGAAGAATTCCGTAGAAACGTGTCTCTTGCGAAAGCCGATGAAGTAAAAAGTTTATTCGCCTCTTTCGATGGAGATATTTCCATCGGACTGATTAATGTAACCTTGAACAGTGTTCCTACTTTTGCTGCTTATGCAGATGCAAAGAACGGAAATGCCCTGAAAGCATTGTACGACAATAAGAAACAATTAAAATTAGGTAAAAACGAAGATATTATCCAATTGGGCGAAAACGAATATGTTTATAAGTCAAGAGCAACCAACGTATTCTTTGGCATCCGCAACAAGCAGATGTATGCCACTAATGATGAACTTCTGTACAAGAGTATCAGCAAACCGGTAGAGAAATCAATCAAAGATGCCGGATATGTATCGGATATGAAAGGCAAAAATGTATTCTTTGTTATCAATATGGATGCTATTCTCGATCTCCCTGTTGTGAAAATGATGGCCGGATTCGGCGGCGAAGAATATCAAACTTATTATAAACTCGCTTCAAAAATTTCGTATATCGAGGCATTCAGTGACAGCGAAGGTAAGACCGAAACAGCCATTCTTCTGAAAAACAAAGACGACAACGCTTTAAAACAGATAGTAGACTTTGCCAAGCAGTTCGCCGGCATGTAATCTTCAACGTGTATGGACAGCATTCACCTACAGCAAACACTTCCCCAAGTGTTTGCTGATCGTAATTCGATAACTTCGGATGTATGGCATCGGAATCTTGTTTTCCATAAAGGAAAATCTTACCTGATCGAGGCTGCCTCCGGTACCGGTAAATCATCGTTGTGCAGCTACATCTACGGCTACCGAAACGACTATCAGGGAATCATCAACTTCGACGAAACCAATATCAAAGCATACCCGGTGAAGCAATGGGTGGAAATCCGGAAACATTCACTGAGTATGCTTTTTCAGGATTTACGCATTTTTACGGAGTTGACCGCCATCGAAAACATCCGACTAAAGAATAATCTGACCGGATATAAAACCCGAAAAGAAATATTATCTCTGTTCGAAGCATTGGGACTCTCGGACAAACTGAACGTGAAGGCAGGCAAACTTTCTTTCGGACAACAACAGCGAGTGGCGTTCATCCGATCGCTTTGTCAACCTTTCGACTTCATTTTCCTGGACGAGCCCATCAGTCATTTGGACGACAACAATGCACGTATTATGGGAGAACTGGTAATGGAAGAAGCCGGAAAACAAGGGGCGGGAATCATCGTAACGTCCATCGGCAAGCATATCGAGTTAACGTATGACAGAATATTGAAATTATGAACAACTTAGTCTGGAAGCTGCTCCGTCAGCATATCAGCATCGGTCAGTTGACCGGTTTCTTCTTTGCCAACCTTTTCGGAATGGTTATTGTGCTACTCAGCGCACAATTCTACAAAGATGTAGTTCCCATCTTTACCGAAGGGGATAGCTTTATGAAGAAAGATTATATGACAGCTACTAAGAAAATCAGTACGCTGGGATCTTTTGCGGGCAAGAGTAACACTTTTTCGTCTGAGGAAATAGAGGAACTGAAGAAACAACCGTTCACCCGGAGCGTAGGTGCTTTCACTCCTTCGCAATTTAAAGTCTCCGCAGGATTGGGAATGCAGGAAGCAGGAATTCACCTTTCTACCGAAATGTTCTTTGAGGCCGTTCCTGATAAGTTTGTAGACGTCAGCCTCGATAAATGGCATTTTGATGAAAACACGCACACCATCCCTATCATCATTCCGCGCAATTATCTGAATTTATATAACTTCGGATTTGCCCAGAGCCGAAGCCTGCCTAAACTATCGGAAGGGTTGATGAGCCTGATCCAAATGGATATTCTGATGCGGGGCAACGGACGGGTTGAGCAATATAAAGGAAACATCGTCGGCTTTTCCAACCGGTTGAATACTATTTTGGTTCCACAATCTTTTATGAACTGGGCTAACCAAAACTTTGCACCGGATAGCCAGCCGGACCCTTCACGGCTGATTATTGAAGTAGACAATCCCGCTGATGCCTCCATTGCAAAGTATTTCCAACAAAAGGGGTATGAGACAGAAGACGGAAAACTGGACGCCGGGAAAACCACTTATTTTCTGCGTCTGATTGTGGGTATTGTCCTTGCAGTGGGACTATTTATCAGCATACTCTCTTTCTACATTCTGATGCTCAGCATTTTTCTGCTTTTACAAAAGAACACCGTGAAATTGGAAAGTTTGCTTCTGATAGGTTACAGCCCTTCAAGAGTAGCACTCCCCTATCAGATTCTTACATTAGGACTCAATGTTGTTGTACTGTTACTATCCGTCGGCATTGTTTCGTGGGCACGCACCTCTTATCTTACGACACTGAACCTGTTGTTTCCACAAATGTCTGTCGGATCTCTCTGGCCAACTTTCGCCATAGGTATATTTTTATTCTTATTGGTGTCTTCCATCAACGTTATTATACTGAAAAAGAAGATGTTGTCAATATGGATACACAAAGCATAGGAGAGATTAGGGCATAAAAAAAGGAGCAACGCCTTGCTCCAACCTTTGTTAACCTTAAATCTAATACTATGAAAAACACATTGCAAAGATACGGACTTTTGGGAAATTAGCAAATAATCAGACTTAAAAAGTATGCTATATAACATTGTTTAATATTTGTATTTCTCGAAAACCTGTTTTTTAAGACTTCTTTTGCGTATCTTTGCAGCCGTTAAAAAATAGCTGACGATAGTAAAAAGAGAAAATATATGGCATTTGAAGCGACAAAGAGAGAGTGGGGCGAGCTTTACGCCTTTTTCCGCTTGTTAGCGGACGGATATGTGTATGCAGGTACGCCTGATGTGAAAAGGAATGAAGTGCAAAAGTTTCCTGTGGCGATGGTACAGCGTGAGGAACATGACGGGACACGCCGTTATATTCTGGAGGATGAGGCGACCGTACGTATTTGTGGGGAAAAGATAGATAAGCAGATACCTCGTGAGGATTTTGCGGCTGTGGCAGAGTTGGTTTTTGCTGCTGTCAAAGAGAGTCGCGAGAATGATGTGATGTCTCCCGACGGTGTGGAAGAATTTTTGGATGAAGTCGCCATTTATGACTTGGAAGCAAAGACGGATGACCGTACTGATTTTTATGTTGCTTTTTACGGTATAGAGGCCCCGTTGGTAGGTTTTTGCGTTCGTTCCCGTTTGGGGACTATGTTCCCGTTGTTGGATGGAGGGCGTGCCGCCAATTTGAAGTTCGAGCAGACAGGTGTTAAATTCGCTACTCCTACCGTAAACAAAATTAATGCTTTTGGTGAAGAAGATGATGTGGCAGGGCGTATGTTGATGATAGAACGTTTGGGAGGAATCTTGAAATATAATGATGTGGCCGATAAAGTATTCCGCAGTAATCTTTGCATGATAGATCTTCATTTTCCCCGTATGTTGGGCGAGATGTTGCGTGTCATGCATTTGGATGGCATATCCAAAGTTAGTGACCTGATAGAAGCAATCAAACAAATCAATCCGTTGAAAATAAAGGATGAATTGATTCATAAGCATAGTTATTATGAATATAAGATGAAGCAGTTTCTTATGGCTTTGGCTTTGGGAATGCGTCCTGCCAAGATCTTTAATGGGATAGATTCTGCTATATCCGGTTTTCTGTTTGTAGATGGTAATGGAGAGATACTTTGTTATCAGAAGGCTGACCGTCAGGTCTTTGCCGATTTCCTGTTTGTTAATTCCCGGTTTGAGAAAAGTTCCACTGAAAAAGATAAATATGGATATCTGGAACGTGAGAACGGAGTCTATTATTTTAAACTGAACTTGAAAATTGGTCTGTTGAAGAGATAGGACAATGAAAGAATTTGTATTTTCCTAGAATTAAAATATTTTTTCACTACAGATTACACAGATTGAAATACGATTTATTGATTATTTCAATCTGTATCTGTGTTAATCTGAGTAATCTGTAGTGGGAAACTATAGCTTGAATTTCAGAATTTTTCCATTCATTCCATCTAGTAATACGGGAGTTGTTTTGTCCGGCATAAGAGTGAGCTTCTCTGTGTTTCCGGTCAGCAATTCGGTTGCCTCATATTCTCCATAACGATGGATGCCTAAATAATCAAACGCATGTTGCGGAATATTGACGGCTGAACGTGCCGGTATGGAGTCAAAGTTGACCATAATTAATATCAGTTCATCATCCTGTTTTCGTAAAAAGGCGTATTGCTTATGTTCGTTGAACACCCATCCGGCCAGATTGGCATAGGTTAAGTCAAAGAACACACCTTCCCGTATGGCTTTTTCACTGTTGCATATATTCAGCAGGCGGGTATAGAATTGTTTCAATTGCTTTTCATCCTCATTCAGGAATTTATTGTCAAACTTGCCTCCGTTGCGCCAGCGGCGTATGCTGTCCACACTCCAGTAATCAAAGATAGTAGTTCTTCCGTCACGCCCGCTGAAACCTTCCGTATCCATGCCATGTTCTCCCAATTCCTGCCCGAAGTAAATCATGACTGGGTTGGTATTCATGCAAGCCGATACAATCATTGCGGGGATGGCTTTCGAGCCGTTTCCGGCAAAATAATCGGAAGCTATGCGCTGCTCGTCATGATTCTCCAGGAAATTGAGCATTCGTTTTTCGATACCTCCCAAGCTTTGCCAGCGTTGTGGAATAGCAGTTGCCGATTCCCATCCGCAGGTAATGGCGCGTAGCGTATCATACAGACCTACTTTGTCATATAAATAGTCGAATTTACCATTGAACAGATAATTCCTGTATTCTCCCGGATTATAGATCTCGGCGATAAATATCAGTTCCGGATGTTCGGCTTTGATTTGCGGAATCACCCATCCCCAGAATTCTACAGGAACCATTTCTGCCATATCACAGCGGAATCCGTCAATGCCTTTGGCAGACCAGAACAGTAGGATGTCACGCATCTTTACCCATGTGTCCGGAATCGGTTCGAAGTGGCGGCTATGACCGTTCATGTAGTCTATACCATAATTCAGTTTCACAGTTTCATACCAGTCATTGGAGTTGGGCCATGCGTCAAAACGGTCATTACCGGTTGCTTTTGCCGGAAATTCTATGTAAGGTTCCGCTGCGCCACGGTGCAGGTCGATATTACCTTCCAGTTTTGTATCTGGAATATAATAGAAATTATTGTTGGGGCTGAATGCTTTTGTCATATCATCTTTTTCACCCAAATCGGTTACTCCTTCAGGCTTGGCGTCTGAACCATATTGGCGGGCTACATGGTTGGGGACAAAATCAATGATGACTTTCAATCCGGCTTTGTGGCTTCGTTTTACCAGATTCTCGAACTCTTTCATACGGTCCGGGATACTGGTTGCCAAGTCAGGGTCTACATCATAATAATCCTTGATGGCATACGGTGATCCGGCCTTTCCTTTTACTACTGCAGGATGATCGGGTTTGATACCATAGCGGGTATAATTGGTTTGGGTAGCATGTTCAATGATACCTGTATACCAAATATGTGTAGCACCCAGTGTTTTGATCTCGCTTAAAGCCTTTGTCGTGAAATCGGCCATTTTTCCGCAACCGTTTTCCTCCAAAGAACCATTAGGCTTGCAACGCAGGCTGTTGTTCCCGAATAAACGGGTGAATACCTGATAGATAATAATTTTTTCTTGTGTATCCATTTTATTCTTTTTTTTGTTTATCTCCAAATCGTTCCATTCTCCAGGAGTAATCTGTCCAGGAGTTCCGTTGCCGTATTGTATCCTTTTTCGAATATCTC